>Ga0265300_10003182_pt1 | contig 13578 bp, 10 predicted proteins | sample AusTroGonzalo_MG_FD_193482 | JGI IMG/M metagenome (GOLD analysis project Ga0265300, IMG submission 193482) | Bovine rumen microbial communities from tropical cattle in Woodstock, Queensland, Australia - Gonzalo_03 | ecosystem: Host-associated > Mammals > Digestive system > Stomach > Rumen ... | reverse complement strand
TTTCATAGTAGCCTATGTCCTTTGAGTGATGCTCCAGCCACTGGTCAAGGTCTGCCTGGCTGCTCATCTTGGTGGTGCCGCCGGCGCCCATGCCGTTGTCCGGCTTGGCAATGACGGGATAACCGGTCTTTTTCACAAAGGTCCTGATTTTGGCCTCTCCCTCTGTTCCCTTTATCTGGCGGGCTGTGGGAATGCCTCCAAGAGCGTAGTACTTTTTCATCTCGCTCTTGTTCTTTATAGCGGCAATATGGTCATTGCGGATACCGGTGGGCACGTTGAAGTCTGTCCTGAGGCGGGCGTCCTGCTCCAGCCACCACTCGTTGTTTGACTCTATCCAGTCTATCTTGCCCCACTTGTGGGCGTACCATGCCACTGCACGGTACATCTGGTCATAGTCCTCCAGATTGTTAACCTGGTAGTAATCAGAAATGCTCTGCTTGAGTTCCCAGGAAAGGTTGTCGTACGGCTGGTCCGCTATTGCCAGGACATTGATGCCGTTTGCCTTTGCTCCTGCGCAGAAATGCCAGTAAGTATCCGGGAAATGGGGAGAAATGAATATAAGGTTCATAAATGAGTATGATTTGTTTTCTTCTGATACGCGGCGCATGGCCCCGCGGGTAATCTCAAACGCCTCTCCGTAAAGGTGGCTCCGGCCGTTTTCCACTTTCACATAACCGCCGTCCCTGAAAGTATAGAAACGGTGGCCGTAACTGTCCGGGAAAGCTATGTCTTCAAAAAGGCGCAGGCCATCCACCGTGGCGTATCGCACCTGCTCCATGTGCGGAATGAGTTGTATGTCTGTGAGCCCAAGGCCCCTTAGCCATCGCTTGTAACCTGGATCCCTGGCTTCCCCAGGCAGTTCCGGGTGGGAATAAACGACATCGGCACAGTTCATTGAGCCGGCGCTGCATCCCATTACAACGCCTTTGAAGTCCTTGATAAGTTCCCTCAGGTTAATCTCATGGATAAAGCGGTTCTGGGTGGGCACGTGGCCGCCGCAAAGGATTATCCAATGGGCCCATTTAACAAGTTCTGCCGTCTTTGAGGCATTGTGCCTGTCAAGCATCACAATTGCCTCAGTCTCAATGCCGGAGCGGTGAATGCAAAGCCCCATTCCCTCCTCCACAGAATCTGTAAAGCCTTTGTCGTCCGGGGCGGCGCTCACCAGTAGCACGCGGGGCCGGCGGCCCTTGCCTGTCACCTTTTCAAGGGAGGCCTTGACATCGGCAAGAAAACCGTTGTCAGAGGTAAAATGATCCTCCCCAAAACGGGTGGGACTGCCGGTAAGGTACAGTATCATAGCTTGTTAAGGATCTGGGCAAAGTCATTATCTTCCTCCTCAGACACAAATGCGGCCTCTATGGGGATATAGAAAAGGCGCTGCTTCAGGGCATCCGGCATGTCCGGGACGTCCCTCAGGCGCTGGGCATCCTTCTCTGTTGTCACCAGGCAGGCGGTGGGGTTTTCCTTCACTGCCGCACTCATGGCGCGTATGTCTCCCTTTGTATAGCTATGGTGATCACCGTATCTGAGGCACTTGGATATCTTGTAAGTGTCTGACAGCCAGCTTCTGAGAGGGGCGTCGTTGGCTATACCGGACACTAGTATTACGCGGGGGGCATAAGTGAAGCGGGAATCCGCCTCCGGAAATACCGGCTGGGGCGTTCCGTATTTTATGGTGGTGAAAAAGAGCTTCTGCTCTGGCTTTAAGTTGAGTTTGGCCCGGAACTCTTCACGCGGCCAGTCCTCCATCTGGGCAGGGCACTTTGTGACTATAATTACATCGGCATCATAAATCCTGACCGGAAGGTCCCTGAGGCGGCCCCATGGCAAAAGCTTGTCCTTGAAAACGGGCCTGTTGTAATCTACCAGCACTATGCTGAGGTTTGGAATGAGCCTGCGGTACTGGAAGGCGTCGTCAAGTACTATAAGGTCTGCATCCAGTTTACTGCAACCCTCTATGCGGTCCTTGTCTACGGCAACGGTAACATTGGGAAACTTGCGGGCTATCTGGAGAGGCTCATCTCCGGCAAATGATGCATTGGAATCCGGCCTGACTATCTGGAATCCCTTTGACTTGCGCTTGTACCCCCTTGAAAGTACTGCAAGAGGCTTGAAACTCCAGCGGTCGCTTACGCCAAGCATGCGGAGAATAAGTTCCACGTGTGGTGTTTTTCCGGTTCCGCCCACCGTTACATTGCCAACGCAAATTGTGGGTTTGTCTGCCTTAAGGGACTTTTTCCATCCCTTGTCATAGGCCAGATGCCGTAAAGTAAGCAAAATCCTGTATAGCATGATGCAATGTTTTCAAAGTCCGTAAACGCCTTCCGGCTCCGGGGCTTCCCCGCCCCAGCGCTGCGCCACATAGTCAAGGGTTGACATGATTTCTTCCGGGTCCTTGGAGGTGACCAGTTTTATGCGGGTTTCCTTGAAATCCCTCAGTCCCTTGAAATAGCAGGAAAGGTGGCGGCGCATTTCATACACACCGGTAACGGGACCCTTGAGGTCCAGCGAGAGCCTGAAGTGGCGCTTTGCAAGTTTGACCCGGTCTGCCACATTCATAGGCGGCAGCTCCTCCCCGGTATCAAGCAAGTGCCTTATTTCCGTAAAAATCCAAGGATGGCCGAATGATGCCCGCCCAACCATGATGCCGTCAACTCCATATCTGTCAAAAGCCTCTTTTGCCTTTGCCGCAGAATTGATGTCGCCGTTGCCGATAATGGGGATATGCATGCGGGGGTTGTCCTTGACCTGTCCTATCAGGCTCCAGTCCGCCTCACCTTTATACATCTGGCAGCGGGTGCGGCCGTGAATTGTGAGCGCGGCTATTCCCACATCCTGAAGGCGTTCTGCAAGTTCTACTATGATTTTGGAGTTTTCATCCCAGCCAAGGCGTGTTTTTACGGTAACAGGCTTATCAACAGCCTCCACTATAGCCTTGGTTATGGCTACCATCTTGTCCGGTTCCCTCATCATCCCGCTTCCTGCACCTCTTCCGGCAATCTTGCTTACGGGGCAGCCAAAGTTGATGTCAATAATGTCTGCGCCATGGCCTCCGGCAAGTTCCGCAGCATTGGCTGCCATTTTTGCAGCATCCACCATAGCCTCCGGGATACTGCCATAAATCTGCACCGCAACGGGAGCTTCCTCCTCAAGTGTGTGCATTTTGGCAATTGTCTTAGAGACATCCCTGACCAGGCCGTCACTGCTCACGAACTCCGTAGTAACCATTGCAGCCCCGGCCTCACGGCACAGTATGCGGAAGGATGCATCCGTAACATCCTCCATGGGCGCCAGAGTCACAGGCCTGTTTCCAAGATCTACGTTCCCTATTTTCACAACGCAAAGGTAGCAAAAATATTTTTGACAGATTTCACTCGCGGTTGCAACTGAAAACCGTCATTTTGGGGCAAAAATGACGGTTTTCAGTTGTAGAACGGGGTGTGGAGGTTAGTAGATCCTGTACTCTTCCAGCTGAGGGGCAAGGGCAGATATGGAGTCTGCGGGAAGAGGTGTAGCGGAGTAATCCGTGAGCCGGTTACCCTGGGTGTCGTATAGGGCATGCCAGGCGTTGCCGTCATCATCAATGAAAGTGCCGCGGAAGAAGGCGCGGTGTTTGGATCCGTCCCAGAAATGGTCCATCTGCAAGGAGTCAAACGCAGCCGGGAAAATCTCACTGCCATCTGTGCCGTACCAGCCAAGCTTACTGCCCTGAACCACCTCTATGCCGTATTTTCCGTGGTTGGGGGCGCTTACCTTGTCATAGATGGAGGGCACAATGCTGCGGCCGTTTTCATCCACAATCCCATACTTGTTGTTGCCGTTTGAATCTATCATCCGGGCCTGGTAACATGAGGCGTCATCGGCCGTGAATTCCATATACTGGAGTCCGTCAAAGACCGGAGGGAGGACTTCTCTTCCAAGCTCGTCCAGCATACCTACCTTTCCACTGTCCTTGACGCGGTAGACGGCCTTGTAACCGGTGCCATCCTCTATGCAGGCAAAGCCGGACATCTCCGGCCCCACCTGGACGTAATTGCCGTTTGAATCAGACTCCATAAGGTACCACGTGACTTTACCCTCCGGAGAGGTTTTTCCAAGGCCGATTATGGTGTTGAGGGCGCTCTCCGGGTAGTGGAAACCCTTGTACCGGTCAAAGGTGAAGTCCGTGGTGGTCTTGCCGGTGGCGGGGTCTATGATGCCAACCTTGCCTTTGAGCGTTGCGGCAGCGGCGTGCGGCCCCACAATCTCCAGGGCGCTGTACTGCGGCTTGTACTGCCACTTTTTCTTGGACGTGTTCCAGATGCCGTAGGTGGCGTTGCCCTTTTTGTCATACTTGGCGTAAACGGAGAAGTCTCCAGTTGCGCCCATATTTGCCGGGACGGGTTTTCCGGCATTAGGGATTACGGGCTTGACATCCTTGAGTTTATAGTGGCTGGTGCGATGGTACTTCACCGTGCTGCGCGCCTTTGCCTTTGCAGCTTCGCGCGCGGCCTTTTTATCGGCCCAGGCATCTTCCCTGTCTGACAAATACCCTGCGCCGGCAGATGCACCGGCATCATACGCCGAACTGGCGCTATTGTCCCTGTAGACTACATTGCTGTGCTTATAGCGGGTGATGGAGGTTCCACTCATACGCTCCAGCTGGCCGATGGCGCTCTGTGCATACGCTGCCCATCCCATGGCGCAAAGCATCAATATGGTAATTATCTTTTTCATTCGCCAAAATACTCTAAAACAGCCCCGCTGGGGGAAACAATTCTCAAATAGGTAACGTAAACTTCCCCGTTGTCCCTTACAGCACGCTCAATCTTTGTATCAAACTTGTATTTATCGTTATAATACTTATCATAGTCTTTCACAAACTTGGCGGCATTAGCCCGGGTGGTGGGAATCTCCAGCGTAATGAAAGGGTCCGCAAACACCGTGATGGTTCCGTTATCTGAAAATGTGTTCCAGATGCTGAATCTGTAGTTGTAGTAGTCTGTGCTGAGCCTTTTGCGGAACTCCGCCAGGACCTCCTCTTCCGTAGGATCCTTTCCGATATTCTTTTGGGATGCCACATAATGGAGCAGGAAATCCACGTAACGCCAGTTGGACGGGACATATTCATATAAGGGATTTACGGGACCGCGTCCGTAGCCGTGAATGATAAAGTAACCAACCTGGAAACTGCCGTCCCTGTTGAGTCTCATACCTTTATAACTCACTCCGTAATCTTCCAGTTTGTAGCCATAAAACAGGTCTCCTTCCGTATCGGCAATACGGACGGGATCATAGGTAAGGGCCCACCGGACATCATCTGACAGCGGAAGCATTTTCCCCTGGTAAGAAGAAGGGTTTACGATGAAGGACAGAACATCGTCTTCAATGCCAAGGCATATACGGTAAATGACTTCACGTGAGGTTTCTGCGTCATCATCTACAACAGGTTCAGTGTCCGCAATATAGTCATAGTTGCCTGTAAAGCGAATGTATGGCCCGGCCCATGGCAGTTCTTCAATGGTGTAGTAGAGTGTTCCGTTCACCGGGTCGTACCATTGCCAGTCCAGATGTACGGCGTCACCCATTCCCTCTATCTTGAGGCGCCGGTACTCCTGTACCAGGAAATCCATTTCACTCATTCCCATGGGCTTTTCGGCCTTTGCGCGCTCCTTGAGGGCGGCAAGGGCATCCTCCGGCTTATCATAGCGTGTTGGCACAAGGAAATGGCCGTTAGGGTCCATTACGCCCCACTTTCCGCCAAGGGCCAGCAGGAGGTAATCCAGTTCCCTGTTACCGTTCTGGTGGAAGCGCCAGTCCGTGAACATCAGTTGTTTATCCTCGGACTTGAACCCGTCCAGAAATTCTGTAAAGTAGACGTCGCAGCGGTCATTGGTCTTGCCCACGAAGAACATGTTGGGGTTCACAAACAGGCAAACCTTGACGTTTGCCATAGGCTCCGTCACCCAGGTTTTGGCAAGGTTGTCCCAGATGCTGTAGATACCATCGGCCAGCTTTACAATGACAAAGGTGCCGCTTTGGCCGCCGGGATAGGGATTGACATAAAAGTCTTTACCCTCCTGGTACTGAGGGATGTTCATGAATCCCTGTGCTGTGCCGGTAAAGGTCTTTTTGATGGTCTGGGCACCTGCCGATATGCAGGCAAGTGCCGCCAATATCAGGATGAGTCTTTTCATAAGTCTCTTGGTTTAAAAACAGAAGCCCAGGGTAAAGCGGACGCCTCGCAGTTTGATGCCGGTGTCATAATATGGCAGCATGTCCATATGGTAGGCCACGTTTATGATGAACATGTATGGCCTTATGCTTAATCCAGCCTGCCATCCCCAGGTAAAGAAGTCCGGGCCGCCCTGCCTGATTTTGTTGTATGTGGCGCTTGCCCCGGCGTAAGGGCCCATACTGAACAGGGGAAGAGGGTCCCACTGCCAGGTGATGTTTACCGGAAGCTCCAGACGGAAGTTTTCCGCCCCCTTCAGATTCCCGCAGACTCCGGCGCCAAGACCTGTTTCCAGATATACCGGCCATGGGTAGAATGGCTCAAAAGACGCTCCTAAAAAACCGCCCAGGTGCTGGTACTCCGTGTCGCCCTTCATCTGGTAATAAGTGCCAAGCTGCCATGTAACCCTTTGGGCTCCGGCGGTAAAGGCCAAGAGCAGCAGAGCCAACGATATGACTATCCGTTTCATTGGAGCCAGATATTGTTGGGATTGTTTTCACTGTAGCGGCGGCGGATAGTGAGTTCTCCTTCCCTGGTAGGTGTAATTAGTTTGGGGTAACAGCCCACGGCAAGGGTCAAGACCTTGGTTTCGTCGCTCTGGACGCATACCAGCTCCAGTTCATAATTGGCGCTGAGGTCTACTTCGGCAATATCCGTCTCTCCAAGCCACACCTTCTTCAGATGCGGGAAACGTTTCAGGTCCTCGTAGCTCTTGACGGTGAACATGTGGATACGGTAGGCTGTAAGGTTGAGCTCCGTGAGGGCCTCCTCCTCTTCCTTGGACAGGACGCCGTCCTGGTTTGCATCGGCCGATCTTAAAGCGCAGCGCAGTACTTCTTCGTCGGCATAAGGCGGGGTCTGGGCCGATGCCTGCCAGGCAAAGAGGAGCCCGGCCACTATGAGCGCAAATGCCAGAACTATTATCCAGCCTTTCTTGCCGGTGGTTTTTCCGTCAAACATAAATTCCCTGTTTATGCGTTGTTGTTCTATTTCCTGATTGATGCGGATCTGCTCCTGCACCTGGAAATCTATTTCCTGCTGGTCCATGGGCTAGTCATCTACACGACCGGTTCCGCGACATTCCGGGCAGGTCCAGTAGTGGATTCCGGTCTGGTTACACTGATAGCAGGGTTCGTTGCCGGCGCCGCCGCAGCGCTCGCAGGTGATGCTTCCGGTACCGGAGCAGCGGTCACATTTGATGCGTCCGGTGCCCTGGCAATAGGCACAGTTCTCATTGTATCCGCGGCACTGGGGACACACGTAGCTGCCCTCTCCTCCGCAAACGTTGCACCTGTAGCTCTTGTTGCCATAACACAGGCTGCAGTCACGCCAGCCACGGCCGCCGCAGAAGGTGCAGTTGTCGGCTATATGACCGGTACCTTCGCAGCGGGAGCATACCCTGTCGGAGGTTACGGCGCTGGTGAGCAGCACAAGGCTTGCCACAGCGCAGAAGATGGTTAGAAAACGTTTCATTTTTTATCAGTTTTGGTCATAAGCCATATTGCTACGGCTATGATTGCTATTACAAGTATGAAAGCCAGGGAGGTGTTGAAGGCGTCTCCCATACGGTATTTCAGCAGCAGGATCCCGTAGTTCAGGGCAAACATCACGGCGCCTCCAAGCAGGCTGACCCCCATGGCTCTGACCGTTCCGGAGGGATTGTCCTTCCAGGTGCGGGCCTTCACGGCCTTGTAACCAGTTGTGCAAACTGGAATTAGGCCGATTGCTACGGACACCAGCAGAATCCATGCTTTGCTGGCCGCATCCCTCTGCTCTGCAGCCTGGATGTCCTGCTCCAGCTGCTCAAACTTGTCAAGCATCTCCTGCTGCTCCGGAGTAATGTAATCCTTGTACATATCCTCCACCTGAAGAGGGAGAATAATGGTAAGTATCAGCGTAATAAGGAATGTCATTATGTGGTTCTTTTTGCAAAGATACGCTTTTTAGTTCAGACGTACCATGGTTGTTACCGTCATTCCGGCGTTGTTCTGGCCGCTCACGGTGCCTTTGATCTTGCCGCGGTCTTCTCCCACTACGGAAGTGTAGAAGTCCAGCTTGGTGCCGTCGCTCATCTGCGCCTTGAACTGAATGGTGAGGGAGGCAGCCTCAAAGCGGTCCATCCTGAGGGTTCCGGGGACAATTCTGCCCTGATATTCAGAGGCCTCGCTCCAGTCAAGCGTCACATATTCGGCCTGATCTTTGGCAAGGTCGCATTCCCAGTACCCGGAGGTTCCGTCAACCGTATAGCCTACGCCGTTGACATATTCATCTTCCCTGTCCGGATAGTGCTGCGGAAGGTTACGGGAGGTAACGGTGCCGGCATTGGGATCAAAAATGTTGATCCTGGCACTTCCTTCACCGTTTCCTGCCCACCAGGTAAGTTTATCTGTGCTGGAAATCGTTGACCTGGAATCCGCGTAAAGCCAGCCGTCCATAACGCAAATCTGACTTCCGAGGCTCACGGAGCCTCCGCTTACGTTAAGGTTATAGAACGTGGTGCGGTCATTTCCCCCGTCCGTTTCCGTTGTCTTGACGGCAAGATAAAGCTTCTTGGCAATGGATAGCATGGTTACATCCTTCTCTACACCGTACTCATTCAGGAGTACGGGCGAGAAAGACGGAGGAGCAATGATGCCGAATGGCCACGCGCCGTCATATTGGAACTGCACACCCAGACATTCTTCGGCCGGCCAGATGCCGCCACAGCCTATGTTGTCTCCAAGAAGGTTCACGGCATCCAGCGTGCTGCCTTTGTCCTGCAGGCGATATAGGCTGGGCCCACTGGGCGTTGCTCCTGTGTCATAGAGCCATCCCCAAGTCCTAACATAGAGATCCTTTCCAAGCTGATGGAACCATCCGTTAAGGAAGGTGGGCTGCTTGAAACCGTCGTCCATACCGTCCGGAGCACCGGCCTCCAGGGTCCATTCAAACATGGCACCGTCGCTTTTGCGGATAAGGTAATGGGCTCCGTGGCGCTCGTTATATTTATCCATGAACTCGTTTATGATATTGCTCAAGGCGTGCCTTGCAGGGCCTTCCGGGATAGTGCCGTTTTCCCATCCCTCTCTTACGTCCAGGTGGCAGTTTGCAAGCCATACCCAGCCCTCTCCCACGGGAAAGATGAAATTGGGGCAGATAATGAGCTCTGCCTTGACTGTTTCGGCAATCTCTCCGTCAACGCCCTCCACGTCTACATTATATGTAACCTGAACCATTGATCCGTCTTCTGATACGGTATAGAGAGCTTTGGGGCCGATTGAAATGTCTCCCTCGGCCTTTGTCAGGGTTCCAGTGCCCTGTGCAAGGGCCAGCATCTGGGAGCCGGCAATATTGGCTTTGCGGAAAATGGCCTTGGCGCCTTTGCCAGGGTCGTCCTTGTTACAGGAAGAAAGTATTGACGTTAAAAGAACCAGTGAGGTTAATAGTCTGTTTTTCATGGCTGTATGCATTTTTTGCAAATATAACATATTGAAAAGAGCCCCCTGTGGTGAAATACACTACAGGGGGCCAGGATTGAGCGTTTCTAGATTATATAATCTGTATTATAGGGCCGCTCCAGTGACTGGACTATTTCCTTCACTGTAGCCGGCCATATTACATAGTGTCACAGGTCTCATTCGAAAGTGTTGCAGGTCAGGCAGTGAAACGTTGCCGGTCTGCAAAAAACGGCCGACATGCGACGCTATATGCTATGTATGGCCGATTTGCGTCGCAGGTGACGCACAAAAACGCAGACCTGCAACACAAAGTTGCCAGACCTGCTACGTTTGGCAGCAAGACCTGTTGTGTTATGATACTGGACCTGAAACACTATGAGGCCAGACTCGCCGTGGAGCCAAATGATTGATTATCAGCAGAAAACGCAAAAGTAGGTACTTCAAAAAAAGGACCCACTTTCTGGCAACCTTCTGATAATCAGCAATTTCGCTCCACGCACACATTTTGTCTCCACCCCAAAATGTCGCCGCCGGACGCCAAAAGCGGAAGATTTCCACGCACCGCCTGCTCAGGACATCCGACAAATACTTTTGCTCCTGACCCACATTAGTGCCAGGATACATACTATTTGCTCCCTGAAACTGTCTTTCAGTTTTGATTTGGAGGATATCAAATCTACCTTCCTTCCAAAGACTGTTTCCAACTGTCTCTGGATCAATGCATAGGAAAACAGCCACACTTCAACGTGGTGGATTTCACCACAATGAAACGGTTATACACAATTATCTTTGCATTAAAAACACGTATCTTTGCAGTATGCGAATAAAGGCCGTCATCACTGGTCTTTTGCTGGGCTGCCTGGTGCACGCCCAGACTCCCCGCTTTGTAAACTATTCCAGTGCAAACGGCCTCAGCTCCAATACGGTATACGCCGTCACCCAGGATGCCAATGGTGTGCTATGGATTGGCACCAGGAACGGACTCAACAGCTTTGACGGCATCAGTTTTCAGGGGTGGAAGGAATTTGGGCGAGTGAACGCCCTCACTGTGGACAGAGACAACCACCTTTGGATAGGGACTCAAAACGGGCTATACGTGAGGGCCGGTAAAGACCAGAAAGGCCCGGATGGCAATATCCGCGCACTGCACGCAGACTCAGACGGCAACGTATGGGCCACCGTGGGAGACACCCTTCTTTTGAAACTGACCTGGGACCATGGCATCAAGGAACTTGCCCGCTGCTTCTACGACAAACGTGACTCTGAGGGTGATTATCCTTATTATCAGATATTTGAGGCCGATGACGGCAGGCTGTGGCTTGGAGGCCGGATAGTCCGTATGCAGTATGTAGCCGACAGGGTGCACCCTAAGGTTATCCATCCTTTTGGGGACGGAGGCTTCTGCCCGGGAAGCTTCGCCCAGGCAAGCGGCTTTCTTTATCTCTTTGATGACCATACCTCTACCCTTTATACATATAAGGACGGGGCGCTTACGCCAGTAGGCCGATTGCCTATATCTCATGCCAGACTTCTAAAAGACCATAAAGGACAGGTATGGGCAGCCGGTTCATACGGTATAGGCCTGGTAAACCTTGAAAAACCGGAGCAAACCAAAGTCCTAAAGACCTCCTCAACAGAGCTTTACTGCCTCTTTGAAGACGCCCAGGGCAACCTCTGGACCGGCGGAGACAACGGCCTTAGCGTCCTGTGCCCTGCACTTCAGCACGTTCATACCATTTCGTGTGACAATGTCACCGCCCTAATGCAGGCCCGCGACGGCAAAATATGGATTGGAACTGCCGACAAGCACGTGTCCAGCCTGTACCAGGACAGGGATGGTACGGTTTACGTGGGACTTTGGAACAACACTGGATGGGAGGTATGGCATGGCGGCCAGATGCATAAGGAGCGCCTTAGCGGCCCAACCCCCAGGGAGCAGCGGACGGTGGCTGAAAGTTTTGACGGAGCAAACTGGATTTCAGATTTCCTGGAAGACAGCCGCGGCCATTTCTGGATTGTGAGCTGGGAGGGCGTCGGCCTCAATGAGTGGGACCGCAAGGCCGGGAAAGCTCTTCCCGCCCGCTGGCTGAGTCCCTTCCGCTACCCTTATCCACAGGTAGATTCCAGCATATACGTCAGCTCACGCCTTGGAAGCCGTATCATAGAGGACAAAGACGGTAATCTGATTTATGCCACAACCCAGGCTGGGCTCAACATAATTAACCCTGAAACCGGCCATGTAACAAAGTATCACAGAGGCAATTCCAGCATTCCGGAAGACTACGTCACGGACCTCGCCCTTGCCCCGGACGGTACAGTTTGGGCTGCTACACGGGCCGGCCTGTGGAGTCCCTCCGGCGGACATTATCTGGACGGAATGCTAATCCAGAGCCTGGAGGCCGACAAGGCCGGACGCCTCTGGGCCGGAACGGAAGAGGGGCTGTATTTCATTGACACGGACGGAAGCATCGGCATAGTAAAAAAAGGCCTTGGCATGCCTTCCGACATATACGGAGAGAGGGTTTCATGTATTTTGGCCGATGGCTCCCTGGCGTTTGGCGGCGCTGACGGCGCGGCCGTATTCCACCCGGACAGCCTGCTTTCAATAAGCGCCAGCTCCAATCTTCCGCTTGCCTCTTTGCTTAAGCACCGCTACCGCATCAATTCAGAGCCGTGGGTTGACAAACCGTTCACCGGCCTCCCGGACAAAATGATACCTGGCAGGTACATCCTTGAAACCCAAAGCTCTGATATCTTTGAGCGCTGGGAGGGCAGCCCTGTCATAAGAAGCGTCATCAGAATCAAGCCTCCCGTTCTTGTCAGATGGCCTTTCATCCTGCTGTACATTGTGCTTCTGAGCATTGCCGTGTGGCTCATAGTGCGATACCGTGAAAACCGTCAGCGGGCACTTGTGCTGCAGGAAGAGCTGGAAACAAGAAACCACTTCTTTGGCATTATATCCCACGACCTCCGCGGTCCGGTAAACGGAATGAAAACCCTGGCCTCGGCACTGGAAAACGCTCCGGAAGACAAGTTAAGGGATGGAGTAAAAGCTATCAGCGGGGCGGCGGCCCAGACATCGGCCATGCTGGAAAACATCCTTATGTGGTCCGTGAACCAGAAGGGCGTGCTGGAGCCCGTCATCAGGGATGAAAGCCTGATGGACCTGGTTACCGGGGTCATTTCCCAATTGTTTACTGCCGCGCAGGAAAAAGGCGTGCACTTCACAATGTACATTCCGGAAGGCCTTACAATACCCACAGACCGGCACATGCTTTCCACCTGCCTTCGCAACATCATGGATAACGCAGTGAAATACTCCCCGGAGGGAGGAACTGTATCCGTGTGGGCATCAGCCTCAAAAATAATCATATCCGACAAGGGGCCAGGCATGCCCGCCGACACCCTCAAAGCCCTCTCCCGCCCAGGGCATCTGGGACTGGTGATCACAAGGGAACTGCTGGAAAAAATGGGTGCAAGCCTTACCGCCCATAACCTCCCGGAAGGAGGATGTGAACTGACAATACATCTCCAATATGATAAACGTTCTGCTAATTGAAGACTCCTCCGTTTTTGCGATGGGGCTCAGGATGGCCCTGGACGGCGACGGCCGCATTAATCTTTCATCTCACGTGGCTACCATCGGCGCCGCCGTGGCATACCTCAACGCCCATACGGACGTAGATGTTGCCGTGGTGGACATTACCTTGGAACAGCAGACGGACGGGCTGTCCCTTCTGGGAATTCTGCGGGATGCATTCCCCCATGTATCGGCAATTGTGCTGTCTCATTATAAAACTCCTGCGTATATTGTGCAGGCAATCACTTACGGCGCCAGAGGGTATCTTGCAAAGGATTCCACGCCGTCTGAAATTGCCGATGCCATTGTCAGGGCCGCGCAGGGAGACTGCGTGTTTTACGGAG
>Ga0265300_10003180_pt1 | contig 13580 bp, 11 predicted proteins | sample AusTroGonzalo_MG_FD_193482 | JGI IMG/M metagenome (GOLD analysis project Ga0265300, IMG submission 193482) | Bovine rumen microbial communities from tropical cattle in Woodstock, Queensland, Australia - Gonzalo_03 | ecosystem: Host-associated > Mammals > Digestive system > Stomach > Rumen ... | reverse complement strand
CATGGCTACGGCCATGGTTTTGGGCAGCAACCTGGGTACTACCATCACGTCCAACATAGCGGCGGCTGTGGCCAACCAGAGCGCCCAGCGTACGGCACGGGCCCATTTCCTGTTCAACCTGTTCGGCGTTATACTGGCGCTGCTTTTCTTCAAGCCTTTCCTGCGGCTGGTAGGATTCACCGTGGAAGCGCTGGGCTTCCCCAATCCCGTGACGGTGAGTTTTGCCGAGGCCGATCCTGCCATGCAGGAATCGCTGGTAGCTTCGCTGCCTTACAGCGTGGCTGTCCTCCACACAGTATTCAATGTTATTACCACCCTCATCCTGGTGTGGTTCATTCCCCAGCTGGTGCAGATGGTCACCTGGATGGTCCCGAACAAGGGCGAAGAAAAGGAAACCCACCGGCTCAAGTACATCGGCGTGGGTAAGATTGCCACCGGCGACCTGGCACTCAACAGCGCCAAACTGGAGGTGGTGGAATTCGGAAAGCTTTGCCGCAGGGACCTTGGCTACATCCGGGATGCCGTAAATGCCGGCACCAAGGCCGAATTTGACGAGGCCGACAAGAAACTGGTCCATTATGAAGAAGTGACCGACAGCGTAGAGCGGGAAATTGCCACCTACCTGCGCGAAGTGTCCAAGAACGAACTGAGTATCAGCGCCCTTGCGCGCGTTCGTGAACTTTACAGAGTTATCGGCGAAATGGAATCGCTGGGCGACAGCGGAGAAACCATCGGTAAAATCCTGTCCCGTACCTGGGAACATAAATGCCGCTTTACGGAGCACATGCTGCAGCAACTGAACCACATGCTGGACCTGCTGGATACGGCTTATGAGGCCATGGACCACAATCTGTCCACTCCCCTCATCGAACTCACGGATATCGGCAGTGCCGAAGAAGCCGAGTATGCCATCAACGAGTATCGCGATGCCCTGCGCAACGAGCACCTTTCCAATATCGAGAAGTCGTCGTATCCGTATGAAACGGGGTCTTTCTACATGGATGTGGTGAACTGCCTGGAAAAGATGGGAGACTTCATTATCAACATTTCCCAAAGCGTTTATGGCGCCAAGACGGTGTAATGGGCAGATAATTAAATTTTTTAAGAAAAACTCTTGCAAAATCATTTTCCTTTCCTATATTTGCAAACAGAAACAGTATGAAACACGTTAACGCATATTGGTGGTGGCGCCTGTTACAACTTCCCCAAGTCGTAAGAGGTTGACGCTCCGTATGTGTATCAAATAGGTATATAAAAGAGCCCTGCCGCGATGCGACGGGGCTCTTTTCAAGTTTTAATGAATAAACTCTTACCTTATATGAACAGTTATTTAGTAGATCAGGAAGGATATTATGGCGAATTCGGCGGGGCTTACATCCCGGAGATTCTGCACCAGTGTGTAGAAGACCTGCAGAAGGCCTATCTTCCCATCCTGCAGAGTGAAGACTTCCGCAAGGAATACACTTCCCTGCTGAGGGACTATGTAGGCCGCCCCAGCCCGCTGTACCTGGCAAAACGCCTTTCGGAGCGTTACGGTGCCAAAATCTATCTCAAGCGAGAGGATCTTAACCACACGGGGGCGCACAAGATCAACAACACCATCGGCCAAATCCTGCTGGCCCGCCGGATGGGCAAGCGGCGCATCATTGCAGAAACCGGTGCCGGCCAGCACGGTGTGGCAACGGCCACGGTCTGCGCCCTCATGAACATGGAATGCATTGTGTACATGGGCGAAACCGATGTGCAGCGCCAGCATGTGAACGTGGAAAAGATGAAGATGCTGGGCGCTACGGTGGTTCCTGTCCGTTCCGGCAACAAAACGCTGAAAGACGCTACCAACGAGGCCATTCGAGACTGGTGCTGCCATCCTTCGGACACGTTCTACATCATTGGCTCCACCGTGGGACCGCACCCCTATCCGGATCTGGTGGCGCGCCTGCAGTCCGTTATCAGCCAGGAAATCAAGGAACAGCTTCTGGAGCATGAAGGCCGGGATTATCCCGATATCCTGATGGCCTGCGTGGGCGGCGGATCCAATGCCGCAGGCACCATCTACCATTATATCGACGACCCGCGCGTGCAGATTGTACTGGCCGAGGCCGGTGGCCTGGGGGTGGACAGCGGCAAAACGGCCGCCACCATCGCCCTGGGCCAGGTGGGTATCCTGCACGGAGCCAAGAGTTATGTAATCCAGAACCGGGACGGCCAGATTGAAGAGCCTTATTCCATCAGCGCCGGTCTGGACTATCCTGGCATCGGCCCCATGCACGCCAACCTGGCGGCCAAAGGACGCGCCCGCGTTATTCCTATCAATGACGACGAAGCCGTGGCGGCTGCCTTTGAACTCACCCGTCTGGAAGGCATTATTCCGGCCCTGGAAAGCGCCCATGCCCTGGGTGCTCTGTCCAAGATGCAGTTCCGTCCGGAAGATCTGGTGGTACTTACCGTTTCCGGGCGCGGAGACAAAGATTTGGAAACCTACCTTAATTACAACAAGCAATGAGTACGTACCGCTATACCGTGGCCAGCCGGTCTTTGCCGGGCGACCTCCACACTCCTGTATCGGCCTATCTGCGCCTGCGGGACTCCTCCACCCGGTCCATCCTGATGGAGAGCAGTGACTACCATACGCGGCGCGACGCCCGCTCTTTCATTGCCCTGGAGCCGCTGGCCGAGGTGGGCGTGGCCCACGGCACGGGTTTCTGCCATTTCCCGGACGGAAAGTCCTTTGAGCGTGCGGTTGACGGCAGCTACACTACTGACCGCCTGATACGCCATTTCATGGACGCCATCGAGCTGGACCGGAAGGTGGTGGGCCTGTGGGGCTTCACCTCCTTCAATGCCGTGCGCTACTTTGAAGACATCCCTGTGAAGGACGAAACGCGTGCCGAAAACGACGCCCCGGACCTGCTGTATATCCTGTTCCGCTACGTGCTGGAATTCGACCATTTCCGCAACCGGCTCACCCTGCACGAACTGATCCCGGAAGGTGCCGAAGCGCAGGCCGACCGCATTGAGCGCCTGCTGGGCAAGCCTGCGGTAAACATCTTTGATTTCCATGCGGTGGGTGAGGTCACTTCCCCGCTTACAGACAGCCAGCACATGGAGAATGTCCGCCGCGGCATAGCCCATTGCCTGCGCGGCGACGTGTTCCAGGTGGTGCTCTCACGCCGTTTTGTCCAGCGTTACGAGGGCGACGATTTCCAGCTTTACCGGGCGCTCCGCAGCATCAACCCCTCCCCTTACCTGTTCTATATGGACTTCGGCGGTTTCCACCTGATGGGTTCCTCGCCGGAAACGCACTGCCGGGTAGAGAGCGGGCGCGCTTTCATCGACCCCATTGCCGGAACCACCCGGCGCACGGGCGATGACGTTCAGGATGCGCGCGGTGCCGAATTCCTGCGCAACGACCCCAAGGAAAATGCCGAGCATGTGATGCTGGTCGACCTGGCCCGCAACGACCTTTCCCGCAACTGCCACGGCGTTTCGGTAGATTTCTACAAGGAACTCCAATACTATTCCCATGTGATCCACCTGGTCAGCCGGGTTAGCGGCGAACTGGACGAAGGCGTGGATCCGGTGAAAGCCTTCATCGACACCTTCCCGGCCGGAACGCTTTCCGGTGCCCCCAAGGTGCGTGCCATGCAGATTATCTCCGAACTGGAGCCGCACAACCGCGGGGCCTACGGCGGTTGCGTGGGCAGCATCGGCTTTGACGGTTCGCTCAACCAGGCCATTACCATCCGTTCGTTCGTGAGCCGCGGCGGGGAACTCTGGTTCCAGGCCGGCGGCGGCATTGTGGCCCACAGCCAGCCCGAATACGAACTGCAGGAAGTCAATAACAAACTGGGCGCGTTGCGTACCGCTATCGAACTCGCCTCCCAACTCTAGAATCCCATGCGCATCGTTATCATAGACAATTACGACTCCTTCACGTACAACCTGGCCCACCTGGTCAAGGAACTGGGCGCCCAGGTTACCGTCCTGCGCAACGACCGCTTCCAGCTGGACTCGCTGGCCGATTACGACAAGATTCTCCTTTCGCCGGGGCCCGGCATCCCTTCCGAGGCGGGCCTGATGCCGGAGGTCATCCGTCGATACGCCGGTGTAAAGCCCATCCTGGGCATCTGCCTGGGCGAACAGGGCATCGGCGAGGCCTTCGGCGGCAAGCTGATTAACCTCACCAGCGTATTTCACGGCGTACAGACGCCCTGCCGGCAGGTGGCCTGCGACTATCTGTTCGAGGGCCTGCCGGACGAATTCCCCGTGGGGCGCTATCACTCCTGGGTGGTGGATGCCGACACGCTGCCGGCCGATCTGGAATGCCTGGCCGTGAGCCCGGAAGGGCAAGTGATGGCCCTGCGTCACCGCAGCATGGATATCCGCGGCCTGCAGTTTCATCCCGAAAGCGTTCTTACCCCGGACGGGGCAAGAATCATTTCCAATTGGTTGAATCATTAAAACACAAACGATATGAAAGCGTATTTGACACAGCTCATCGATGGGGAAACCCTCACCCGGGAGCAAGCACACGACATTTTGCTGGGCATTACCCAGGAGAAGTTTAACGACGCCCAGATTGCGGCCCTGCTGATGGCCATCCAGACGCGTGGGGTTACCGTGAATGAACTGCTGGGATTCCGGGATGGCCTGCTGGAAACCGGCAAGCACGTGAACCTGGACGATTACAATACCCTGGATATTGTGGGCACCGGCGGAGACGGAAAAAACACCTTCAACATCTCTACCTGTTCGGCCTTCGTAATTGCCGGCGCCGGGTATAAGGTAACCAAACACGGCAACGGCGCCAGTTCCTCCGTGAGCGGCGCCAGCAATGTGCTGGAACGCCACGGCGCCAAATTCAGCGCCGATCCGGACGTGCTGCGGCGTTCGCTTGACCAGGCGGGCATCGCCTATTTCCATGCCCCGCTCTTCGCCTACGGCATGAAGTTCGTCGGCCCCGTCCGCCGCGCTCTGGGCGTCCCCACCTGCTTCAACCTGCTTGGACCGCTGGTGAACCCCTGCCAGCCCAAGAATTCGCTGCACGGAACGGCCACACAGGCCCAGCAACGCCTGTACGTGCTGGTGCACCAGAAGATTGGCGACAATTACGGCGTTGTAACCAGCTACGACGGCTATGACGAGATTTCCCTCACCTCCGGCTTCAAGCTGGTAACCCCCAGCTTCGAGAAGGTGTTCACGCCCAAGGACCTGGGGCTCAATTACGTGGACAGCCACGAAATCTATGGCGGCCAAACGCCGGAAGAGGCCTGCCGTATCTTTGACGCTGTTCTGGAAGGCACGGCCTCGGAGGCTCAGAAGAACGTTGTGCTGGCCAATGCCGCCTGCGGTATTTCGGTCATCGACCGCAACCTGTCCGTGGAAGAGTCCATCGCCATTTGCCGGGAATCCCTGGAGAGCGGCAAGGCGCTGGAGGCTTTCAAACGTTTCCTTGCCATTAACAGCTAGTATGGATATCCTGGAACAGATTGTTGTCACCAAGCGGCAGGAACTGGCCGCCGAAAAGCACCGTTCGCTGAAGGCGGCGCTGCTGGCCTCGCCGTCCGGCATCATTGCCGAATTCAAGCGCAAATCCCCCTCCAAGGGCTGGATTCATGCCGATGCGGTTCCGGAAGAGGTGGTGCCCGCCTACGAAAAAGCCGGAGCCGCCGCGCTCAGCATCCTCACGGACGAATCCTATTTCGGCGGTTCGCTGGACTTTATCCGGCGTGTTCGGCCGCTGGTAAACATCCCCATCCTCCGCAAGGACTTCATTATCGATCCCCGCCAGCTGGCCGATGCGCGGGCGGCGGGTGCCGATGCCGTGCTGCTGATTGCAGCCTGCCTCTCGCTGGAGACCTGCGCCGAACTGGTGGCCGAAGCGCACCGGCTGGGCCTGGAGGTGCTGCTGGAAATCCACAGCCCGGAAGAACTGGCTTACGCTACCCCGGAAGTGGATGTGGTGGGCGTGAACAACCGCCATCTGGGCACTTTTGTTACGGAGGTGAAAACCTCCTTCGAACTGGCGCCGCTGCTGCGCCAGAAAGGCTTTCCGGTATTCATTTCCGAAAGCGGTATCGGCACGCCGGATACCATCCGGGCCTTGCGCCAGGAGGGATTCCGCGGCTTCCTGATGGGAGAGCATTTTATGAAGCAAGACCAGCCGGGCGATGCCCTGGAAACACTTCTGAAGGCATTATGACGGGTAACAGGCTCATAAAAGTGTGCGGGATGACCGAAGGCGGGAACATCCGTGTCGTGGAAGCCCTGGGCGTGGACCTTATCGGCTTTATCTTCTATCCGGCATCGTCCCGTTTTGTACGCGAGCTTCCCTCCTACCTGCCGGAAAAGGCTGGCCGTGTGGGTGTATTTGTGAATGCTGATCGGGAAGAGATTCTGCGCCGGCACGAAGTATTTGGATTCAGCTATGTTCAGCTCCATGGCGACGAAAGCCCGGAGTTCTGCGCCCGCTTGCGGGAACGGGACGGCCTGCGTGTAATCAAGGCCTTCGGCGTAGCCGATGCGGCTTCGTTCGTCCAGGTTTCCGGCTATGAATCGGCCTGCGACCTCTTTCTTTTTGACACCCGTACGCCGGGCCGCGGCGGCAGCGGGCAGCGTTTTGACTGGTCTCTGCTGGACAGCTATCAGGGAAAGACGCGTTTCCTGCTTAGCGGCGGCCTGGGACCGGAGAGTGCGGAAGCCCTGCGTAAGCTCCAGGCTCCCCTTCTGGCGGGCCTGGACCTGAACAGCCGCTTTGAAACGGCCCCGGGCATCAAGGACCCCCGGCAGCTTGAACTTTTCTTGGAAGAACTAAACAGATAATTGATTATGAATCGTATAGATAAACTTTTCGGCAGTAAGCGGGAACGCCTGTTATCCATATATTTCTGTGCCGGCGCACCCAAGCTGGACGGCACGGCCGATGTAATCCGCACCCTGGCCCGCGAAGGCGTGGACATGATAGAGGTGGGCATTCCCTTCAGCGATCCCATTGCCGACGGCCCCGTAATCCAGGCCGCGGCCAGCCAGGCCCTGCGCAACGGAATGAGCCTGGAACTGCTTTTCCGGCAGCTGGAAGGCATCCGCAAAGATGTGGATATTCCCCTGATACTGATGGGTTACCTGAATCCCGTGGCCCATTACGGCTTTGAAGCCTTCTGCCGGCGTTGCCAGGAAGTGGGCGTGGACGGGCTCATCCTGCCGGACCTTCCCTTCAAGGATTATCTGGAAAGCTATAAAGCAGTGGCTGAACGCTATGGGCTGCATTTTATCATGCTCATTACCCCGGAAACCTCCGAGGAGCGCGTGCGCCTGATAGATGCCAACACCTCCGGTTTCATCTACATGGTGTCTTCCGCCGCCACAACAGGCGCGCAGAAGGACTTTGATGCCCGGAAGCAGGCCTATTTCCAGAAGATCAACGATATGCGGCTGCGTCTGCCGCGCATGGTGGGCTTCGGCATCAGCAATAAGCAAACCTTTGACGCTGCATGCAAATCGGCCGCCGGTGGTATTATCGGCAGCCGATTCGTTACACTGTTGGATCAGTATGACGGAAATGCCGGAAAGGCCATCCGCCACCTGAAGGAAGATATTGGCTGATTACCAGTTCTTTCTCTCGAAGGTCCACTGGGGATAGAAGGTTTTCTCGTACTCCTCGTTCATAAAGAGGGCCGAGTCCCCGACGATGCCCTTGAGCTGCCAGTTCATCCACAGGCGGGCGGCTACGGCATAGGCGCCGGCGTGGGCTTCGTAATACGTGCCGTGATGGCCGTCCAGGGTGGAAATCATAACTACCGGAATGCAATCGGCAATGCGGCCCCAGTCCCCGTTGGCGTTGTTGTAGGCCACATCGGCCACGCCGCCGTTCAGGTACAGCATGGGCGTGTGCAGGTTGGCCAGCGTTTCCTTGGAAGCGCCGCTCATGGCCATTTCGCCAATGCCGGAGTTGAAAATCATGCAGGTTTTGATTCTGGGGTCGTGCGCTACGGCCAGCACCTGGGCGCCGCCGCAGGACTGTCCCATGGCCGCCACCTTGTCCAGATCTACCAGATGGTAGTATTCGCTCTGCAGATTGCCGTCCTGGTCTGTAATCCAGTCCAGGGCCTCCAGCATCTGGCGGGCATAGGTGCGGAACGGAGCGGGAGCGGGTTCGGCCTTTTTACCCTTGTTCTTTTTGGCTGCAGCCTTCTGGGCGGCTTCCTTTTCGGCGGCCTGGGCGGCCAGTTCGGCCTCCGTGTAAGGCGTCAGGCGTTCGCCGTTACCCATGATGGCATATTCCTTGGTGTCCGGGTACCAGCCCCTTACCACGCCCTTCCACTGGGCATAGAAGGCATCGTCCGGCATGTCCATATAAGGGCCGATGGCCAGCACCAGATAACCCCAGGAGGCCACTTCGCTAAGCAGGCGGCTCATTTCCAGGCTGTTGTTGGCGCAGGCGCCGTTGGCATACAGTAGCACCGGAATTTTCCCGTTCTCTTTTACGTAAGCATTCAGGTCCTGCGGACGGTAAATCATGTGTGTGGGCAGACTTTCGTCGCCGATGGCCACGGACTTGTACGGTCCGGTTCCGCCGTTTTCAATAACCTGGGCCTGCTGCGTCTGGGCAAGGCAAATGGCGCTGCCGGCAATTACGGCCGCTGCCAGAGCAAGGATGTTTTTACTTTTCATTTGTATCAAGAATTTGTTGCTATCAATCATCTTTACAAAATTAGGCATTTTTATTTGAAATAATAATTACCTTTGAGCAGTTATTACTAATTAGCACCTTCTTATTATGAAGAAACTCTTTTTGACATTTTCTTTATTCCTGGGCTTGTCGGCCTTTGCGGCGCTGGCCCAGTATCAGCAGTCCCCCATTGCTGTAAAAGCCTTGCAGGAAGACCGTACCAGGGCAGGCAACAACCTGAATTCCTACGAATTCTTCCCCATTCAGGATACCCAGGCTCCCGCTGGCTACCAGCCGGTGTATGTGAGCCATTACGGCCGCCACGGCTCCCGTTCCAACTGGGGCGGAACCGCCTACGAAGGCGTCATTGCCGTTATGGAAATGGGTAAGGCAAAGGGTATCCTCACTGCCGACGGAGAAATGCTGCTGGAAGGCGCCAGGAAGGTGCTGGCCGGATGGGACGGCATGGACGGCCGTCTGTCGCAGCGCGGCGTACGGGAGCATGCCGCCATTGCCAAGCGCCTGTACAACCGTTATCCGGAGGTATTTAGTGGCCAGAAGAACGTACGTGCCTTCTCCAGCACCGTACAGCGCTGCATCATCAGCATGAACTCCTTCACCAATTCGCTCATCCGGCAGAATCCGGAGCTGGAAATCCGTCTGGACACCGGCGAAAAGTTCATGGATTATCTGGACAACGAGAAAGGCTGGCAGCAGAAGACCGGCAAGGCCATGCGCAAGAGTTTCGAGGCCCTGAGGGAAATCCCGGACGATACGCTGGGCGTGTTCTCCCGCATCTTCACAGACCAGGTGGCGGCCCGCGAGATTGTAAAGAATGCCCGCCGTTTTACGGACGACGTATTCAACACCGCCGTTGTGGCCGAAGATTTCGACATTGAAGAAGACATTTACAGCGTACTCCCCTTCGACGCCGTTTACCGCCGCTGGGCGCAGAACAATATGTTCCTGTATTTGGGCCACTGCAATTCGGTAGATGCCGGTATGGACCGCGTCCCCATGGCCCAGTCGCTGGTAGAAGACATTGTAGCTAAGGCCGATGAGGCCCTTGCCACCGGCAATTACGCCGCCGACCTCCGCTTCGGCCACGACTATCCGCTCATGGCCCTGGTGAGCTACCTGGGCATCGAAGACGTTGGTGACCGCCTGGAGGTGAACGAGATTTGCGACAAGTGGATGGGCTTCTGGAACATCTGCATGGCCAGCAACTTACAGATGATCTTCTATAAGAACGAGGCCGGCGATGTGCTGGTGAAATTCCTCTACCAGGAGCAGGAACGACTCCTGCGGGGCCTGGAACCTTACCAGGGACCCTATTATAAATGGGAAACGGTGAAAGCCAACCTGGAAGGATACAAGCGTTAAAATTTTTTAAATTTGCCGGAGAAAGCAATTGCATTTCTCCGGCAAATGTTATAATTTTGCAACCCGTATTCAAAACCTCTCTTTTTTATGAAATACGGGTTCGACAACCAAAAGTACGTAAAGATCCAGTCGGATCGAATCAAGGAGCGTATAGCCACCTTCGGCAATAAACTTTACATGGAATTCGGCGGCAAGCTGTTCGACGATTACCATGCCAGCCGCGTACTGCCCGGTTTCGAACCGGACAGCAAGTTCAAGATGCTGGAGCAGATGAAGGACGATCTGGAGATCATCATCGTCATCAGTGCCGTAGACATAGAGAAAAACAAGGTCCGGAGCGACTTGGGCATCACCTACGATGTAGATGTGCTGCGCCTCAGGGACGAATTCATGTCCCGCAACTTCAGCGTAAACAGCGTTGTCATTACCCACTATAACGGCCAGTCCAGCGCCGATGCCTATCGCAAGCGCCTGGAGCGGATGGGCATCAAGGTGTATTATCACCACACCATCGAGGGTTATCCCAACAATGTGGCCCTCATCGACTCGGAAGAAGGCTTCGGCAAAAACGATTATGTAGAAACCACCAAGCCGCTCATCGTGGTTACGGCTCCCGGTCCCGGCAGCGGAAAGATGGCGGTTTGCCTGAGCCAGCTGTACCAGGAGAACAAGCGCGGTGTAAAGGCCGGTTATGCCAAATTCGAGACCTTCCCCGTGTGGAGCATGCCCCTGAACCACCCCGTAAATATTGCCTACGAAGCCGCTACGGCCGATCTGGACGACGTGAACATGATTGACCCCTTCCACCTGGACGCCTACGGGGAAACGGCCGTCAATTACAACCGCGACATCGAAATCTTCCCCGTGATGAACGCCCTCTTCGACGACATTTACGGGTCTTCGCCCTACAAGTCCCCTACCGACATGGGCGTGAATATGATCGGCTCGTGCATCAGCGACGACGCCGTGTGCTGCGAAGCCGCCTTGCAGGAAATCATCCGCCGCTACTATACTGCGCTCTGCAATTTTGCCGACGGCAAGGCCACCGAGCAGGAAGTGAACAAGATTGCCCTGCTCATGAAGCGGGCCAAGATTACCACGGCCGACCGCAGAACCACTGTGGCTGCCAAGGAACGCCTGCAGCAGTGTGAGGTGGCCGCCGCAGCCATCGAACTGGGCGACGGCACCATCCTCACGGCCGGAACCAGCTCCCTGCTGGGCCCCAGCGCCGCTTTGCTGCTGAATGCCCTTAAGCATCTGGCCGGCATCGCCCACAATGTGAAGCTCATTCCCCAGCAGATGATCCAGCCCATCCAGACCACCAAGGTAACCTATCTGCACGGACACAACCCCCGTCTGCACACAGACGAGGTACTGGTGGCCATTTCCATGATGAGTCTCATCGACGAGAATTGCAAGCAGGCCCTGGCGCAGCTGCCCAACCTGGCGGGCGCACAGGTGCATTCCACGGTCATGCTCAGCGAGGTGGACCGCAAGACCTTCCACAAACTGGGAATCGGCGTAACCTGCGATCCTGTTAAGAAAATCAACGGCTAATTATTCCTGGGGTTTCTCCTCCAGGGCATAACAGCAGTTCCGCAGATAGGTGGCCAGCTGCTGGTCGGTGTATTGTGCCAGTTCCTCGGCCGGAATGGGCTTGCCGATTCTTACATGAACCGTCCGGCCCTTTTTGTTCATCATTTCGTGCGCCAGGCGAACGGTGCGCAGCCGGGGATGGATGCATCCCAGCAGGTGGAAGCTGAGCGAGTTCCCGCCGTCAAAATAGATGGGAACCACCGGGAAGTGGGAGTGGTGGATGAGCTTCATCATATTTTCGGCCCAGGGCTTGTCTTCCACTACCCTCTTCTTGGGGTTGGAACGCTTCTCCTTCTTTTGCCAGGTGGCCACTTCCCCGGCCGGGAAAAGCCCCAGCGGTTTTCCGGCGCCGATATGCGCCAGTGCGGCCCGGATGCCGGATACCGTTCTGGTGTCGCCGGTGGAAAGGTTGTTCACCGGGATGAACCAGTCTTTCAGGTTGGGAATGCGGGCCAGCAGGAAGGTGGTGAGAATCCGGTATTCCGGCCGCTTTCGCACAATGAGATCCGTGAGGATCATGCCGTCTATGCTGCCGTAGTGGTGGTTGGAAACCGTAATAAAGCCGCCTTCCAAGGGAATGTTCTGCAGTTCGGACGGAATTACCTCGTATTTTACTCCCATGTGTTTGAGGATGCTGGCGGCGAAATCCGGCCCCCAGTCGTCGGGATACATGGCGTTGATTCTGTTCACTTTATCCAGCTCCAGCACCTTGTACAGGAGCCAGGATATGCATTTGCCGGTAACACCTTTCAGCTTGAGTTCCTTCTGCAGGCTTTCCCGGTCCAGGATTATCTTTTTACCGTCTTTCGTTTCCATAATACACCGTAAATATACGCATTTTTTCAAAAATGGAGCGCCGGCTTTTGTGGCCGACGCTCCATAATGGAATGCAGCGGATATGCCGCTATTTGCTGCGCAGGGAAAGGGCGAAACCGCCGGCGCGGGCCATCCGGATGGTAAGTACGGCGTCCCGGGTGAGTTCCAGCGGCGTAATGGTGTAGGCCTGCGGATTGGTCTCGAAGTCGGCGTCGGGGGCATCGGCATAGAGGATGCCTTCGTACACCACGCCGGGCTGGAGGAAATCCAGCGCCACTTCCACCTCACGGGCATTTTCGTCGGTGATGCCGCCCACGTACCACACATCGTGCGGCGTGGCTTTGGCCAGGTCTTTGGCCGTGGCGTTCTCCGGAAGGGCATAAACGTATTTGGCGGCGTTGGTAACAACGTCCTTCTTGCCGTCGGGCAGCTGGGCGGTGCTTTCGGCGGCTGCATTCAGCGTGGAAAGCTTGGGGTGGCGGGCCGTAACCATGTAGGCACCGGGTTCAGCCGACAGATACAGGCTCTTGTCCCAGTCCACGGCTACGTCCTTGATGAACTGGAAGGCGTCCATGAAGCGGGCGTAGTTCTCCGGCAGGTCGGCAGCCATCTGCAAAGGGCTGTAAAACGTCACGTAGAGGCCTAACTGGTTGGCGATGGTATGACGCATCTTCCCGGTCTCTCCGGGGGCTGTAATGGACATATCCTGTTCAAAGATGCCGGGGGTGTAGTCCATCGGCCCGCCCTGCAGGCGTGTGAACGGCAATATGGTGGTATGGCCCGGGTTGATATCGGCGCGGAATTCCGTGCCCATGGCGCTTTCGTTGCCAATCATGTTGGGCCAGGTGCGGCACAGGCCCGTGGGACGCACGGCCTCGTGGGCATTCACCATAATATGGTGCTTGGCGGCTTCTACAATGGCATAGTGGTAATGGTTGATGAGCGGCTGGCTGTAGTGGTGCTCGCCGTAAGGGATGATGTCGCCCACATAGCCGCTCTTTACGGCGTTGTAGCCATACTGGTTCATCAGCTTGTAGCCCGCCTCCATGTGCCGCTCATAATTTACAGTGGAAGAAGAGCTTTCGTGGTGCATCACAAGGCGGATGCCCCTTTCGTG
>Ga0265300_10003179_pt1 | contig 13587 bp, 5 predicted proteins | sample AusTroGonzalo_MG_FD_193482 | JGI IMG/M metagenome (GOLD analysis project Ga0265300, IMG submission 193482) | Bovine rumen microbial communities from tropical cattle in Woodstock, Queensland, Australia - Gonzalo_03 | ecosystem: Host-associated > Mammals > Digestive system > Stomach > Rumen ... | reverse complement strand
CGGGGTGAGCACAGTTCTCAATGATGCACTCAGCGCGCTGAGCAGGCGACTTGCCGCGCAGGTCGGCGATACCCTGTTCGGTCACGATGACATTCACGTCGTGCTCTGAAGAGTCCTGATGACTTACGAAAGGCACGATACTCGAGATGACACCACCCTTGGCTACAGAAGGACAGGTGAAGATACTGAGGTAAGCATTGCGGATGAAGTCACCCGAACCACCAATACCGTTCATCATCTTCACGCCACTGATATGCGTTGAGTTCACGTTGCCATAGAGGTCAGCCTCGATGGCTGTGTTGATAGCGATGACACCCAGTCGGCGAATCACCTCGGGCGAGTTGGAAATCTCGCTCTGACGCAGCGTCAGGTGGTTCTTCATATAGTCCATATTGTCATAGACCTGCATCAGGCAGTCGTTCGACACCGTGAGCGAGCAAGCCGAAGCATCCTTCACACGACCATTGAGCATCATCTCGATGACCGAGTTCTGAATCACCTCCGTATAGATGTTGAAGTCGGGCACCTGCTTATCCTCGCCCAGGGCACCCAGGATAGCGTTCGCCGTAGAGCCCACACCACTCTGCAGGGGCAGGAACTCCTTGGGGATGCGACCCTTGCGCAACTCATCCACCAAGAACTCAGCTGTGAGGAAACCAATTTTTTCTGTCACAGGGTCAGAGTCCTTGAAGGCACGCGCCTCATCAGGGATATTACATTCTACGACACCCACCACCTTGTCCTTAGGAATCGACACATAAGGCACGCCGATGCGGTCGCTCACCTTCGTAATCATGATGGGCTGACGATAAGGCGGATCCAGCGGCTCATAGACGTCGTGGATGAATTTTGCATTGGGGTTATGGAAGCTGTTCAACTCCAGGATGACGTGCTTAGCCAGACGGGCAGCCGTAGGACTGATGCCACCGGCAGCCGTCAGATACACGTGATAGTCATTGCCCACCTCTTCGATGTCGCACACCTCGAGGATAGCCCAGTCGATGTCGCCATAGAAGCCATAGCGCAACTCCTGAGCCATGTGACTCAGGTGCAGGTCGTTATAGGAAATCTCACCCATATTCACATGCTTGCGGAAGTCGGGGTTGGTGGTATAGGGGGCACGATACTTGATAGCCTGCGCGTTGGCCATATCGCCATCCGTGCTCTGACCTGTCGAGGCACCCGTGAAGATGCCCACTTTGAATTCGCGTCCAGCCTCATGCTCAGCCACGGCAATCTTTGCCAACTCCTTGGTGGTCGCCTTTGCCACACCAGCCGGCGTAAAACCACTCATGGCGATGTTCTCGCCGTTCTTAATCAGTGCTGCAGCCTCAGCAGCGGTCATACGTGTATAAGCCATTATCCTTTTAAAAATGATTGAGTTTCAAATATCGGGCGCAAAGTTACAAAAAAACGCTGTCACCACAAAACAATTTGATTAATATTTAGGCATTTCAGTTACATATTCACTGTTTTCGCACACAGTTTCCTTCCAATTAGTCACAATTTTGCAGAAAAAATGATAGAAAATGAAGATGAAAGCCCTCGTTTTCTTGGCTAAGTGCGAAAAAAGCCGTATCTTTGCGCACTGTAACAATTCATTTAACAGGATGGAACCAATCAACGACTTCTTCTCGCTCCTCAGCTCATTCCTCTGGGGCTGGCCCATGATCATCCTATTGCTGGGCACGCATATCTTTCTGACCTTTCGCTTGGGCGTGCCACAGCGCAAGTTGTTCACCGGCATCCGTCTCTCCGTAAAGAAAGACCCTGGCGCCGAGGGCGACGTGAGTCAGTTTGGTGCGCTTGCCACCGCATTGGCAGCCACCATTGGCACGGGCAATATCGTGGGTGTGGCCACAGCAGTAGCTCTGGGCGGCCCAGGCGCCGTGTTGTGGTGCTGGCTCACAGGTATCTTCGGCATGGCCACAAAATATGCCGAAGGCCTGCTGGCAGTGAAATACCGCGTAAAAGGCAGCGATGGCCACACCTACGGCGGTCCGATGTACGCCTTGGAGCGAGGTCTTCACATGAAATGGCTCGCCATCCTCTTTGCCGTCTTCACGGCCTTAGCCTCCTTCGGTATTGGCTGCACCGTGCAGGCCAATTCCATCTCCCTGCTGGCCAGCGAGACATTCGGCATCCCCACCTGGCTGATTGGCATTGCCATCTGCATACTCACGGCCTCTGTCATCCTGGGTGGCGTCAAGTCCATTGCACGCGTGTGTACCATCTTTGTCCCCATCATGGCAGCCCTCTATGTCGTTGGCTGCATCGTCATCCTCATCATGAACAGCAGTTATGTGTGGCCCGCCATCCAACTCATCGTGCAGGCCGCCTTCAATCCCTCTGCCGCAGGTGGCGGTTTTGTGGGCGCCACGGTGATGATGGCTGCCCGCTATGGTATTGCCCGCGGACTCTTCTCCAACGAGAGCGGCATGGGCTCGGCTCCCATCGTGGCAGCCGCCGCCAAGACGCGCAACCCCGTACGTCAGGCTTTGGTGTCGAGCACGGGCACCTTCTGGGACACCGTTGTCATCTGCGCCCTCACCGGTCTGGTTCTTGTCAGCAGCATCCTGGCCTATCCCGACATCAGCTATGCCGATGGTGCCGCCCTCACCAAGGTGGCTTTCTCCAAGATCCCCTATGTCGGCGCTCCCCTACTCACCTTTGGCATCCTCACCTTCGCCTTCAGCACCATCCTGGGATGGAGTTATTATGGTGAGAGTGCCGTCAACTATATCGAGGCGCGTCGTGCCAATCGTTTCTATCGCATCCTCTATATCGTGGCCCTCTTCTTTGGCTCCATCATCAGTCTCGACATCATCTGGAATATTGCCGACTGCATGAATGCCTTCATGGCCATCCCCAACCTCATCGCCCTCCTCCTGCTCAGCGGCGTCGCTGCCCGCGAAACGCGCAAATATCTCTGGGGCAACCGACTGGATGAGGAGATGGAGGAACTATAATCTGTCCCGGTGATCTTTGATCTTTCCCTTTGATCTTTTCAAACCACGAATTCTCTAATATAAAGAGGAGTATTTGTTCTTGTGCAAAATGTTTTATTACATTTTCTATTTTTATACAGATTTTACACCTGAGATCTTTCTTATAATTCAATATAATTTGTAACTTTGCAGAGAAAAAAAACTAACGATAAATTTTTTACATATGAAAACGACAAGTTTGCAGGCATTATTACTGATGCCATTCTTTCTCGTTGCTCCACAATTATCTCAAGCACAAGTTAAGGTTGATAGCACAGGTGCGTTAAGCATAGGTAGAAATACTATGAAAAACGCACGGCTAACTATTGGTGATAGTAATTCAGCGATGGCTGGCGGTGGAAGCGGAATCGTTGTTGATTTACATCTTCCAAAGGCAAAAGGCAGGACTTGTGGCGTATTTAGTAAAATATGGGGTGATTCATCCATAGAAACGCCTTCCATAGGAATCTTCGGTTATTGTTCACAGGCATCAAAGGGCAGGGCTTATGGTGTTATAGGAGGTGTTTCTGCTACACAGAAAGGCGTGGGGGTCTATGGTACTGCGGGGGGATATGGCAAGACCTACGGCGAACCCGTGGATGGCAGTTATGCAGGATATTTCGCTGGTCCAACCTACGTTAAGGGCACATTAACCGCTACAGAGGTTATTACCCCGTCAGACATCACTCTAAAAGAAAATATCATTTCTATTGAGGATGAAGAAGAAAGTGTTGGCAGCACCCTTGATAATGTTATGAATATGAACGTTATCAAATATAACTATAAGCCTCAAGAAATCACGATTGAGCCAGAAGATGAAGAAATCGATGATGAAGAGTCTATGCTGCTCGGTTCAAAACTCCAAACAAGCAACAGAATACTTGAGATGTCGCAACAAAAGCACTATGGATTGTCTGCTCAGGAGATACGTGAGATATACCCCGATGTTGTTCGCGAAAGCCAGGATGGCATCCTTGGAGTAAACTACATAGAGCTTGTTCCAATTCTCATCCGTTCTATTCAAGAACTGAAAGCAGAGCTGGACCTTTTGAAAGGCAAGGATGCAGAGCCAATGAAGGCACGTTCTATGAACATACAAGAAGAAACTACTGACGTGAAAGATGCCACGGATTTTCCGGTAGAGGCAACGCTTGCTCAGAACACGCCTAATCCTTTCTCTGAACGAACCACTATCCGCTTCACCTTGCCAGATAATACAAAGAATGCCTATATTTATGTCTTCGACATGTCAGGTAAGATGCACAAGCAGATTCCTGTTAATAGTTCTATGCAAAGCATTGTCATAGAAGGTCACGAACTCCCAGCAGGCATGTATATCTACTCACTGGTTATCGGTGGCAAGGAGGTTAAGACACGCAGAATGATATTGACGAAATAAGAATCGCGGACATGACACCATTTAGAACATATCTTATTCTTCCGTTCTTTGCTTGTGCTATGCAAGTACAGGCAAAAGAATTGTCCGATAGCATTTACTCCAATCATTCAGTAAATACGAATGTCAACGTTAACACAAAGAAAGCGTTACAGGTTAATTCTGTAATGGTGACACAAAAAGGCTCTCTAAGACTTACTAGTCAGCAAAGCGTGACACTAAATAATAATTTTCAAGTCCAACTTGGGGGCACACTGATTATTCAAACGGGGAAACCGCCACGTATCAAATATACGTATGATAACAGCGGCAATAGAACGAAACGCGAGAAAGAATAAAAACATCTAAATCTATCTATGAAAAAAAACATCATATGGAGGAACATCCTGAGTGTGTTCTTCGTATTTATCCATATAACCGCATTTGCTCAAACAAATGAGTTTGGCTATCCGATAGTTCCAAACATTAAGAGCAATGATAATACTCCCGTGGGAAGTGTTCCTGGAAGTTTTTCTGTATCTGCAGCAGGAAGCGCAACATATAGTATTCCAATAGAAATTCCAAAAGGTATTGGTGGCAGCGAACCTTCTGTAGGAATTGTTTATAGCAGTCAAGCAGGTAATGGAATTGTAGGCTGGGGATGCAATATAATAGGAATGTCTGTTATTAGCCGCGCAGTAACAGACATCTATCATGATGGTAAAGCGACTGGTATCCATTACGGGAAAGAAGGCCCCTTTTGTTTGGATGGTCAGCGTCTTGTGCAATATGGATCTTTAATGAATGGAGACTCAGTTCTATTCCATCCTGAGTTTTCTCCACATACACGTGTGGTTCTTCATGGTCTATCCTCTTCGTCGCAAGCCCAAATGTGGTTTGCCGTATACACACCAGAGGGAATGTATTATGAATATGGATGTACGCCAGATTCCAAACAAACGTATACGAAAGACGGGGAACAGAAAGTAAACGCATGGTATCTTGACATGACCAAGACACCATTTGGCATATATAACAAATACTCATATTCACAACTGGGAAATATTCTTTATCCTCAGTCTATAAGCTATGGTAATAATATCATATCTTTTGAATACGAGAACCGTCCTGACATTATAAAAAGCTCAATAGAGGGTATTGCAGCTATAATAAATAAGCGCCTGAAAAACATAAATTCCTATACAACCGCCGATGGGTCGAAATGCCTTTTCAGGAAATATACCTTTTTATACACTTGCAATGATGGAACAACCACTTCTTACTCACGCCTTTCTTCCATAAGGGAAGTAAATGGAAACAATGAAAGTTTGCACCCAACGATTTTGAGTTGGGATACGCCACAGGCTTTTAACTGCGAAAAAATAATTCCGCATCTTGATTCAAACATGGCCTATCTCGGCACAGAAATGAACAATGTTTCTTTTGTTGCTGCCGATCTTAATGGAGACGGACTTAGCGACATTATCCAAAAGGGACGAACTCATCAAACATATGGGAATGGGGAAAACGATTTCAATTACATTAGAACCTATTATTCCCATCTTAACGAAGATGGAGTTGTTAATTTTAAAACAGGAAACATCATAAACCTAAAAAGTGATTACAGCCAAACCAATAATCTGCTTTTTAGATGGACAGAGTTCCGAACAGAGCCGATAGTAGCGAACGTTGACGACGATGGTGAAAACGAACTCATTGTCCCTGAATTCTTTTCTACTGATGATGGATGTCATTTCGGATTCTACGTATGTCATAGTGGTGATTCAGAACTTTCCACGGGAGTAAAGTACATTGATCAGCACGTAAAAGAGTTTGATGATATTCTATGGACAGCAGGAGATTATAATAACGACGGCATCACGGAATTCATTGTATTAGAAAAACAATCAGACGGCTCCTCATATTATGGCGCTCTAATGGGTGGTTTTAACAAACCAAATGTAGGAAATCCTTTCGAAGCGTATAACAAGCCCTTTAGATTCAGCTTGCCCCAAAAGCCACAGCACATCTTCTCAGTAGATATGAACTGTGACGGCCTGACAGATATTGTAACTTTCTACGATAAAGGGTATTCTGTTTTCTTTAACGACGGAACTTGGCTTGATAAGAATATCGCATCACCTTATCATCCTCATTGTATAAGCTATAACACAAACCAGCTTCCTTATAAAGTTTGGCCCGGAGATTTCAATGGTGACGGAATCACCGACTTCTTGCTATGTGGGGGCGGACCTGAGAGTGGAGCTCTTTATTATGAGATAGGAAATGGCGATGGGACACTCTCACAGAAGCATGCATATGATTTGGATGTTGTGAGTTCACATAAAAAGGATAAGGATTATTTCTCCTGCAATGTTTTTGACTATGATGGAGATGGAAAGACAGACGCAATTGTATCTAGGCTGCAAATTGATAAATTCATCCTAATTGAGGATGGAGATACAATAGAGCTACCTGGATATATTACCAGAAACGCAAATATATATTGGCTTCTTTCTGATGGCGAAAGACTAGTTTTACAAAAAAAAACTGTTTCCGATCAGAGCAGCTACTGTAAGCCACAGTTCCATTTGCAGGGCGATTTCAACGGCGATGGCCTGCAAGAATTTGCAGCCTATTCTTACGATTGCTATGATAATACTAGTAAAGAAATACAATTCCGTCTTTACAGTAATAAAACGTTTTTGCCATCTTCTGGCAGAGTGACTAAAATAACTGATGGCTATGGTAGAGGAACAACCATTGACTATTCAACGATAGTACTTCCAAATGTAAACCTGCAAAAAACAAGAACGCAAAAGCTAAAATTCCCCGTTGTGCAATTGCCTCTACCACTGGCTGTAGTATCCTCTGTTACGAGCGACAACGGCGTTGTTGGAAAGTCCACCATGCTGTATCGTTATGGTATGCCACTCGTACATTTGCAAGGCCGAGGTATACTTGGTATGCCAAGGACTCAGACCACTGACATGACCACTGGCCTTGTATCTGATTACACCGTTGATGAATGGGAACCATCGCTCTTTCTCCCTCGCAAGACAACAGAGAAGCAGACTCTTCGAGGCTTAACCGCCACTAAGACGACTACCAACGAGTTTTATACGTTCTCCCGTTCAACATGGAGTGTGCCAGAGAAAATCCTGTTCACAGACTTCGATGACAACAAGCGGTACGAGATTACTAAATATAGTCCTATCTGGGGCGTGATATACTATCATGAGATTTATTATGACTATCCTAAGAACTCAGAATATGAATCGACCTTCTTTTATGACTATGACTACAAAGGAGGGAGATACAATCCTACCGATATTGTCTATAGGAAATATAAGCAAGGACAGGAGACCTATGAGAAAGCGACAACTTGTACCTATAATGATATGGGCCTCTTGGACTCTACAACGGTCTATGCAGGAACAGATATGGCAGTTACCACGACCTATACTTATGATGGCTATGGTAATCGCCTGACAGAAAAGGTTACGGCCCATGGCGTGACACCCGTTTGTAATAGTTGGGAATACGATGACAGTCATCGTTTTATCTCAAAACACATTGAAAACGGGTTATCAGAGACTCACTATACATACGATATATGGGGAAACCTGAAAACCGAAACCGATTATACGCGCTCTGAGAATCCCTTGACCACGACTTACAATTATGACAATTGGGGAAATCTTGAAAGTACCATATCACCCTTAGGACTAAAAAGTACTTATACCTGCGGATGGGGAGATTCGCAGAGCAAGCGTTTCTTTAAGGTTACACAGGGGCAGTCACAGCCTTGGGTGAAGACGTGGTATGATGCAGTCGGCAGAGAGGTGAAAGTTGAAAGTATCAATGCCTTAGACCAACTCACTACACAAACCACATCTTATAATAATCGTGGATTAGTAGAAGCAAAGAAAAGCGTTACAGGAGATATCACTGTTACACAGTATTATTCATACGACGAACGCGATAGATGTAGGTCTGATTCTGTTGCAGATAACAATGGAACGCTTAACCAGGTGACTAAGTATGAGTATGGTAAGAATTGGAAGAGCGAGACAAAGGATAATCGGACAACTAAATACATTCTTGACGATTGGGGGAATGCTTCAAAGGTTATTACCCCTCAAGACACCGTTTCGTACACATATTACGCATCGGGCTTACCCTCGTCTGTAACATCCTGTGGACATACTGTTACCATGGAATACGACGTCGCGGGTAATAAGACAAAGCTCACCGACCCAGATGCTGGCACCATGATATACACTTATGATGCCTTAGGACGAATAAAAACTCAGAAAGACGCTCGAAATCTGTCGCTGAGCTATACCTACGATTCTAATGGACGAGCTAAGTCTGGTCCTGTTGGAGGGTGTCCTTCTGCGTCATATATCTATGGCACATCTGCAAATGACAAAGACTTACTGCTTTCAAAAAAAACAGGTGATTATCAGATTTTCTATGTTTATGACGATTATGGGCGCATAAAGGCTAAACAATATTCCATTCCTGATGTTGGATTCCGTACATTTGAATATACCTATAATAAAGATGGTCAGGTGGCTACTGAGACATATCCCGATGGTACCATACTTAAGTTCCAATATGATGCATATGGTAATCATATAGCCACGACAAAGGATGGCACCAATATATGGAAACTTCGTTCTTCAACAGGAAGCGAAACTCAATGGCAACTGGGAAAGGACTATCTTTTAACCGAGAAAAACAGTGCTATTGGTCTGTCGACATCCAAGAGCCTGAAGCGAGGTACGGAGCAATTACACGATATGACATTTACCTATAATCCGTCTACTAGTAATTTGGTAGAACGCACAGGCATGATGTCATACATAGAGTCGTTCGCTTATGACGCTCAGGAACGTCTCACACACGCGACAGCAAATACCGGCACTCAGACATTCTCCTATTCCGTTGATGGAAATATCCTGTCGAAAACAGACATCGGCTCATATTCGTATGATGACAGAAAGCCTCATGCTGTGACAAGTGTTGATAATGAGTTATATCTGATTCCCGACAACCAACAGACCGTCACATATAATGAGATGGGCAAGGCAACCCTAATAAGCGAGGCGAACGGTCCCTCCATGAGTATTGCCTATGGACCTGACGGAGAACGTTGGATAGGTGTCTTTACCGATGGGAACAAAAAGAAAACAATACTATATCTCGGAGATTATGAGGAAATTATAGACGGAAATAAATCTCAGAAACTATGCTATCTGGACGGTGGAGCCTTGCTGTTGCATGATTATGATGGAACATCACGCCTTTGCGTTCTTTTTACAGATCATCTGGGAAGCATTACACGTATCTACGACGAGGATGGAAATGAGCTATTTCATGCCACCTACGATGCTTGGGGCAGACAGGAGGTGACACGCAACGGAATTGGCTTCCGTCGTGGCTATACAGGTCATGAGATGCTGCCAGAGTTCGGTCTTATTAATATGAATGGCCGAATGTATGACCCTCTGCTTGGTCGTTTCCTCTCAACAGACAACTATGTTCAAGAGCCAACAAATAGTCAGAACTTCAATCGATACAGTTATTGCCTAAACAATCCACTAAAATATACCGACCCGAGTGGAGAAGTTTTTGGAATAGACGATTTAATTTGTGTTTCTATTATGGCTTACGTTGGAGGAATGTTGTCAAATATTTCTCATTGCAAAAATACTAGGACCAATATATTTAATCCAGGAAATTGGAATTGGTCTAGCGCTGGAACATATTTAGGATTAGCGGGTGGTGTATTAAATGGTTTGGGAGTATCAACAAATGTTTCTGGTATGATAACAAATGGTCTCCTTCATGCGTGTGGAAATGTTGTTATTAATGGAATCACTAATGTGAGTGAACATCGAGACTTTTTTGACAATTGGTTGCTTTCTGCTGGTTTCGGGTTTGTAGAAGGAGCTATTAGGGGCTATTTCTCTTCTAAAGCAAAAGGAGCGAATTATTGGTGGGGGAATGGAGTAAAATATAACCGAACACAATGGTCGTTTATTAATACCGACAAACCAGATTATACTATAAAGATGATGCAAACAAGTGCCATTTCGAGAGAAGACAATGATTGTTTAGCATCAACCATGACGGAAGCGGAGAATGAACTTGGTGGGAACCGTACTTACGAAGATTTCTCTGAAATGGTTAAAGATAAAAAATCACCAGAAGGCGTTGAAATCAAAACAAAAAATTACATCAAGTTATTGGAGGATAACTTTCCAATAAAAGAAACCCCGAAGACACATGAGTTGTTTGATGCTCAGTATATGACTGACGTTGCAAATAGTGGAGATGTCATTACTGTTCATTTTACAGCCCCAGGTCATGCTGATAATGTAAGGGAATTGCGAGTCTTTGTGAGAGCCCCAGAAAAGAACACTCTTGTTTTTAGGCAAAGCATGTTTAATGCCAATCAGATGCAGTTCAATTATAAAAACAAAGTATCATTTTTTCGAAGAATAGGTAAATAACTTGTAATGAAACAGATAGTTTTAGTATTAATAGCATTGGCAATTAGTCAGTTTGCTTATTGTCAGCGTTTGTCGGTGGATTCCATTGTGGATTTCTATCGTAACGCAGATGTCGATTGTTATAAAGAGGAACTATACAGAGGCATGAAAGAGTATGATTGCTGGTTGGAAGACACACTTCCAAAGATTTCTCCGTTTGTGCCTTTTTACTCTCCCGCTAAAATCGATATCCGAAAACACGATGTGATTCGCTTTGTGGCCCTGAATTATTATGATATGGCAAATTATAGTGAGAAAGACAATATCTACGACCATATCATCATGGATAGCACAAGGTGTTTTATATTTATCCCTTTAGATGAGAAAGGAAAACCTATGGGGATTACGGAAATGTACGATCGCTTTACTTATGATACTTTCATAAATAAAGATGATATAAATTACATGTTTAAACCGAAGTTTTTTAGGTACTTGAATAAATATAGAAAGACTGTTAAGGAGATTCATGCGGAAGCGCTTATTGCACTTCGAACAACATATGGATGCAAATTTGGATTTATTAAAGATGGTTTCATTTACTATTGTTGGCCCAAGCCTATTGAACTTAATAGGGCCATTCAAAAAAATTTGAAGAATGGCGAATCTGACTTTGTGCACAAACTTGACATCATGATTTTACCAGAATACAGAGAGGAAATGACATCTGGAGGACTTGTCAGAAAAGTAAAGACAGGACATACGGATAAAAAAGATTTGAGAATATGTAAATAGATCATGGGGGCAGTGCAGTCCCTTTTGATCTATTTCCTCCAGCAATGCTCTAATTGTCTGAATATCTGAGACTTGCACTGAAGGGAGTTTCTTTGACGCACATTCTGCTGCAGAAACGCCCCTTTCAGCCTATCGTGCAGACACACAAATAGTTTCGCCGTTCCTGAAGGTTTATTTGATTATTTTTTTAAAAACATATTAAGCTGAAAAGAAACAAAAAGCATGAGAAAAACTCAATGGATTACAGAGGAAAACTCAATGAGTTATGAGTCAAAAGTCAATGAGTTATGATGTATAACTCAATGAATTACGAGGCAAAAGTCAATGAGTTTTGAAAGACACACATACACTCAAATACACTATCAGCAGAAAAAAGTTTTGCCTGCGATTAAACCTTTTCGCGCGAGACTCGTCTAAGGGACACATTATGATTAAACTAGTTTTCTCTTTTCTTTTATTGATGGGTGCCACGCTGCAAGTGCAAGCGCAGGGAGTGGTACGTGGAAAAGTGCTCGACAAACAGAATGACGAGGCACTACAGTTTGTAACCGTGAGGGTGATGGACGCCGCAGGCAAGATGGCCGGCGGCGGTACTACCGACGTAAAGGGCTCTTTCAATATCCAGGGCCTGAAAGACGGCAACTACACCCTTCAGCTCTCGATGATGGGCTATAAGGACGTGAAGCGCGCCGTGCAGATCACGCCCCAGAAACGCACCGTCCACTTCAACGCCATCTACATGGGCGAAGACCAGAAGATTCTGAAGGAAGTAGAGGTGACCGGCCAGCGCTCGCAGATGAAGCTCGAGGTGGACCGCAAGACCTTCACCGTCGACGAGGTGCTGGCAGCAGCCGGAGGCTCTGTGAGCGACCTGCTGGAGAACATCCCCTCAGTCGAGGTGACCACCGATGGTGAGATCTCCCTTCGTGGCAACTCCAGCGTGGAGGTGTGGATCAACGGCAAGAGCAGCGGACTGACCAGCGACAACCGCGCCGAGATCCTGCAGCAGATTCCCGCCGAGAGCATTGAGCGCATCGAGGTCATCGACAACCCCAGCGCCAAATACTCGCCCGAGGGTACGGCCGGCATCATCAACATCATCCTGAAGCGCGACCGTCGCGCTGGCTATTATGGCTCTTTGCAGACGGGTGCCAACAACCAGAAAGGCTGGAATGTGGGTGGCAACATCAACTATTCCTCCAAGTGGGTGGATGCCTATGCCAATCTGGGCTATCGCAAGCGCAAGGGTAATGGCGGCAACATGAGCGACCAGCGCTATCGCAATGCCGAGACAGCCCCCTTCAATAGCTATCAGTATAGCGAAGGCGAGAACAACAACAACGGTGGCGGCCTCTTTGCCCGTGCCGGTCTCACCTTCCACCTCTCAGACAATGACGATATCACCCTGGCAGGTATGACCATGCAGGGCAACCGCTCGAACGACAACCTGACCACCTATGAATATGGTACGTTTGATGCCACTGGAGCCAAGACTGCCGACCGCCTGCTGCGCCGCCAGACCTGGGGCGACGGCAAGAACCACATGTACAACGGCGAACTGTCGTTCACCCATAAGTTCAATGAGAGCGGCACCCATAAGTTGGACGCCACCCTGTCGTTCAGCAAATGGAACGGCGATGGCTCGAACGAATACCTCAATGACACGACAAATCTCAACTCTCAACTCTCAACTCTCAACTCCTACAGTTACCAGTATCGTCCCATGGACATGAACAACCGCAACTGGGAGGCGAAGTTGGACTACGAGAACCAGATCAACGAGAACTTCAAGTTGGAAGCCGGCTATCAGGGCCGTTTCTCACATGAAAACACCCCTCAGCAGAGCTTTGAGTATGCCGCTGCAGGCCAGGCCGAGCGCCTCTCCACCTCAGACAGTCGCCTGCAGGAAGACCCCTTCTTCTATAACCGC
>Ga0265300_10003175_pt1 | contig 13591 bp, 12 predicted proteins | sample AusTroGonzalo_MG_FD_193482 | JGI IMG/M metagenome (GOLD analysis project Ga0265300, IMG submission 193482) | Bovine rumen microbial communities from tropical cattle in Woodstock, Queensland, Australia - Gonzalo_03 | ecosystem: Host-associated > Mammals > Digestive system > Stomach > Rumen ... | reverse complement strand
TCGTGTGGCCCAGCTCTCCCAGCGGAGTAACCAGTTCAACCTGAGGACGATCCGCTATACCGAGGCTGACATTACGGCCTTGGCTGAGGATCCGAACGTGATAGACCTTAGTTTTACGCTTGAGGATAAGTTCGGCGACAACGGTCTGATTGCTGTCATCATCATGAAGCGGCAGGATGCGGATACGCTCTTTGTCGATACCTGGTTCATGAGTTGCCGTGTGTTGAAGCGTGGCATGGAGAACTTCACCCTCAACACGATGGTGGAACGTGCCAAGGCAGCTGGCTATAAGAGAATCATCGGCGAGTATCTGCCTACTCCCAAGAATAAGATGGTGGAGAGCCACTATACAGGTCTTGGCTTCACGAAGATAGAGGATTCGGAAACGGCCCGTTATGAGTTGGATGTTGAGGCTTATCAGCCAAGAGAATGTTATATTGAAACAAAGACTGTATGAGCTATACGACTGATCATGTAGGCTATCTGACTGGTGATATCTGTTCCACGGCCAAAGAATTTGAAAGGCTGGGGTATGTCGCTGGAGATATCGTCGATGACGACACCCAACGTACCAAAATCTGTTTCCTGGCCAAGCCTGGTGAAGTACGCATTGAGCTGGTAGAACCCTACGAGGACAATAAGACCATGCAGAAGATGCTGACCAAGCGGGGTGTTTCTCCCTACCATATGTGTTATGAGGTCGACGATGTGGATCAGGAGTATGATAAACTGATTCAGGAAGACTGGACGGCTTTGTTCAAACCAGTAGCTGCTTCTGCCTTCGACAATAGGAAGATCTGCTATTTTTGGAACTCAGAGATAGGTTTTATAGAGTTAGTTAATCGTGAAAAGTAAAATAAATAATTATAGATTATGGAAAGACAAGAGATTTTTGAAAAACTGAATGAGATTTTTACCGATGTGCTTGATCTTGACGAGTGCAACCTGACTGACGAGACAAGTGCCAATGATATTGAGGAGTGGGACTCCCTGAGCCATATACAACTTATTGTAGCTATCGAGAAGGCATTTAAGATCAAGTTCACTTCGCTTGAAATCATGAAGTGGAACAATGTCGGTGAGATGGTTGATTCGATGATGCAGAAGCTTTAGGATGGTAGTCAATTCTGTCAGATTCCTCTTCTTTTTTATAGTAGTATTCACCATCTACTATCTGCCGTTCACCAAGAAGTGCCCTCGCCGTCAAAACGTCTGGTTGCTGTTGGCGAGTTATTTCTTCTATGGTATCGTCGACTGGAAGATGGTCGTGATATTGCTTGTAGCAACCGCAGTGTTCTATGCCCTTGGCCTATGGCTGAGGGCCGTCATGTTGAAAGGCCGTACAAAGCAGGCCTCGCATCTGACTACCCTCGGTGTTGCTTTGGGAATCTGCTTGTTGCTCTATTTCAAGTACTTGAATTTCTTCGGTGAGTCGATAACTGAGTTGCTCAGTGCCGTAGGTCTGAAGGCTACGTGGACAACCCTGAACATCATCGTACCTGTCGGCGTAAGCTTCTTTACGTTTAAGTTGATCAGCTATCTGATAGAGATTCATCGCGAACACATTGAACCGTGTAGGGATATGGTGGAGTTCGCCACCTATATCGCCTTCTTCCCGACACTGCTCTCTGGTCCTATTGACCGTCCGAATACTTTCATACCTCAACTCCGAAAGCCGCATTCTCTGGATTATGCTCAGGCGGTAGATGGCTGTCGTCAGATACTTTGGGGTATGTTCACTAAGATATGTATCGCCGACCATCTAGCTTTGGTGACAGACTATGTGTGGGCTGACTATTCCCATCAAGCGGGATCAACCTTGTTGATTTGGACACTGTTATACACGATGCAGATCTATACCGACTTTGATGGTTATTCGAACATGGCCATCGGCGTGGGAAAGATTCTTGGCTTCAATATTACCCGCAACTTCAATCATCCCTTGTTGGCACGTAATATCGCGGAATTCTGGCGTAATTGGCACATCTCACTGACGTCATGGATTACTGACTATGTCTTCATGCCGTTGAACATTGCCTTCCGCAACATGGCTAACTGGGGTGTGATGCTTGCAGTGACCATCAACATCGTGCTTATCGGTCTCTGGCATGGGGCAAACTGGACCTTTGGCTTGTTTGGCCTCTATCACGCTATGCTTTATGTTCCTTTAGTCTTGTCAGGAGCATTCGGTAAGAACAAAAAACTGCGTTCTAATGATCATGGTCTTCCTAAACTGAAGGACTTCTCAAAGATGGTGTTGAATTATGTGCTAGTATCGCTGGGCTTTATTGTCTTTTATGCCAGTAGCGTTGCTGACGCTTTCCGTTTTTTTAGTGGAATTGTGTCGATATCACTGTTCTCCATGCCAAGTCTGCCTATTAAGAAAGCGACCATGCTGTTCATGCTGATTGTGCTGATTCTTGAATGGGCGACGAGGAAGAAGGAACATCCACTGCAACTCTCGGCCGATGGTCTCTTCCGTCATACCATTGTCCGTTACACTCTTTACGCTGGCATCAGTCTGATGCTGTTCTTCTTTGCAGGCGAGGTTGAAACGTTTATCTATTTTAAGTTCTGACGCCATGAAGAAGTTCCTATTAAAATTATCGCATACAGTCCTGCCGGTATTCCTGCTGCTGTTAGGTCTGACGGCTTATGTTACCCTCTCTGTCTTACCAAGGACAACAGGCGACTTAGGAAATTTGGCATTGATTCCGTTTGATTGTCCTGATGATAGTACTGATGAGATGAAAGAGGTACTTTTCAAGAGTATCAATCAGTCAGAAAGTCTGAAGGACGTTCATGCAGATGTGCTGACGATAGGAGACTCCTTCTCCAGAATGGGCCGTTTAGGCTATCAGAATTATTTGGCTGCCCAAGGTGTTTCTGTGGTTAATTGCGCTAGGGAACTTTATGAGAATCCCTTCCAATACGCGTATAATATTCTGGATAGGGAATTGATTGACTCAACCCATATCAGTGTGCTGGTTGTTCAGGTGGGCGAACGCGACCTTGTCAGTAGGTCAGAGGAGTTTGATGTCAATAAGGTTGACATGAAAGAACTTAATCCCGCGACTTCCTCCAATAGTGGTGGCGGAAATCCCAATGCGTGGTCACTATTGCGGGCCCGTGACTTCCTGATGTACCGCCTACAGTGGAGTCCTGTATATAAGGTAACCCTCGACAAGGACTATTTTAGCAACAAAGAGCCTCGTAGCCTGTATTTCTATTGTGCCGACATTAACAACGGTCTGAACATAGACGAGACCTCCAGGGAGAAAGTCCATCAAGTCTATCAAATCCTGATCCGGAAGGCAGAGGAACGAGGCATTGCTTTGCTGTTGATGTTTCCTGTCGACAAGTATGATATGTATCAGGATCACATTGTTGATAATCCATATCCTCGTAAGACTTATGTCGAGGATGCCCATGAGATATTTGGCGATACGCCTCATGTCTTGTTGTGTAAGTACCTCCTGACACCTTTAATAGAGAATGGTGAGAAGGATGTATTCCTATTCGACGACAGTCACTGGAGCATCAAGGCTTCTGAGATTGTTGGTAAAGAGTTGAGTCAAAGAGTTAAATTGTTAATGCACCCTCATACGTCATAAGATATGAACTTTAATTCGCTCGAGTTCCTGGTGTTTCTGCCGATTGTGTTTGTGCTTTACTGGTTTGTCTTCCAGAAGCGCGAATGGCAGAATTTGCTGATCGTGACGGCCAGCTATGTATTCTATGGCTGGTGGGACTGGCGATTCCTGTTCTTGATTGTCTTTACGTCCATCTGCAGTTTCTACAGTGGGGTTCTGATAGAGTGGTTTGAGGGCAGCAAGCGCAAGCAGCGGATGGTGTGCGCAGGGAACCTGATACTGAATTTCCTGATCTTAGGTGTCTTCAAGTATTATAATTTCTTCGCGGACAGTCTGGCGCAGTTGTTCTGGAGATTGTTCCATTATCAGTTGGACTGGGTGACGCTGAACGTGGTGCTGCCTGTCGGTATCAGCTTCTATACCTTCCAGGCACTCAGCTATACGATTGATGTGTATCGGAAAGATGTAACCGTCACCAGGAATATTGTTGAGTTCTGTGCGTTCATCAGTTTCTTCCCGCAGTTGGTGGCAGGTCCTATTGAGAGGGCTAAGAACCTGTTGCCGCAGTTCCAGCGCAACCGCCATTTCGACTATGATCAGGCTGTTGACGGTTGCCGTCAGATGCTTTGGGGATTCTTTAAAAAGACTGTCATTGCGGATAAATGTGCAGCGAATCTTAACCCGCTCTGGGATTCATACGCCGACTATTCAGGTATCAGTCTGTGGATGTTGGCATTCCTGTTTACCTTCCAGATATACTGCGATTTCTCAGGCTATAGCGACATCGCTATCGGCTGTGCCCGTCTGTTTGGCATCAAGTTACTGAACAACTTCAACTATCCGTATCTGTCGAGGTCGATTCCTGAGTTCTGGCGCAGATGGCATATCTCGCTGATGACTTGGTTCCGCGACTATGTCTATATCCCCCTTGGTGGTAGCCGATGTGCCCAGTGGAAGGTCATCAGGAATACGTTTATCGTGTTTGGCGTCAGTGGCCTGTGGCATGGGGCTAACTGGACGTTCGTGTGCTGGGGTTTGTATCATGGATGTCTGATTGTGTTATACAAACTGTTGCATATCAACACCAAGGACAAGGATATCCTGGCTGCTGGCCGATGGCTCCCCTCCATAAAAGATATGTGCAGGGTGGTTATCACGTTCTTGCTGGCTGTTGTCGGTTGGGTTATTTTCCGTGCTGAGAACATTGCTCAGGCATGGGACTTTGTGTCTCGTATGTTCCTTACGGCATTTGATGATTTCCACTTCCGTTTGGGAAGTATCAATACTTTCATTGCTATCCTGTTGCTGATCATTGTGGAGTATTTGCAGCGCGATAAGGCGCATGTGCTTCAGTTCCCAGCCAACAGGGTGTTCCGCTGTTCTTCGGTGCGTTATATGCTTTATGCTTGTATCGTACTTCTGATATTCTTCTATGCCGGTGAAGTCCAGACGTTTATATATTTCCAATTCTGACTATGAAGAGATTCCTGATTAAACTTTCATATATAGTATTGCCAATATACTTGTTGATGTTAGGACTTGTGGCATACGTCACTTTCTACATTAGTCCTCGGTCTGATATAAGCGATTTGGGTTATCTGGCTCTGATTCCGTTTGGGGTGGAGTATAGTCAGATGATCAGTGAGCATGAAATGAAGGACACCTTATTTATAAAGGTGAATCATACAGAAGAGTTGCGCAATATCCATGTGAATGTGTTGACAGTGGGCGACTCGTTCTCCCAGCAGGGAAGTGCCGGCTATCAGAACTATATGCCAGGGGAGGGGATTTCCGTCGCCAATTGTAGGCGTAGCCTTTATGAGAGTCCTATACAATATGCCTGTAACATTCTTGACTGGGGTGTTGTGGATTCTACGAATATCGATGTGCTGGTGGTGGAAGTCGTGGAACGTGATTTTGCCCTCAATATAGGTAGTTTTAAAGAATCGAAAGTGGAGGTCCCAGAGCCAGAGTCAACCTCTGATGAGGTTGTGGGTAGTGCAAACGTGTGGTCACTTCTCCGTGCCCGTGATTTCGTCCTGTATCGCTTTGCTGGTCGCAGCCCAGTGTATCAGGTGACCCTTGACAAGGATTATTTTAACAGCAAAGAGCCTCGTAGCCTGTATTTCTATTATGTAGATGTCGCCAATGGTCTGACGATTGATGAGGCCCTCCGTCCAAAGGTAAAGGAAGTGTTTGATCTATTGACCCGTAAGGCTCATGAGCGAGGCATTAAGCTGATATTGATGATGCCTGTGGATAAATATGATCTCTATCAAGACTATATTGTTGACAATCAGTATCCTCATCCAAAGCGGATTAACGAGGATGTACGTGAAATATTGGGAGATGTTCCGGAAGTCATGCTGTGCAAAGACTGCCTGCTGCCTCTCATAGAAAAAGGGGAGAAAGACGTCTTCCTATTTGACAATTCCCATTGGAGCTATAAGGGCTCTGAGGCTGTCGGTAAAGAACTCAGCAGAAGGGTCAAACAGATGATGAACAGACAATGAGATAATTATTATATTCTTTAATTTAAATTTTAACAACAATGAGAAAAATGAGATTATTGACAGTACTGGCAGCTATGCTGCTAAGCTGTGGGATCGCCAATGCACAGACTGTTAAAGGCGATGTTAACAATGATGGCAAGCTGAACACCCAAGACGTGACAGCAGCTGCCGACTCGATTATGGATGACAAAAAGAGCGGATTGGCTGACGTCAACGAAGACCAAAAGGTGAACGCTGCAGACGTCATAACCGTGGTCAATCTGATCAAGGGAACCGACTACTTCTTGCTGGGTACCGAAGTGCCTACGAAAGACAACTACACCACCCTTGATGACGTAGCCACCAACTATGAGTCTATTCGCATAGTATTGGAAACAGCACCAACAATCGAAGTGGCTGCCGAGCAGACTGGCGTTCTCCTTTGCCCGTCGAACTGGGAAGCAAAGGATCTGGTGCTTCAGAACGAAAAGGATGGTACGTACTACGAGTTAGCACCAGTAGAAAGTGACATCAGCGATTACGATCTCTTCCAGACTGCAGAGATTGTCGATGCAGCTACACTGAAGCTTAAGTCAAAAGCAGATGCAGAAGCATACCTAATAAGCATCACCGACTTCTTCTACCTGGGTCTCGAGATGCCTACGAAAGACAACTATACCACCATTGATGGCGTAGTCACTACTTACAAGTCTATGGAAGAAGTACTGAATGCTGCGCCATCGGTTATGTTGTTGAGTACTGGTGAACAAGTTTTTCTCCTTTTCCCGGAGAACTGGGATCCAAAGGAGGATCTGGCGATTCAGTACGAATATAACGGTTCCTTCTTAGAATTCACAAAAATGAATACCGACATCAGCGGCTATATTCTCTATGCGATCGATGATATCGAGGGTGATGGTGAGTATGTACTGAAAACGAAGGCTGCTGCTGAGGAATACAAGAAGAACCTCAATCCTCAATACTTCTGGCTGGGTAACACGAAGCCTACATCAAATAATTTCCCGACGTTAGGTGGAAAAGAAGTTCCAGGAATTGTCACTACCTATACATCTCTTGCCGAAGCGATGGAAAAAGCATCTCGTGATTATACCGTAGGTGAATGGGCTGTTGTCTTGTATCCCTTAAGTTGGGGTGAAAAGGAAGAACTGGTGTTCCTGGACAGTGCCAACAAGAAATATTATGCAACAAAACAGAAAGATGTTACAGATTTCCCAACCTATCTTTATTACGAGTCAACAGCTAAGATAGGCGCTAACGCTACGATTAAGTTGTCAACAAAGACTGATGCAGAGGCCGCTGGAGCAACCTTGTATGAATATGTGGCTCCGACTCCGACCCCAACTCCGACTCCAACTCCAACTCCGACTCCAACTCCGACACCAACGCCTACTCCGACTCCCACTCCGTCATCAAATTCTAGTTATGCTGTATATACTGGCGGAAACGGAATTACATTCGTAATAACAAATAACACCGGTGTGGAAGCAAGATTCTCTGGTAAAGTCATTCTTAATGTATCAAGAAATCCTAATGATTGGGCAAATTCAACACAAGTCAATGCTAATATGCATGACCCAACCATAGGTACCAGCTGGGCATATAACGATATTATTATACCAGCCGGCGGATCTTATACATCACCGACTATAACATCAATTACTGGTATATATATGCCTGGTGTTAATTTTACCGACGGTAGTTGGTATTTGATGAATAGTGACAACGGTATATACGTTCATTCGTTATACCTATATTCTAGGATATGGAATACCCATAAAAACGAAAGCAGTGGATCTAATCACATGTATGTTGCGGCACCACCTCAGAACGCGAAACTGCAGAGAGGTTATACATATTATTTGAATTTGTATTGGAAGAACCCTGAAGCAACTATAGATCCAGTTAAAACTGGTCACTATGTAATATTAGGTTTTGGGAAAACAGGTTTATGATAATTAACGGAAACACGAGATCGTGAAGTAAGAAACGCGATTCTTAATATCTTCAACAGGCAGGAGTCTCCATCATCGAGGCTCCTGTTCTTTTTGGGGGTTTTGTTGAGAAATTTCAAAGCATGGGCTGTTTTACTGGTAGGATTTGCAAGAGTTTGATAATCAAATAGTTATAAAGATTCGAATTTTAGTCTAAAGAAACTCGGACTTTAGTTAGGGTAAAGTCCGAGTTTACCCTTACTAAACTGCCTTTTTACTGCCACTAAAGTCGGAGTATTCTTGCGGATAATGTTACTTGTAAACATATTTTTGTGTTTTACTCAATAGAAAAGACTGTGTGGTTACAGTTGTAACCGTAACCATTCCGGTACAACTTTTATCGATTTCTGCCGTATTATTTGCTTAGATGATATATTATTTGTAATTTTGCACCCGAATTAAAGATGTATTCATGTATGTTGGCTTATAAGAAGTTCATATTGGTTTGGGCTGTATTAATCTTGATACCGCTTTCCATTATGGCAGGGGGAACGGAGCCAGGCAGGCAATACTGTTCCGGCACGCTGCCCATTATGTTTATCAATTCGGAAGCGCCCATCACAACCAAAGAGTATTATGTAAATGCTACTTGCTATATTGACGCCCTTGGAGAGGAAGGGTATGAGTCGTTAGGTACGGCAGAGTCACCGTTGCCGCTGGAAATCAAAGGACATGGTAACCATACATGGAGGTCTTTTGACAAGAAACCTTATCGTCTGAAGTTCCAGGATAAAGTGAAACCGTTGGGGATGAAGAAAAACCGCCATTTCACCCTGTTGCCTCATGTCGATGACGATATGGTGTATCTTCGTAATACCGTAGGCTTTGAATTGAGCCGATTGATCGGAATGGCATATACGCCAGCACAGGAGCCTGTGGAAGTGATTCTCAACGGAGACTATGTAGGTCTCTACATGCTGACGGAGAAGATCCGTATTGGCAAGAATCGGGTGGAGATTACGGAACAGGCAGACATGTCCGAAGATCCGGATGAGATTACGGGAGGATGGTTGATGGAAATAGACAACTACGAGTATGAAGACCAGATATTTATAAGAAATGAGGCCAGAGAACAGGATTGTTTGAACATGACAATTCATGAGCCGGAAGTGTTGTCGCGGGAACAAAGAAGTTACATCACTTCATTCATTAAGGATACTGATAAGGCCATCTATTCGCCCAATAAATCCAGTAAGATCTGGGAAAAATATATTGATATGGATACGTTGGCCCGCTATTACATTGTCAGGGAGATTGTCGATGATGCTGAGTCGTTCCGAGGCAGTTGCTATATCCATAAGGAGAGAGGGCGCGATACTAAATTGATCTTCGGGCCCGTGTGGGACTTTGGGAATGCGTTCCACCGAGGATTCAACAAATTTATATGGCAAGATCCGCCTTATGGATCCGTCTGGATACAGGAAATCTATAAGTTCCACAGGTTCCAGGATTGCGTTATGGATATTTGGCAACCTTTCCTTGGCATGGAATATCCTAAGTTGGACAAGGCTATTGATGACTTCATAGAGCGCATTCGCTATGCTGTAGAGAGCGATTTGACTCGTTGGCCAGGAAATAATACAGGTTCCATAGATGATGGAAAACTGTTGATGAAACAATGCCTTGCTGAAAAGGTTGCGTTCTTAACAAGCGAATGGGGCGAAGGTACTATTATTGATGTCGGTATCTCTTCACCAGTAATGTCACAGGACAGCAATCCTTATTGGTATACGCTGGATGGACGACGGCTTGAGGCGAGACCATCAACTCCCGGCTTGTATATCCATGGGAAGAAAAAGGTAGTTATTCGGTAAATGGGTATTCAATCAATGTCTGGTCACATGAATCCTAAACGTGTTCTCTCGTTTGACGTGATGCGTATCGTGGCAGCTTTTGCCATTGTGATCCAGCATGTGAGCGGACAATTCTGGCATCTGCTTTTTCCTTCTGCGGAGTGGGAGATAAGAAATCTTTATTCGTCTCTGGCTCAGTGGGGAGTGCCCGTCTTTTTCATGATCTCTGGCGCTTTGTTCCTGTCTCCTGACAAGCCACTTGTCATCAGACGCCTCTTTGGAAAGAATCTGCTTCGTATCGTTTATGCCTTCCTCTTTTGGTCTGCCATATATGTCCTGGTCACCGAAGGGCTTGGCCAAGGACTGAAGATATACTTCTTAAGTGTGCTAAAGGGACCGCCTCATTTCTGGTTCCTGACGGTGATGATTGGTATTTATCTGACGTTGCCGGTATTGAAGGTCATTGCTGGACATGAAAAGGCATTCAATTATTTGGTAGGGTTGGCCATCATAACCACGTTTGTCATTCCATCCCTATTCAGTCATCTGGAGCTGTTCAACCCGTTGCGGAAGCAAGCGCTGGCTGACTATTATGACGGCTATGGTCTGCCTTCGCTATACTTCATCACCTATTTTATATTAGGACATTGGCTCTTTTCACATACGATCTCCAACCGTATGAAGATGATCATCTATTTGTTGGCAGCCTTGAGCATTTTGGGTTCTGCCGTCGCTACCCGCTGGCTGTCATATAGGTTAGGCTACTGCCATAGTTTCTTCTATGAAGACCTTCACCCCTTCATTTTCATTCAGGGAGTGGCTGTATTCGTATTCTTCAAGGACCGCTTTGGGAATCTCTCTCCACAGCGGAGTCGTATCGTCGTCAATCTATCTAATTATAGTTTCGGTATATACTTGGTGCATCCACTCCTTATCTATTTGTGTACGAATATATTTGGATTCAGTTCCTCTTCTTTCCCAGTGGTGTGGTTTGCTCCAGTTTATAGCGTATTCATATTTATCCTCTCATACCTCTTAGTGAAGTTGATCAGCTTGATTCCTTTCATGAGAAAGTTTGTGATGTGACCTGTTATTTGGATTGTTCTATGACAAACGAGTATCAGATACGGGTAACGCCTGAGGTGGCAGCACAGGAAGACAGGCTGAAGCGATGGTTGACGGATGAGCAGGGCATCGACGAAAGGACGATATATGGGGTGAGGATCCTCAAAAGGAGCATTGATGCCCGGCAAAGGCAGATATTTGTCAATCTGAAAGTCAGAGTCTATATCAATGAACAACCTCATGATGATGAGTATGTAAGGACGGAATATCAGAATGTGGAGGGACGTCCTCAGGTGATTGTCGTGGGGGCTGGTCCTGGTGGACTGTTTGCTGCGCTGAGGCTGATAGAGCTGGGACTGAGGCCCATTGTTCTTGAACGGGGAAAGAATGTCCATGAACGTAAAAAAGATCTGGCCAATATTACCAAGACTCAAAAGGTAGATGCAGAGAGCAACTACTGCTTTGGCGAGGGTGGGGCAGGTGCCTATTCTGACGGAAAACTCTACACTCGCAGCAAGAAACGTGGTAATACGGATAAGATCCTGAATGTCTTCTGCCAGCATGGGGCTTCGACGGCTATTCTGGCTGATGCCCATCCTCATATAGGAACAGACCGGCTCCCCAAGGTAATTGAGGCGATGCGCAATACAATTATCCAATGTGGGGGCGAAGTGCATTTTCAGACGAAGATGACGAGGCTGATGATCAAAGGCGATAAGGTCATTGGTTGTATTGCAGATAAGGAATATATGGGTCCTGTTATTCTTGCTACAGGTCACTCTGCCAGAGATGTTTATCGTTATCTGGCTGAAGCAAAGGTGGAGGTTGAGGCGAAAGGCATTGCCGTAGGTGTGAGACTGGAGCATCCGTCTCTTTTAATCGATCAGATTCAATATCATTCGAAGCAGGGTAGAGGACGATGGTTGCCTGCTGCAGAGTATTCGATGGTGACACAAGTAGAAGGACGGGGCGTGTATTCGTTCTGTATGTGTCCTGGTGGTTTTGTGATCCCAGCGGCCACAGACAAAGAGCAGATTGTTGTGAATGGTATGAGTCCTGCCAGCCGAGGCACTCAATGGAGCAATAGCGGCATGGTCGTAGAGGTACGGCCGGAAGATGTCCATGGAGATGATGTGCTGAAAGTCATGAAGTTTCAAGAAGATTTGGAACGTATGTGCTGGCAACAGGGCAACATGAGGCAGACGGCCCCTGCACAGCGAATGGCAGACTTCGTCAACAACCGTTTGAGCTATGATCTGCCGAAATCGTCCTATGCCCCAGGATTGATTTCAAGTCCCTTGCACTTCTGGTTGCCAAAGATGATCTCCAAACGCTTGCAGGAGGGCTTTAAGACATTTGGCCGACAGGCTCATGGCTTCCTGACAAATGAAGCTACTCTGATTGCTGTAGAGACAAGAACGAGCAGTCCTGTACGCATTGTAAGAGATCACGAGACGCTGCAACATATTCGTATTCAGGGACTTTTCCCATGTGGGGAAGGTGCTGGATATGCCGGTGGAATCGTCTCTGCTGGTGTCGACGGGGAACGATGTGCAGAAGCAGCAGCACTATACATGAAGAGTATATAGTATAAGAAACAAAAAAATCTCCGAAAAGGTTTGGTGGTTTCAAATTTTTTTCGTAACTTTGCCAACAAGAAAATAGTTTAACTAAAAGATAACGCTTTATGAACAGGGAGGAAAAATTCGTGATTACAATCAGCCGTCAGTTCGGAACTGGCGGACATGAGATTGGCGCAGAGTTAGCCCGCAGACTCAATGTGAAGCTGCTGGATAAGCAGATTCTTAATGAGGTGGCTAAGCGTAACAGAGTTGTAGAAGAGGCGATGGAGAAAATTGAAGCCAGAAATCCACTCTGGCGTGATGACTTCACCAACTTCTACCAGAATTACATGAGTAAGGCTGAGTATGACGGAACGGAACACGATCAGACGTCGCATGAACTCTTTGATGCACAGGCAGAGACGATTCGGAAGATTGCCGCCAAAGAGTCTTGTGTCATCGTCGGTCGTTGTGGCTTCTACATCTTTGCAGACCATCCGAATGCCTTGAAGATTTTTATTCATTCCACAGAGGATTGCCGGAAGCGCAGGATTGCCGAGAAGTATGGTCTGGACATGCGGGATGCTGCCGCAATGGTGGTCGATAATGACTACAGCCGTGAACTCTACACGAAGACTTTCACGGGTAAGGACTGGACCGATGCCCGCAATTATGACATCTCGATAGATGTCCGTAAATTCGGCATAAACGGCGCTGTAGATTTCTTAATGAACTGTATTGAGTAGTTTTCTTGAGAAAAATTTGTGTATATACCGATTTTTTAGTACCTTTGCACGCTGAAATTTCACAAGTTGGTAATTACTAAAAAATCGGTATAATGAATATTTCCTACAAATGGTTGAAGGAATACGTGGATTTCGACCTGACGGCCCAGCAGGTGTGTGATGCCCTGACGTCAACAGGTCTTGAAGTCGACGCATTGGAAGAAGTACAGAGTATCAAGGGTGGTCTGAAGGGCCTCTATGTGGGCAAGGTGCTCACTTGTGAAGCCCATCCCAACAGTGACCATCTGCATGTTACAACAGTAGACTTAGGCAAAGGTGAGCCTTCGCA
>Ga0265300_10003173_pt1 | contig 13596 bp, 9 predicted proteins | sample AusTroGonzalo_MG_FD_193482 | JGI IMG/M metagenome (GOLD analysis project Ga0265300, IMG submission 193482) | Bovine rumen microbial communities from tropical cattle in Woodstock, Queensland, Australia - Gonzalo_03 | ecosystem: Host-associated > Mammals > Digestive system > Stomach > Rumen ... | reverse complement strand
CGTACATCGAATAGTCGCACAGGCGGCGGGCGCTCTGCGTGCCGGCGGCCAGTTTCCAGATGCCCTCCAGCTGGTCCTTCTTGCGGGTCTCATAGACCGGGCGGGCGGCGATGTAGCCGTCCAGCTCTTCCAGCTTGGGATACTGCACGCGCTGCTCCCGGCAGGAAAATGCCAGCAGCAAAGTCACGGGAATCCAGAAAAGGGAGCGCATCGGTTATCAATTGGTCGTTCAGTCCAAGCAAAGGTAAGCATTTTTTTACGATTCGCCCTTTTTCGTTATATTTGCACAATACCCGCCACGGAATCACTAAAAAACCAATTATATGAAAAAGTACCTCCTCCTTTCCCTCGCAGCGCTCTGCGCAGCCCTGGGCCTTTCCGCGCAGACGGAGAACCAGGAAATCACCGTGGCGGCGGCTGAATCCTACGCCACCCAGCAAAGCACCTACACGCCGTCCTTCAAGGTGGACGGCACCAACGCCAAGGTCCGCAACGTCATCCTGCTCATCGGTGACGGCATGGGCCACGGCGCCGTCAACGCCGCCATGTACGCCAACGACGGCCTGACGATGACCAACCTGAAGACCTTCGGCCTCGTGCGCACGCAGTCCGCGGACAACTTCACCACGGACTCCGCCGCCTCCGGCACCGCCTACGCCACGGGCGTGAAAACCAACAACGGCTTCGTCGGCATGAACACCGAGCGGGAGCGCATCGCCAACATTCCGGAGATCCTGACCCCGATGGGCTACGCCTGCGGCGTGCTCTCCACCGACGACCTCAACGGCGCCACCCCGGCGTCCTTCTTCGCCCACCAGGCCGCGCGCGGCGACAAGGAGGAGATCTGGGCCGACCTGCCCGCCAGCCCGCTGGTCTTCGCCTCCGCCGGCAAGCAGTCCACCTTCGAGGAGCTGCCGCTCGCCACGCAGGAAGCCATCCGGAAGACCTTCACCGTGGTCTATGACCCGAAGGATCCCGCCGCTGCCGCTTCCAGCCGCCTGGTCTACCTGCCGAAGAGCGTCCACCTCGACCGGGGCGACTACCTCCCCGCCACCACGGAGATGGCCATCAATTACCTCGCCCAGCGCAGCAAGAAGGGCTTCTTCCTGATGGTTGAGGGTGCCCGCATTGACAAGCACGAGCACAGCAACGAACTGCCGGAGACCCTCGCGGAGACGCTGGACTTCGACAAGGCCATCGAGGCCGCCGTCCGCTTCGCGGAAAAGGACGGCCACACGCTGGTGATCATCAGCGCCGACCATGAGACCGGCGCCACCATCCTCACCGGCGGCGACCTGGAGACCGGCTTCGTCCGCACGGTCTTCGCCTCCAAGGGACACTCCCCGATGATGGTGCCGCTCTTCGCTTACGGCCCGCACTCCCGCGACTTCGGCTGCGTGCAGGAAAACAGCGACGTCGCGAACAAAATCCTCGGTCTGCTCGGTGCGAAAAAATAATTGTTGGAAAACTAATTATTTGTTGTAACTTTGTCGTCCCGATAAACGGAGATCCTAGTTTGGAAACCGAAGGGACGATTGGAGAGGTGGGAGAGTGGCTGAATCCACAGGTTTGCTAAACCTGCATACGGGTAACCGTATCACGAGTTCGAATCTCGTCCTCTCCGCTTAAATGCCTTGCAGTTTGCGCTGCGAGGCATTTTTGTTTCGAAAAAAAGCATATCTTTGTGCAACTAGTAACTGTATTACCCATGGGAAAGCATTTTTCTTGGATGCTGGCCGCCATCCTGACCTGCGGCCTCGCGCTGACCACTTCTTGCAGAAAAGAAGAGATTCCCGAAAAGCTGGAAGGCTTCTGGTACAACCAATTCGTTTCCACCATCTATCCCGGCGAATACAAAGATATCATCCATACGGTATTGGAGTTCAGGGAGGACGGTGTCCTCATCGAGAGGTCCTATCACAGCTACGTGGATTCCAGCGGTGATCACCTGGATCGGGACCGTCGCCACGATCTCTACACCGTGAACCCGACGTTCCACGTCGTTTACTTCAACACGTTTGCCGAACAGGACTCGCCCGTCGTTTACAAAATCGAAGACGGCACCCTGTCCCTCTCCTACACGTTTGGGATAGAAACGTTCACGCGTAACTACGTCCGCCCGACGCAGAGCGAGCTCGAAATGTTTGACACGTACGACACGACCATCCCGTCCGACGACTATGTCGGCGTCTGGTTCCGCAGCAGCGAATCCAACCAGCTGTACAACTACGTCATGTGCGAGTTCACGGAAGACGGAGAGTTTCACATGCTCCGCTATGCCTACGACAAATCCAAAGACATGTGCAGGCGCAGGGAATACCGCATGGCCTACTCCGATCTCGGCATCGTGGACGGCAAACAGAGTCTCAAAGTCTTCACGGAAGATCGTCCCGACGCGTACAGCCTCTTCAACTGGACCGTCACGGACAACATCCTCTCGCTCATAGAACCGGAATATGAGGATGTCTCTAACGTTTTTCATCCCCTCACGCTGGACGATCTGATCCTGATGGAGGAACTGGACGAGAAGTGCGAATAATATTCAAAAAAAGTATATATTTGCACAGATAATACCACTAATTAACACACTAAACCCCATGAAAAAGTATTATTCGTGGATGTTGGCCGCCATCCTCCTAATCTGCGGTCTCGCGCTGACCACCTCCTGCGGCAAGGAAGAAGCTCCCTTCAAGCTGGACGGCACCTGGTATGGTAAAATCATTGATAGTGAAGACTATGGCATCGGCAAGAGCGTCCACTACCTGCTCCTCGACTTCGGGCAGGACGGTGTCCTGACCGGAAAATCATACGAAGGCTTCGAAGGCACCGCCATCCAACATTGGGACCGCTTCCGCCGCCACAGCATCTACACCGTGGACGAGCCGGGCCACGTCATCTATGCCAAGATCCTCACCAACGACGAAACCTCCCCCGTCTCCTACCAGTACAGCAACGGCACCCTGACGCTGACTGTCTCGTATGGAGCAACGAACTATACCGTCAACCTCACCCGCCCGACGCAGACTGAACTGGAAATGCTGGCAGTTTACGACAACTCCATCCCGTCCGACGACTATATCGGCGCCTGGTTCGGCGGCAGCGAATTCAACGAGCTGTACACCTACGTCATGAACGAGTACTTCGAAAACGGGAGATCGCACACCATTCGCTATTCCTACTACAAGCCCACGAACCAGTGCACGCGCACCGAGACCGATTGGATCTATGACGATCTCGGCATCGTGGACGACGAGCAGCTCATCGAACTCACCGAGGTCGGTGACCCCACCAACGTCAACACCTACTGGTGGACCGTCGAAAACAACGTCCTCACGCTCGGGCTCACGAAATATGAAAGTATGGAATCCGACTTCCAGCCCCTCACGCGGGAGAACCTGGAACTGATGGCCGAACTGGACAAGCTCTGCAAATAAGCTAAACCCGAAATAACAACCGATTAACCCATGAAAAGAGTTCTCTGCCTCGCTCTGTGCCTGTTGTCCTTCAACGCGATGGCCCAAGGCATCCTCTCCCGCTTCTATGACAAAGACGCGGAAAAAGTCGTGTTCCAGGAGAAAGGAAGCCGCAGCTTCGGCATTGCCGGCAGCTACCGCAGCTTCGACGTCGCCGGTGACAACCTGGGCGACGGCTACGCCATCATGTCCCTGCTCAACATCGGATCGGGAAGGCTTGCCGCATACAACGTCAGCCCCAAGTTCTCCTATTTCGTTGGGGACGACCTCGCCCTGGTCGGCCGGCTGGACTACAGCGGCTACACGCTGAATTCCGACCTGCGCCTCGATCTGCGCGGCGCTGTGGACGTGAGCAGCATTGCGGATAACCCGCAAGATGAGGAAGAGATCCGGTCCCTGCTGAACCTGCGCATTTCCAGCCGCCACATGGTCAACAATACCTGGGGCGCTTCGCTGGCCCTGCGCAAATACATTCCCTTCTTCGGCAGCCAGACTTTCGCCGTCTTCGGCGAGGCCCGCCTGTACGGCAACTACGCCACCACGATCTCCAGTCCCATCGACGTGGACGGTCACTACGTGAACGAGAAGCAGCGCACGAACAACACCTTCTCCGCCGGCCTGAAGATCGCCGGCGGCCTGTGTGTCCGGTTGCGGGGCAGCAATGCGCTGACCATCAGCGTGCCCCTCGTCGGTGCTGCCTACAGCAACACCCTGCAGCACAAGAATCAGACGAACAACGACGCCCACCTGTCCCAGTTCAAGATCGCGCGTAACCTCGACTTCCTGGGCATCCAGGTCGCCTACTGCCACTTCATCGGCCCGAAGAACAAGAAAAAGTAAAGGCTACGCGGCAGCGTTGAACATCATCCTTGCCATTCCCGATCTTATTGATTCGCGTCGTAGAAGATGACAGTCCAGTGGCTAGGGATGCCGTTTGGGCCAGAGGGCCAGTTTACTCCCAGGGTCCGGGTGAAGGTGCCGGTGCTGGCAACGTCGCGGACCCAGTTGCTGCAACTTCCTTGATTTGTTATGCCATTTTCTGCGAGGCAGGTGATGCTGCTTAGTTTCGAACAGCCAGAGAACATATAGGAATAGCAATAACCTGCCAAGCTCATGGCCGGCAGGACCGGGGCCACCTCCAGGCTGGTGCAGCCAGAGAACATATAGTAATAGCAATAACCTGCCAAGCTCGTGGCCGGCAGGGTCGGGGCCACGCTCAGACTGGTGCAGCCAGAGAACATATAGGAATAGCAATAATCTGCCAAACTCGTGGCCGGCAGGGTCGGGGCCACCTCCAGGCTGGTGCAGCCAGAGAACATACTTTGATAGCAACTACCTGCCAGGCTCGTGGCCGGCAGGATCGGGGCCACCTCCAGGCTGGTGCAGCCAGAGAACATACTTTGATAGCAACTACCTGCCAGGCTCGTGGCCGGCAGGATCGGGGCCACCTCCAGGCTGGTGCAGTAAGAGAACATACCATCGTAGCAACCACTCGCCAAGATCGTGGCCGGCAGCGCCGGGGCCACGCTCAGACTGGTACAGCCAGAGAACATATAGGAATAGCAATTACTTGCCAGGCTCGTGGCCGGCAGCGCCGGGGCTGCGCCCAGGCTGGTACAGCCATCGAACATACTATCATAGCAACGATTTACCAAACTCATGGCCGGCAGGGCCGGGGCCGTGCCCAGGCTGGTGCAGCGGTAAAACATGTCCTTGTAACAGCCTTCCGCCAAACTCGTGGCCGGGAGCACCAGGGGCTTGGTGTCGAGACTCTTGATATTTGATACGTTTTCAAACAACCTGTAAAATGTCCTATATCCTGTCAGGCTGACATTGCTTGCGAAAGCGAACTCGCCCATCGTGTAATCGGTCACCAGACTCATGATGTTGCCGTACAGGTAGCATTCCGCCGAGACAGAGAACTGGCCATAATCGTACGATGCAGTGTTTACATAATACGTGCTGTTCTTGCCCCGGAACTGTACTTTGTCGCCTGCGTTGGTCAGGGTGATGGCTGTTCCCGACGTGTAGACGGTCCAGGACCCGTCGTTCAGCTTATACTGCACCGAGCCCTCCGCCGTATTGGACGACAGCCGGAAGGACACCGTCGCACCGGCCTCTATGGCCTCGAACGTGAGCGGCGACAATCTGGACTCGAATGACGATTGAGCCATCGTTACCGCAATGGGATACATTTTATTGGCAGCAAGAGTTTGGGCAGCTACGTCCTTTTTATAGTACTCCCAATTTGTATCTGCAGCGACAAGGCGCAGATCCCCGGAAACGGGCTTCATCGCCACATAGATGGGGCCGGGGCTCGCGGCGCGGGAGACGGTGTAGGTATCGACACCGTCAGAAACGAAGAAACATACGATGGAATCGGTGATGTCGCTGCCGCCCTCGTTCTTCACGGTGAATTCGCCGACGGCCAGCCGGTTGTTCAGTATTACGCAGTCGGGCAGCGAGGCATCGGTGTCTAAAGAGCCCTCGAAAGTGCAAAGGTCCAGACCGGCCGCGAGCGCAGCGAGCGAGCCCTGCTGCACGGCAAGCGCGGCGTAGTTCACCGAGCCGTCGGCGGCCGCCATCGCAGCGGGGTAGATATAGCTGACGGCACCGGAGGGCTTGGGATCCGTCAGGGTGACGGTGAGGATAGCCGTCTTGCCGCCGTCGAGGATGCTGTCCGCCGTCAGCGGTTCACTCACGGCCTTCACCGTGGCGTCGGCCGTGTTGGTATAGACGATGGCCACCTGATCCCCCACGGCGAAGGTTTTGATACCCTCCGTCGTCAGGGCCTTGGTGCCGGAGGCCTCGCCCAGGCTCACCGTCGTGGTAAGGGTAACGGGGCCGTCATGGCCGGCTTGACCGGCCATCTCCTCCTTCACGCAGCCCAGGGAGAGCGCCCCCAGCAGCACCAGGGCAAGAATACGATACTGTCTCATACTTACCAGTTTTGATTACCCTGTCTGTCATAGTTTTTCATGCCGGCCAGCGACTGGTAGCCGGCCTTGTGGGCGGGAAGGGTGCCGCCTGAGAGCTTGCGGAAGCCCACCTCGCCGGCGCTCACGGACAGGACATAGACGGTGGGGTAGGTCGTGGCCGAGTCATTGCCGACCAGGATGTTGCCGCCGGGAGCGTGGTCGGTGATGCTCAGCGCGGCCGTGCCGGCGGGGACGATGGCAGCGTCGGCCGAGGCGGCGATGATGACCACCGCGGTGCCGGCCGGGATGGTGCGGCCGTCGTCGCCCAGGCGGTAAAGTTTGTAGTCCGTGCCCAGGGTGTAGGCCGCGGAGCCTTCGCTCAGCGTGTGGTTGGTCGTGCCGTCGTAGAACGTGCCCCACCAGGCGCTGACGCCGTCCTTGGTGCCCTGGGTCAGGTTCAGGCCGACCGCCGTGCCGGCAAGGTCGTGACGGAGGTAGTAGGTGCCGTTATAGTAGGCGCCATGCTCATACACCGTGAGGCCGATGTGGGGATAGGTGGCAATCTGCACGCCGATCTCCGCGGGCTTGGTGGTGGAGCTTACGGCACGGACTGCTCCGTCGTTGTCGGTGATGTCGCCGCTGCCGGTGCCGACGTTGGTGGTGGCGTTGCCGACGTTGCAATCGTAATAATAGTTATTGGCGAGGGTTTTGTCGTTGTTTCCAACGATGGCGCCCTTTGTGTCTGCAGTAATCGTGGAGCCGACGGCTATACTGTTGCGGACGATGCCGCTATTATGACCGACAATGCTGCCATATCGGAAACAATTACTCTGGACGACTCTGCGGGTGACAGTAGCGGCGCTGAAGCAGCCTTCGACGGTGCCATCGTAGTTACATCCGACGATGCCGCTGTGACTTATGGCATCTTTATTGTCGGCTCTGATGAAGACGTCGTCATTCACGCGACAGTTGGTGACGGTGCCACCGTCGTTAAATCCGACGATGCCGCCGACGTTGTCGTGACCGGTGATGTCGCAGTCGCTGAGTGTAATGTTCTTCACGATGCCATTGCGGGAAAACAAATATCCGAAGAGGCCCTGATTGTCGCTGCTGTTGTTGATGCGGATGCCACTAATGGTATGGCCGTCACCATCGAAGGCGCCCATGAACTCGTTTAAGCGGGTGCCGATAGGAGTATAGTTGTTCTCCGTACCATCGTATTCGATATCGGCACCCAGTTTGATGAACTTGCCGCTGTAGCCGGTGCCGCTGTTGACGCGGGTGGCCAGCTGGTCCAGCTGATCCTTATTGTAAATGATATACGGATCCTCCTCGGTGCCGGCGTGGCCGGTTTCGAAATCGATGACCGTCCAGCGGGCAGTGACGATGGCATCGGCTGCAGGCATTTCAAAGCTGTTGCCTTCAAATGGTGTCCCGTTCAGGCTGTAGCCCAGGAACGGCTCCTGGTAACCCGCAGGAGCACTTCCCGTACCACTCAAGCTGAATTCAATGCCTGCATCGTAGTAGGAGTTGCCGTTGTAGGTTATGCCGTAATTACCATTATTGTAATAATATTCTGTGAGGCCGTCAAAGTCGTCGAAGCTTTCATAGATGCTACCCTCAGCGGTGGCCGTGATACCAGTGCTGCAAGTGACGGTGTAGCCGGGTCTAGCGGAATTGGTATCTCCGTTATAACCTGTGCCGATGTTAGTAGTATTCCCGCCTATGAAGCAGTCGTGGTAGAAATTATAATTCAAAGACCCTAAACAATTGTTTCCGATGATGGCTCCAGCATTGTCTACGGGAGAAATGACCACGCCTACAGAAAGACATTGGTCGGTCTTGGAATATGTTGTACCATGTAGCCCAGTGATACCTCCAAAAGAATCGCAATTGGTGCAACCATTATTAACGGAGAGTGTGACGGCACTGGTGCATCCGAGAATCGAACGACCATTTTGACCAGCAATGCCGCCGTGGTTACTGCTATAGCTTTGTACGGCGTGGATATTTACGGTGGGAGAAGCGTGGCAGTTGTACACTGTGCCCAAATTTAAGCCCGTAATGCCACCAACGTTATCGAAACCAGTGATGCGTGCGTTGCTGACGGTAAGGTTTCGAACGGTGCCATTGGAACCAACTGTGCCAAAGATACCGTGCCAACTGTCAACGTTATTATCTCCATCCATATATATACGGATACCGCTCACGGTGTGTCCTTTGCCGTCAAAAGTACCTTGGAATTTTTTTGTCTCTCCACCATTATATCCGCCTATGGTGTTAAAGTTATTCTCGGTACTGTTGACATCGTTCCAGTCGGTGGTGTGGGTATAGGTAATGTCGTTGGCCAGTGCAAAATACTTACCGCTAAAATCATTACCTTTATTCACCAGCGTTGCCAGAAGGTTCAGACCGGCAGTGGTGGAAATGGTATATGGATGATCTTGGGAATCACCGTCGTTCGGGCCCCAGAAGTAGCTGAGGATAGGGGTTTGCCCGATAGTGACGGTGGCATCGGCGGCGGGCATGGTGGCAGTGAACGTGCCATTGCCGTTGTCGGTCGCCTGGACTCCGTTCACAAAGATAGCCGGTATATATCCTTCGTCCGCGGTTGCGCCTGTGTAGGAAAAGCTTAGCGAAGCCCCTTCATAAGCGTAAGGCGCGCCGTCGATGTCGGCGCCGGTGGTGTAGGTCCTGTTGCCCGTGCCCGGCAGGGTGGCCGATGCGGTGCGTACCAGGGTGACACCTTCGGGCAGGGTAAGGCTGTAGAGGGCCTGGGCGCCCTGGTTGGTGGTGAGGTCGTGGGGTGAGGAGTTTCCATCGTCCGATCCCACGCCCACGCCGGTGGCGTTGGCCGTTCCGGCTACGGTGCAGGCGCGGTAGTAGTTGCGCTGGACGTAGGAACTGTTATTACCATAGTTGTTGCCGGTGATAGCACCGGCATTATTTACATTGGGCACGGTGGCGCCAACGGCAATACAGTCCTTTACTGAATGTTTGATGGTAGTGTTATTACCCGTGATGGCGCCGTATTCTTCGCAGCCGGCGACGTTGGCGACAGTGAGGGTGGCGCGACTGAGGCAGTGCCACACGGTGGCGCCTTGGCTTTTGCCCACGATGCCGCCGTGATAAGAGGAATTGGTCTTTACCGCGTGAATACAGACATCGGCGGCCACGGAACAGTCCTCCACAGTGGCGTCGAAAATGTTTCCTGCAATGCCGCCCACTCCATATTTGCCAGTAATGCGTGCGTCGGCAAGGTTTACTCTTCTGACGGTGCCGTAACTGATGTAGCCGAAGAGACCATAATAGTTATCGATGCTATTGTCGCCCCCCTTGTAGATGCGGATGCCGCTGATGGTGTGATTCTGGCCGTCGAAGGTGCCTTGGAAACTATGGTCTCTGGTGCCAATGGCGGTGTAGTTGTTCTCGGTGCTGGAGGCGTTGTTCCAGTTGGTGGTGTAGCTGTAAGTAATGTCGTAGCCAAGCTGGAAACAGACCTCGTTGCAGTCGTGGGGCGTATTACCGTTCAAGCCGTTCACGTACTGGGCCAGCAGGTCCAGACCCTGGGGGGAGTTGATGACGTAGGGGTCGCCCAGCGTGCCGCTGCCCGTCCACACCTGGGTCCAGTGAGCGGTGTAGGTCTTGTTTTCGTGGGAGTGGTTAGCTATGGTGACGGTGGTGCTCGGCGTATTGCCGTTGCTGCCCGTCCAGCCATCGAAGTAGTAGCCCAGGCGCGTGGGGTTGTTCAGGGTAATAGTGGCCGTCTCGTAGGTGTAGCTGTCGGGGTTGGCACTAGCCACCGAGCCGTCAGCGAGGTCGTAGGAGATGGTAAAGGCGTGGCTGGCGTCAACGGTGCAAATACCGTTGGTGTTGACCGAAGACGGAGCCCTTCCGGCCAGGTCTGTGATTCCGGAGCATCCTGTGATGTTGAGGTCCTGGGTTGCGCTTTCAGGGATTTGACGTTTGAAGGTGAGGACATTGCTGCCGCTGCCCGCCTCGTAAGACAGGTCTCCCCAGTTGCTGGTCAGTTTGGAGGAGGTCCCGGTGACGATTTCGCTGAAGGAGACGCTGACATAGACGGTGTTGCCCCTGGCATGAGTGCCAGGAGCGACGCTATAGGCAAGAACGGTAGGGTTGGTGCCGTCCACGGCCTGGATATGGGCCTTGACGTTCTTGGCATACCATTTATCTTGATCGCTGCCGCCACTGGCATTGAAGCGGACAACGAGCTTTTCGAAGTCCACGGGCAGAATGAGGCGGCCGTCGGTAGCACGACAGTTGGTATTGAATAGCTGTTTGTAGAGTTTGTTGGTGACGCCGTTGTCCCAAGCATTGTCAACTGGATTTTGATTGTCGTCAGGCTGCGAGGTGACGGGGAAGGAGTAGGCAGCGTAAGTGGTATTGGCGCTGCCGGGCTGGTGGTCGAAGCCTGCCATATAGCGAGATAAACTTGGTATGCCAGGATGACCGTCGCTCTTTCCGCTTCGTTTGTCACAGTTGTTAATGTCGTTGATAAGTATCTGCACATACTGGTAGCCATTTTGCTGCTCCTTGGCCTCAAAGCTTAGCGTTGAGCGCAGCTGGGCACCGATGAGAGTGTAGTAGGCGCTGGGGGCTATCCCGCTGAGATTGTAGTAGCTTGAGCTATTTATGTATTGAGGGTTGTTGGTGTTCTTATCGTAACCTGCATCGGAATATTGAAGCTCACTAGTGTAGATGGTGATTGTCTTCTCGCTGAACAGGCCGCTACTTGGCACGTTAGTGCCGGTGGTGATGGTACGGTCCGTGGAAGCCAGGTAGAAGCCGCCCAGGTCCAGCACCTCGAAGCGGTACGTGCGGGAGGTGCCGTTTTGATACCTATAGGCATCAGCGCCGGGGGTGTTCTCCGTGACGGAGATTTCCACGGCGTCCGCGCCGGGCTCAAAGGTCACCTGGTCGGACACGCCCGTGAAGTGCTGCCCTGCGAAGGCGGAGAGGGAGACGGTGCGGTACTGGACGGTCTCGGTGATGGAGAGGTCCCCGCTACGGGAGATTTTGAACTTGCCGTTGACATATTCGACCTTCCAGGTATTGGCCGCCCACGCGCTCAATCCTGAAGAAAGGAATACGATCAGTGCCACTGTTATTCTCAAGACCATTGTCATTCTGAGCGAAGCGAAGAATCTATTCTGTTTCATGGCTTTCATGGTTTAGAGGACTTCCTGGGGATCCGTGATCTCGCCGCTGGCCGGGCTGAAGTCGGGCTGGGTGGCCTCGATGCTCTTGGAGCTGTTAAACTTGCCGGGAACGTCCAGAATGCGGCTCGGGATGGCCTTGGAGGCCACGTAGAGGGCATCGTCGTCGCCGGTAAGGACGAAGTTGTATGTGTCATCCGTGGTCTGGTCGTTGCGGATGGAGACGTAGAAGAAGTGGTCTGCGGGCGCTGATGCCGCGTTGACGGTGAGGGAACCGTAGGTGACCGCCCAGTCGCTGCCGCCCCAGCTCATGGACTGCACCAGCTTGCCGCCGGCGGCGCTGACGGTGAAGGCCTTGGGATCGATGTAGCTGCCGCCCAGCTTGAAGCCGAAGCGGTAGATGCTCTCGACATTGGCGAAATGGGCATATGTCGTGCTGACGGCGTGGTTGGAGATGCCGGTCACCTGTACGCTCGCCATCGCGTAGGCATATTTCTCTTCAATGGAGTTCTCGCCGGTCAATAGTCCGTTCTGGCCGGAGTAGTCACAGGTCTCGCGGGGGATGAGCAGGGTAAGTTCGTCATTCTCGGCCAGGCCGGACGTGATGAAGCTACCGCCAAGCGTGGCTACGGTGGGCTTTTCACCGTCATGGGGTGTTACGTCGAGCGTGCCCAGGAGGACGCCGTCCTTGTATACTTTCACCTTTTCGGTATTCTTCCAGTAAGCGTTGAGGCGGGAGCCATTGTTCACGAGGTCCAGGGCCTTGGTCGCTTCTTCGCCCTTGGTGGCCTGGATGGAGAAGGTATACGGCACTACGGTGGTGGTGGTTCTTTTTTCTTCGACCGGGTCGGTCTTCTCTTCTGGAGCAGGAATGGGTTCTTTCGCGCAGGCAGAGAAGAGCACTGCCAGGACAGGGATGATGATGTGTCTTGCTTTCATAATGCTTTTCCTCCTGATTAAAAGTCATTTTCGTCGCCAAAACCAGGTATATCGGCACTGCCCTGCAGAATCCGTCTATCCATTTTAATCTTCACCACTACGATCTCCGGTGCCTCGTAGCGCTCCTTCTTGTTTTCTTCCATGGGTGTATACACTATTTTTTCGTTTTCTTTTCGCTTTTCAAGACGCGGCGCACAGACCAAATAATGGCCGGCACCCACACGAAAAGTGCGAGTCCGGCCAGGATTAAGGTAATGACAATGTCTTTGTCCATTGCTGTTACACTACAACTAAACGGCCCGAATTTACTTTTCACACGCGAGAGTGGTGTCATCTGTGAGGCCAAGCTTTGTCAACGCTGAGGCCAATTTGTCCGTTTTGAACGATTTTTATAACTTTGTGCTATTATAATGGTCATTTCCGGGGCATATCTTTTCGGCTTGGCGGCTACGGTGTTCATCGCCGTGAGCCTGACCATTGCGGCGGTGCGCTGGTTCCATCTGTGCCGGCCGTATGACCGCAAGCCCCGATATTATTATCCCGGGCGGCCCTATGTCACGGGCATTTACTTGAACGCGCTGCTGCTGTTGCCGTATGCCCTGCATCCGGAGAGCGCGGACGCGTGGTACCTGGCGCGGCTGTATTTCCTGCCGGTGACCATTTTCCATTTTACCATCCTGCAACTGTCCTACTTTGGAGGTGTTATGCAGTGGAAGAAGTGGCAGGGGCCCATCCTGATCGTGAGCCTGCCCGTCATGATCGCCATGCTGGCGACCTTTGTCCTGGCCGTGTGGCCCGGCGAACAGGTGGGCAGCCTGTCCCCGGCGCTATCCCGGGCGACGCTGTTCGTGCTGGGAATCATTGTCACAGGTGCCTGCATCGCGGCTACGGCCCTCGTGCTTTCCTGGGCAAAGCGCTTCGACGCCGATGATTTCTCCAACCAGGCGGACTTCCCGGTGACGAGCGCCCGGCGCTGGATCGTCATGGTGATCGTGAACCTGGTGCTTTGCTGGGTGCGGGCCATCGCGGCCCGTCCGGGGGTGTTGGCGGGGGTCATGCTGCTGTTTGCGGCGTCTTCCGTGCTGTTCA
>Ga0265300_10003171_pt1 | contig 13603 bp, 6 predicted proteins | sample AusTroGonzalo_MG_FD_193482 | JGI IMG/M metagenome (GOLD analysis project Ga0265300, IMG submission 193482) | Bovine rumen microbial communities from tropical cattle in Woodstock, Queensland, Australia - Gonzalo_03 | ecosystem: Host-associated > Mammals > Digestive system > Stomach > Rumen ... | reverse complement strand
GGATACAATCTATCAGATTCTCAAGATGTTAGGCTGTCTTGCGTTGTTCCTTTTCGGAATGAACCTCATGAGCAGCAGCCTTCAGAGATTTGCAGGTAAGGGCCTGCGTTCCTTTATTGAAAAGATGACTTCGAACACCGGTAAATGCCTTTTTACCGGTTTTTTAGTGACCGTACTCGTACAGTCATCGACCGCAACAACACTTATGCTGGTAAGTTTTGTGAACGCCGGTCTTATGACCTTGCGCAGTGCAATCGGAGTCATCATGGGTGCAAACATCGGTACTACGGTAACGGCATGGCTGTTTGCCGTTTCGATGGACGGATCATTCAGCCTTGGTGCCATTGCCATTCCGCTGATATTCGTGGGATTTGTACTCTCATCATTCTTCAAGAAACAGAAAACCAAGGATTTCGGCTCATTCCTGATTGGATTTGCATTCCTGTTCCTGGGTCTGAGCATGCTTAAGGATACATCTTATCCGCTGCTCTCAAGCGAGGGTGTGCGCAACTTCCTGGCTCCTATAACCGATATGGGTCTGAGCACGGTGCTGTTCATTATCATAGGTGCTGTGATGACCTTCTGCCTGCAGTCATCGGCCGCCGCAACAAGTATCACAATGTTGCTTCTGGCATGTGGCGTGATTACCTTCCCGAATGCCGTAGCGTTCATCCTGGGTGAGAACATCGGAACCACAATCACATCAAATCTGGCTGCAACATCGACCAATATCAGTTCAAAGCGTACGGCCCGTGCGCACCTGGTATTCAACCTGTTCGGTTCTATCCTGGTTATTGCGCTGTTCCAGCCTTACATGCGCCTGAACGCCTATATCGTTGAGGCTCTGGGATTCCCCAATCCTCTGACATGTGATTTCACACTGCTCTCACAGACTGGTCTTACGGGTGATGCCCTGCAGGCTCAGACAAGCCTTGCAAGCAGTCTGCCGTACAGTGTTGCCATAGTTCACTCTCTGTTCAACATCATCACAACCCTTATCCTGGTATGGTTCATACCGCAGCTGGAGAAGCTGGTTATGAAGATGGTTCCCAACAAGGAAGAGGAGAAGGAGGTATTCCATCTGGTTTATATCGGCAAGGGTAACGCCAACCTGGCTGAGTTGTCAATTACCGAGGCCCGCAAGGAGATCAACCACTTTGGCGAGATCTGCGCAAAGGGATTCGGATATGTACGTCAGGCCATTCAGGAGTCTGAGAGTGAGAAATTCGATGAGTTCCGCGACAAACTGGTCAAGTATGAGGAGATAACAGACCGCATTGAGTTTGAGATTGCCACATACCTTAATCAGGTGAGCCAGAATGAGATATCGGACCAGGCACGCATGCAGGTCAAGGCATATTTCAAGATCATCGGTGAGATGGAGTCTTTGGGTGATTCAGGTGAGGCCATTTCACGTCTGCTGCAGCGTAAGCGCGACCATAACAAGGTGTTCAACGACCTTATGCGCAAGCGTATAGGTGAGATGCTTGACACCATGCAGAACGCCTATGACGTGATGAACGCCAACCTGGCCGAAGCCAACGTAACTGACATTACAAACGCTTACACCGCCGAGGATGCCATAAACGACATGCGTGACGCGCTGCGTGAGGAGCACCTCAAGAATATGGAGGTCAAGTCATATGACTACACAGCAGGCGTTTACTACTTTGACCTTATCCAGGAACTTGAAACAATGGGAGACTTCATGATCAACATATCCCAGGCACTACAAGGATTAAGCGCTTAAGCGATAATTGATAAAAAGAAATCCCCGGAGGTCATCCGGGGATTTTTTTATTCAGGTTTGACATGCTTGGCCGATGAGCGAGGTCGTACATTGGCCCGGCCGGCTTCCAGGATTGCGTTCTTACGACGCATGATGGCTGCTTCGGCCTTACCCTTCTCGGGGCTGTACAACTTGTCATACTTGGCACGTCCAACCTTGACGTGACGTACGGGGAACGCTGCAATCTCTTCAAGCGGACCGCTGATGGTCACACCCAGACGGATGGGCAGCGGGCACTTTACAAGTGATATGTTGTAGCTGCAGTTCAGACCGGCGTCTATGTTGTGACGTCCGCTCAGGATTGCCTCATAGCGATCCATCTTGATGCGGGTAGGATAGACGTCAACATTGCCGTCAAGTATCTGGATTTCAACATCCAAACTGTCTATGATAGGCGCGGCATCCTTGCTCATGAGCAGTTTGCGCTTGATTTCGTCAAACATTTCGTTGTCAAGTACCTTAAGGTTGGCACCTTCGATTACTGCGTTACCGATTAAAGAGGACAATTCAGGATACAGAGGTCCGTATGTCTTGTAATCAGTCTCAGCATAGGTCTGCGCTGCCAGATGGAACTGTGCCTTACCTGAGAATGCTTTCAACATAGGCATTACAGAGTCAACGGCAGGAATGATGTCGATGAGCTCATCAATCTCAATGTCAAGCAGATGGAAGTCAAGTTCCATGAAACGGTTCTCGACATTGGGAGTGCGGTAGATGGCTGTAAGCTGCATCTCGGCGGCCTTTGACGAGAAACCAAGCTCCTGCAGTATCATGACACCGTCCTTGATTGAAATGTCACCGCCTACGTTATTGAATGTGTGGTTGTTAAAGTCAACCTCACTCAGGTTGGTATACAGTGTCAGGTCAATGCCCTTAGGTATCATGATAGGACCGGTAACAATGGTATCCTGTCCCTCCTGGATATCCTCAACTACCTGCTCGGCAGCCTCGGTGTTCTCATCTTCATCGCCGGTCAGAGCCATGAGCCTGTTCAGGTTCATGTGATCGGACTCCAACGAGAGTTCACCGGTAAGGAGTCCCTTGCCGTCCATGAATTCACCTATGTTATAGATGTCACCCCACAACTGGATATCGGAATCATCGATTTCGGCACGGCAGTCGTTGATGTTGAAACGGCCCAACGAGAAGTCAAAGTCAAGTGTCTTCAGGATGATGGGAGAGGCCAGCATATCGACCTGACCATCCTTGAGAGTCATCTTGATCTGGGGATTCCACTGGTTCAGGATCTCGGTCCTGGTTGAGTCGTACTGTGCCATAGCCTGCAGTTTGGTGGCGCCCAGGCTAGCCGAGAGGGCGCTTCCCATGGTGGCTGCCAGCTCGTCAAACCCTATATCGGCCTTCATGGCTATGGTGCCGTCGGCAGGTGCCATGTTCAGTGTGACCGCGGTATTGTTCAGGGTTCCGAATATGGTATCCATGTCGCCTTCGAGCTTTCCTACGCGAAGGTCTACCAGTACGTTCATCTTATCCACATCTTCGTCCAGACCGGCCACAGACGCGCTCAGATTGAGATCCTCAAGTGATGCGTTTATAGTGGTGGAGTCAACCATTGAAACGTCCAGATCGGTGGCCTTGATGGTGACATCGGCCGTCTGGCGGTTGCGGTCAACGGCTACGCGGCTGGGGTAGGTTGCCTCAAGTGAGAGCTTGCCCGATGCAGCCTTGAGCGAGTCGTTCACGCTGGCGTCAAGATTACGGAGTGAAATCTTGGCCGATGCGTTGTCAAGAACGGGTCCGTTATCGGCCATGGCGCCTTTGACGTTGATGTCCAGACCTACGGTTCCGTGTACGTCAATGCCTTCAAGGGCATCGGCGAATGCATCCGGAATCATGGAGACAAGGCGGTCTATGTCAAGGTCACGCGGGGTGTTGATGCGGGCGCGTCCTGCGACTGCCTGCTTTCCGCCCAGTGTTCCGTTGGCGTTGAACGCTATCTGCTGGCCGTCAATACGGATATTTGAACCCTCCTTGACATTGAAACGGGTTATATCCCTGTTTACCTGGACAGGCAGGGTGAATCCGAATGACCAGCCCGGTACATAGAGGTCGCTGTCCATCTCAATCGTTATGGACGGGGTGTTGAACTCGGTTAGCAGAGCTATGTCGTCACCCTTGATGGTGGCATCGGCCTTAAGTGAAAGTTCATCTGTGATGACATTGATGGGGTCCTCGCCGCCCTGGTCAAACCTGGTTCCTTCAACGTCAATGGCCAGATTGGTGTTTACATTGCTCAGGTCAAGCTTTAGAGCACCTTCCAAACCTAACAGTACCTTTTCAATCTGTGCCTTGGTGATGGTTCCTACGGAATCTTCAAGCTGGAGTGAGATGTCGCGTGAATCGAATGTGAATCCGCTTACATTGGCGCTGTCACCGGCAAGGACGGCCTTATCGGCCTTCATCTGGATGTTTCCGGTCTCGGTAATCATTCCCTCCGATGAGTAGGCAAGGTCTGATGCGGTGATGCGGAATCCGGCCATGAGGTCACCCAGACCTTCACTGCCCAGAGTGGTGTTTACGTTGCTCAGGACCACCTTGAGGTTGTTCAGGTTGGCCTGGATATCATCCATGGAGGCCTTTGTCTCCTTGAGTTTGAGAGTAAGGTCGGCTGCTACATCCTCGTTGTACTTGGCCAGCACGGCCTCGACATCGATATCCTTCAGGTATGCTGCAACGTCCATTGAGTCAGTCTTGATGGCTGCAATGACCGATGCCAGCCTGATATCGGCCTTGGCATCCAGGCTGTCATAGTTGAGCAGTCCCTTCAGGTTTATGTCAAGACTGTTGATACCGGCGTCGATTCCCGACGAAAGGTCCTTGTAGGAGGCGTTGACGTCCTTTATGGAGATCTTCTGCAGGTCGGCATAGATGTCCATCTCGCTGTCTTCTTTCTCAGGCTCTTCCTCCTCTGATGTGCCGAACACATCAAGGTTGGATGTGCCGTCGGCCGCAGTGAAGAGGTTGGCGGCAACACCGTTTATGAAGAGGTTGGTGAGGATGATCTTTCTCTCCTTGTACAGGGTCTTGAAATCGACTGTTACCGTGAATTCGTCGACTGCGGCAAGGGTATCGTACGGCGATATTTCCATGTCGTCATACACAACCAGACCGTTCAGACGGAATCCGAGGAACGGATATGAACCCACAAGAGTCAGGTCCACGTCATCAATCTTGGCGCGGGCGGGAGAGTACTTGTCAATGGCTTTGGTGGCGACTTTGGTAAGACTGGACGATGAGAATACAATCCAGCATGCCACCAGAACCAATATGATAATCAGTGCCAGGAGCGATCCCAGCGAAATCCCGGTTATCTTGAGGGCTTTTTTAGTTTTTGGGCTCATTTCTTTGTAAAGACAATTTTGGTCTTGGAGCTATCGTCACTGTCGTAAACTTCCATCTTGGTCTCGGTGAGCTCCTCGATAATGTAGATCTTGAACGTTACTACTTCAGATTCGCCTTCTTCATATTTATCGAACTTGATTTCCAGCTCATCACCGTCCAGTGACCATGTAAATGTCAGGGTTCTGCCTTTTGAGTTTGTACGCGATCCGGTATGATCGTCATGGAATACATATGAAAAATGGTCGGAAGTAGTCCATGAGCCGACAATCATATCTTCATCATATTCATCATCAAGCAAGCTACAACCTGTAAACACAAACAGAACGGTTGCAAGCACATAAGAAAAACGGGCAAGTTTCTTTTTCATAAAGCTTCTTAATTAGGTTAATACCTTTAATAATATAGTTTAGATGTGGCGAAGTTAAGCATTTTTTATAAATTTGCGCGTCATTTTTAGAGACTGACTTATGTATAGAAGCAAAACTTGTGGAGAGCTCCGTCTGACCGATGCCGGCACGACCGTTACACTGGCAGGATGGGTGCAGAGAGTACGTAAAATGGGCGGTATGGTCTTTGTTGACCTGCGTGACCGCTATGGTATTACCCAGCTTGTGTTTGACGATGCCACCGATGCCGCCCTGTGCGAGCAGGCAAGCCGTCTGGGACGTGAATTCGTGATCCAGATTACCGGTAAGGTGAGCGAGCGTTCAAGCAAGAACTCCAAGATTCCCACAGGTGACATAGAAATCCTGGTAAATACACTGAATGTCATCAATGCGGCCGATACGCCCCCCTTTACAATCGAGGACGATACCGACGGCGGTGATGACCTGCGTATGAAATACCGCTATCTTGACCTGCGCCGCCAGTGTGTCCGCAAGAACCTGGAGCTGCGCCACAAGATGGTTATGGAGATCCGCAAGTTCCTGGATGACCTGGGCTTCATGGAGGTTGAGACCCCGATTCTGATCAACTCGACTCCTGAGGGTGCACGTGACTTCGTGGTGCCTTCACGCATGAATCCCGGTCAGTTCTACGCTCTGCCACAGAGCCCCCAGATACTGAAGCAGCTGCTTATGGTTTCAGGTTTTGACCGTTACTTCCAGATTGCCAAGTGCTTCCGTGACGAGGACCTGCGTGCCGACCGTCAGCCTGAGTTCACACAGATTGACTGCGAGATGTCATTTGTGGAGCAGGAGGATATCCTGCAGATATTCGAGGCTATGGCCAAGCATCTGTTCAAGAGCATTCTCGGCATTGAGATGAAGGATCCTTTCCAGCGTATGACCTGGCAGGATGCAATGAAATACTACGGCTCTGACAAACCCGACCTCCGCTTTGACATGCACTTTGTGGAACTGATGGATGTTCTCAAAGGCTACGGATTCGGCGTATTTGACGGTGCCGCTTACATAGGCGGTATCTGCGCAAAGGGTGCCGCTACGTATACACGCAAGCAGATTGACGCTCTCACAGAGTATGTAAAGCGTCCTCAGATAGGTGCCAAGGGTATGGTTTACGCCCGCGTCGAGGAGGATGGCAGCGTCAAGTCATCGGTCGACAAGTTCTACAGCCAGGAGGTTCTGCAGCAGCTTAAGGCTGCCATGAATGCCGAGGCTGGTGACCTTATCCTGATTTTGAGCGGTGACGACGCAATGAAGACCCGCAAACAACTCTCAGAACTGCGTCTTAAGGTGGCCGATGAGCTTGGCCTTCGCGATAAGAACCAGTTCAAGTGCCTCTGGGTTATTGACTTCCCCATGTACGAATGGTCCGATGAGGAGAACCGCCTGATGGCCATGCACCATCCGTTCACATCACCCAAGCCCGAGGATGTTCCTCTGCTTGACACTGATCCTGCCAGCGTTCGCGCCAATGCTTATGATATGGTAATCAACGGTATTGAGGTTGGTGGCGGTTCTATCCGTATCCACGACAGCAAGCTGCAGGCTACCATATTCAAGATTCTGGGATTCACTCCGGAGCAGGCTCAGGCCAAGTTCGGCTTCCTGATGAACGCATTCAAGTTCGGTGCACCTCCTCACGGTGGTCTGGCATTCGGTCTGGATCGTTTTGTCAGCATTTTCGCCAAGTTGGACAGCATCCGCGACTGCATAGCGTTCCCCAAGAACAACTCAGGCCGCGACGTAATGTTGGATGCTCCCGGTCCGTTGGATCAGTCCCAGTTGGACGAGCTACAACTCAAGATAGATGTTAAAGCATGATAAAAAACCGCTCTGAAGTTTTTCAGGGCGGTTTTTTATTGGGGATAATGATTTATATTTGCCCAACTAAAATTACTAATTTTCATTCCTATGAAACGTTTATTACTTTTCTCAATGTTGCTTGTTTGCATGATTTCAACCAGTTATGCTCAAGATGTGATTTATTTTAATGACGGAAGTGTCCTTGAGGGCGAGATTCTGGAGATGGATCCCGCAAGTTCCCTCAAGATAAAGACAACCGACGGCGGAACGTTCACGGTAAGGATGTCTGATATCGATCATATGGCCAAACAGGGTAGCGGCACAAACAGACCCGGCTATTCCGTAAAGAGAAAGCAGATTGACAGGCACGGAAAAGAACTGTATTGGGTTGATAACGGAAAGAAACTGACCTCGCAGGATTACGATAATGAACTTAAAGGCGACCTCTTCACTACATTCAGGGGCGGCCAGAAGCAGTTCTCCAACGGCAACTCGCTGCTGTACTGCGGTGTGGTTCTTACGCTTGCATCGGCCATGTTCTATTACTCTTATCTGAATTCCGACCCTCATAACAATCTTGACCCTTCATTCACGCCGCAACTTGACGAAACCAAATTGGCTGGTTTCTACATTACAAGTATTGGCGCCGACGCATGTTTTTGCCTGGGCTTCATATTCAGAGGCATAGGTAAGGGTCGTATGGAATGGGTAAAGGATACCTATAACGACAGCCATAGTCATGGAATGGCAAAGATAGGTCTGTCACCCGCGGTCATGATGACTGCTCAGCGCGACCTTGGCCTGGGTGCCACCCTTTCACTTTCCTTCTAAACGAGCAAAATGAAAAACGAGCCAATGGGGCCTGACCCCATTGGCTCGTTTTTCATTTTTTAGCACAAAATGCTTGGCAGAATCGGTTGGAAAGCGGAAATTTGCAGCCGTAATTTTTCAGGGTGGGGCGTAATTCCCCGACCGGCGGTATAGTCCGCGAGCCGAAAGGTTGAACCGTTGAAACTACGGTACCGACAGTATAGTCTGGATGGAAGAAGAATTTATGAGTACCAAAAAAGTCCTGTCAGGCGTTATCGCGCCTGCAAAACTTGTTTGTGCCAAGGGCATGAACAAGATTTCCGAGTTCAGTTTTTCGGCTATTGCCGGCAGTATGTCATTCAGACTCTTCAGGTTTGCGTGTCTTTTATTGTTGTTGTTTGCATGGACGGGGGCATCGGCCCAGAATACTACCGCATCAATCAGCGGTACTGTGAAAGACTCCCAGGGTGAGCCGTTGCAGATGGCTTCAGTCCTGGTTACAGACAATGAGACAGGCGCATTTTACGGAGCAGTTACCAACCGCTACGGTATTTTCTCGCTCTCAGGCCTTAAGCCGGGCAAGTATCTTGTCAAGGTGTCATTCCTTGGTTATCAGGAGATGGGCTATGACAATGTGATTCTTTCCATGGGTAAGGATTACAACATCGATGTGGTTCTTAGGGAGGAGACGATGAACATTCCTGCGGTCACAATCCGCGGCGAAAGCACTCATTTCAATGAGACCCGCACAGGTCAGACATACAACATAAACAGGGAGAGCATGGCCCTGCTGCCTTCGGTTAACCGCAGCATGCTGGATTACACACGTCTGTCACCTTACAGCGGCATTGAGAATACGATGGCCGGACGTGACGGCCGCGGAACCACGCTTACCATCGATGGTGCCGTGATGAACAACAGTTTCGGTCTTTCGGCCGATCTGCCCGGCGCCGGCACACCCATTTCAATCGATGCCGTACAGGAGATTCAGATTGCGATTGCTCCTTACGATGTCCGTCAGAGCAACTTTACCGGTGGCGGCATCAATGTGATTACCAAGTCCGGTACCAATACTCTTAAGGCTACTGCATACACCTATTTCCACAACGAGAAGCTCCGCGGAAACAAGATTGACGGTGTTGACCTGGGTGACAGGGTGAGCAACAGTCATACCACCGTGGGATTCACTCTGGGTGGTCCGATACTTAAAGACAAGCTGTTCTATTTTGTTAATGCTGAGTATGTTACCACGCCCGGTCCGATAACCGAGTACAAGCTCTCAGAGGATGGTGTAGGGGATGCAGCCGCCAAGATAAGCCGTGTTACAGCGGCCGATATGGAACAGTTCGCAGCAGCCCTCAAGGCATACGGTTACGATGCCGGCAGTTATGACCTTTCGAACGGAGACCAGACAAATACCAAGGTGCTGGCACGTCTGGACTGGAACATCAATAACAACCACAACCTGATGCTGCGTTACAACTGGACCGGCAACAAGCAGTGGTTCACTCCGAACGGAAAGAGTACGGTAGGCGCCAAGTCTGCAAATGACCGTATTTCACAGAGCGGATATGCTTTCCGTAACAACTGCTACACCCAGAATGACAATGCATGGTCAGCAGTAGCAGAGCTGAACAGCCGTCTGAGCGGCCATATGAGCAACAAATTCTCGGCAAGCGTATCGGACGTAAGCAATCTGCGCGGTTCGGAATCGGCTTGGTTCCCGCATATCGATATACGTAAGGACGGTGACGCTTTTATGAGCGCCGGTTACGAGGCATTTACAAACGGTACGGGTAACTACGTGCGTACATATAATTTCAGTGACCATATCCGCTGGACGCTGGCTCACAGCACCATCACGGCGGGTTTGAGCTATCAGTACCAGAAGGGTGCGACCAACTACCGCATGTACGGTACAGGTTACTACCGATACAACTCACTTGAGGATTTCATCAATCAGGCTGTTCCTGCAGCATTCGGAATGACCTATACTTATGACGGAATAGATGATCCCGCATCACGTACATCGTTCGGTCAGACAGCTGTTTTCCTGCAGGCTGAGTCACGCATAACAGACAATTTCACTGTTACTTATGGTCTTAGGGCTGATCATATGCAGTATTACGAGCCGCTCCAGACCAATGAGTCATTCAAGGCTCTTGACTGGACTGACCATTTCTATGCTCCCGGTCAGGCTCCCGCAGGATATCAGGCTCCCGTGATTGACAACGGAAAGTGGCCCAATGCTAACGTTCAGATGTCACCGCGTATCGGATTCAACTGGGATGTGGACGATGCACGCACGCTGACTGTTCATGGCGGCGCAGGACTCTTCACGGGCCGAATTCCTCTGGTATTTTTTGCCACAATACCCAACAGCAGCGGTATGCTGCAGGGTACCGTGATGTCATCGAACCCCACAAATGCAATGCAGCAGGGCCTTCAGAACAATTTCCTGTACACCGAGGAGGCGCTCAAGAACTATCTTAGGCAGCAGGGTCTGTCCATGACTGCAAACCCGAATCCTGCGCTTAACAACACTTCGATAACCGGTATTGCAAGTGATTTCAAGCTGCCGCAGGTATTCAAGACCTCAATGGCAATCGATTACGAGCCCGATGACCTGGCTTTCCCGATGTCTGTATCGGTTGAGGGTATCTACAACAAGGATATCAACGCCGTTTATATCGAGAACTACAACCAGATGAACGATGATGCCGCAGGACGTTTTGCCGGTGCCGATAACAGAGTGAACTACAATGGTGTGGCATCGGTTCAGTCAAAAGTGTCAAAGTCGGGTGGTGCTATGGTAATCAGCAATACTGACAAGGGCTACAGCTGGTCTTTGGGCGGTACTTTGAGGGCTGAGCCTATCTACGGCCTCAAGACGGAACTGGCTTACATCCATCAGGTTTCAATGTCCGTTCAGGATATGAAGGGATCGGCCCTGAACTCGGCATGGAGCAGTGATGTGAACGTGAACAGCCCCAACGAGCTGGTTTTGCGCCCATCGGCCTATGTCATTCCTGATAAACTGTCTGCAATGGCTACATACCGTCTGGGATATGCCAGGAACAAGTTCATGAGTACTGAGATAGGTCTGTTCTACACGGGTTACACTGCCGGAACATACAGCTACACCTATACCAATGATTTGAATGGTGATGGTATAACTAATGACCTGATTTGGATTCCGGCCAACAAGGATGATATCCGGTTTGTGGACAACGGTACAATCACTGCCGCAGAACAGCAGCAGGCTTTCTGGGACTTTGTGAATCAGGACAAGTACCTGAGCAGCCATAAAGGGGAGTATGCCGATGCAAACGCAGCCCGTATGCCCTGGCTGAACCGTTTTGACCTGCATCTGGCCCAGAACTTCAACGTTGGTGCCCTTATGGGCTCAAAACGCAACAACGAGACACTTCAGCTGTCACTTGATATAATGAATGTAGGTAACCTGCTCAACAGCGGTTGGGGTGTAATGAGGACACCTTCAGCTTGCAACAACGGCAAAGTATTAACTACATATACTGATAATCAAGGAAAACCCATATTGGATGCCGAGGGTCGTCCACAGTTTACGATGGTAAAAAACAACGAAGGCCTTGTTGCCAAGACCTTCGATATGGATAAGTCAAATTCCAACTGCTGGTATCTCCAGCTTGGAGTCAAGCTGATATTCGACTAAATACACAACAGAGCAATTGAGGCCGCAGCGAGTACGATACCGAGTACTTGGTGCGGTCTTAGTTTTTCACCGTATGCAAGCCAGCCTACGATGGCTCCTATTGCTACTATTCCGATGTTGTGGATGGGGAATAGAAGGGAGGAGTCTATCGTCTTCATGGAGAGCATAAGGGTGTATGTGCAACCGTAGTTGATAATACCCAGTGATGCGCCTCCAAGGATATTCTTGAACGTAACCGGGACTCTCTTGCCGTCGGCTCCCTTTTTGAAGAATGAGTAGCTGCAAATGAGCATTGCAAAGAAGAATACACCGGCTGTGGCAAGTGATATCTCGCTGTTGATGTCGTGCTCAGGGCGTCCTGCGTTGGATGTGGTGATGTGGTACTGGAGTACCTTCATGGCCGAATTGCTCAAACCGAATGATATGAATACGGTTACAGGGGCCAGTATGTCGCGCAGTGACAGTTTGTGACCTGCGCCATCGGACTTGCCTTTCCATATGGTCATGCTCATTGCTACCAAAACAAGTGCTATGATAAGCCACTTGGGCTTGGCGCTGCCTTCAATCAACAGGTAGGTAATGATGATGGGTATTACCATCGATGCACGGCTGCAAACTGTTGATATTGCGACACCTACGCGGCGGGTGGAGTCGGAGAGCACCACCATTCCGGCCATGAAAATCAGTCCCAGGAAGATTACCGGGATGAACCAGTCAGCCTTAATGGGGTTGACCACCATCTCGCCGTTGAGCGAGAACAGGACTCCCAGGATGAATGCGGTCATATAGTTGAAGAATATGGCCTGATGGGAGTCAATATTGAAGCGTTGGAATATCTTGAATGAGATGGAGAACATTGCGGCGCAGATGGTCGCAATGATCAGAAAAATGATTCCTGTCATATGTTTGTCCTTTTTATTTGATCAGTCCACGGTTACGTAACATTGCTGCGGTCTCGGGATCGTGACCACGGAACTGGCGGTACAGTTTCATCAGGTCATCGCTGCTGCCTTTTTCAAGTATGTTGCGGCGGTAACGCATTCCGGTTTCCTTGTTCAGGAGGCCCTCCTCCTTGAAGCACTGGAAGGCGTCGCAGTCCAGAACCTCGGCCCAGAGATAGCTGTAGTAGCCTGCGCAGTAGTCGTTATTGAATATGTGGTTGAAGAATGTGCCGCGGTAACGGTATTCAATCTCTGGTATCATGCCCAGTTTGGCCGATATCTCATCCTCGAACTTCTGGTCATCGAAACTGCTGTAATCTTTGAGCATGTGGTACTCCATATCAAGCAGGGCGGCTCCAACAAGCTCGACGGTCTCGAATCCGGTGTTGAAATGACCGGCGTTCTGCATCTTCTCAATCAGGTTGTCGGGGATAGGTTCACCTGTCTTGTAATGGAAGGCATACTGCTTTAATATTGTGGGATCTATGGCCCAGTGCTCCATAATCTGTGAGCACATCTCGACATAGTCGTTAGGGGTTGCGGTACCGCTTACGGTAGGATAGTGGCATTGGGTGAGCATTCCGTGCAGGGCGTGTCCGAACTCGTGAAATACGGTGCGGGCGTCATCGATCGAAAGCAGACAGGGCAGTGTATCGGTAGGCACTGAGAAGTTGCATACGTTCACGATGGTGGGACGCTGGCTGTTTCCGGCATAGTTGTATTGGCCTGTAAAGTTGGTCATCCAGGCGCCCTGACGCTTGGTGGCGCGTACAAAGCAGTCGGTGTAGAAGTATGCCAGGTG
>Ga0265300_10003169_pt1 | contig 13609 bp, 17 predicted proteins | sample AusTroGonzalo_MG_FD_193482 | JGI IMG/M metagenome (GOLD analysis project Ga0265300, IMG submission 193482) | Bovine rumen microbial communities from tropical cattle in Woodstock, Queensland, Australia - Gonzalo_03 | ecosystem: Host-associated > Mammals > Digestive system > Stomach > Rumen ... | reverse complement strand
TGCATTTCGTGGCAGATTTCGATGCTACAGAAGAGGCGCAGAGAGTCCGCGAGCTTTACAAGGACGGACGGCTCCGCAGTTTTTCTTTCGCCTATGACACGCTTGAGGAAGGTCTGGTCACGTTAGAGGACGGAACGAAGGCGAACGAGCTGCGCGAGCTCGATCTGTTTGAGATCTCTTGTGTGACCGTACCTGCAAATGACGATGCGCAGGTGGTAGATGTCAAGTCCGGCAGACGCAACAGCAAGAAGGACGAAGACGCGATCAAACAGGCTATAACGCTCTTACAGGGCGTTTTAGATAGCACCGATGACGGAGAGGACGAACCGAAAGACAACCCGGCGGGGGAGGATCAGAAGGGGAGCAATCCTGAAGCGGAAAAGGTACTTGATTTTATTCAGAAACTGAAGGAGGAAGAAACACGATGAACCTGAAAGAACAGCTCGAAGCAAAGAAAACCGAGCTCAAGGGTCTTGAGGCATCCGTCAAGGAAGGCAACGAGGAAGCAATCAAGTCCAGCACGGAGCTCATGGAAGAGATCGAGAGACTCGATGATCTTGTGAAGAAGGCCGAGAAGGCTGAAAAGATGCTTGAAAACATTGGAAAAGATGAGAAGGCGAAAGCCGAGGAGGATGAAATGACCGATCTGCACCTGGAAGACCTGAAGACCGAGAAGGGCTCCCGTTCCTTCGAGATGAAGGCATACAACGATAACGAAGCGATGGGCCTGACCCGTATCGCTGACACTGACAAGAACGTGGTTGATCCCCAGCCTGAGCTGACCGTGCGCGGCCTGTTCGGCGCTGAGACCATTAGCGGCAACGCTCTGACCTACTTCGTGACCGGCAATCTCGAGGGCACCATTGGTGTCGTGAACGAGGGTGCGGCAAAGAATCAGATCCACATTCCCTATGAAGCAAAGACCGTAGCACTCGAGAAGGTTGCGGCATTTATGAAGGAGACCGATGAGCTCCTGAGCGATGCGGCATTCCTGGAGACTGCTCTGCGCAACCGTGGAATCTATGAGTTCAGAAAGGCTGTTGAGGAGAATCTGGTCGATTCCCTGATCGCTTCCGGTGTGCAGGCTGGTCAGAGCACCATTTCCTTCGACAACATTCTGAAGGCAAAGCAGGCAGTCAGAACCGCTACCGGGTATGCTCCCGATGCTCTCCTGATCAATCCCGCTGACCTTGAGACCCTGCTTCTGAGCAAGGACAGCAATCAGCAGTACCTGCTCGGCGGCCCTGCTTACGGCAGCTACGGCAACGGCGCATACGCTGCAAATCCTCGTATCTGGGGTCTGAACGTGGTCGAGTCCCAGGCAGTTCCCGAGGGCGCTGCAATCGTCGGTGCGTTCAAGGCTGGCGCTTCTGTTGTCACTAAGGCAGGCGAAGGCCTTCGCGCTGAGGTTTCCAACAGCGATCAGGACGACTTCATCAAGAATCGCGTGACCGTCCGCATCGAGGAGAGAATGGTGCTCGCTACCAGAGTCCCCGATGCGTTCGTGCTGGTCGGCACTGTGGCTTCCAGCTCTTAAGGAGGTCTTTATGCTGAAGGTTTACATGTATCGCGGCCGGAAGCATTACTTTGACGACAAAACGGCTCCTGCGGGCGCTGTTGAGGTAAAGGCAGAGGAGCCCGCAAAGGCTCCCGAGCCTGAGCCCGTAGTCGAGCAGAAGGAAAAGAAGGTCGCGAATAAAGCGAAAGCGCCTACTAACAAGGCGAAGAAAGGAACCATAAAATGAGTGCTACATTAACGCCCTGGGGCTATTCCATCGAAAGCGACGCGGATCTTCCGGCTCTTCTTACGGATGCGGAGTTCGATGCGCGTACTGCGTCGAAATATGACGGAGATACACGAATCGCTCCGGGGATTAGTGCTGCGTCAATGTCTATTCGGAATTATTGCGGATGGCATCTTTTCCCGTCTATGTCGTGCGTGTTTAATGCTACGTTTTTCGACAGGCGGGTGACGAGAGCCGGTTCCCATGTACAGATTCAGCTCCCGGCAAGATTTGTAAGCGCGGTGGCTAGCGTTAAGATCGGCGATGTGTCCTTTGAGGACTTTTCCGTAGATCCTGCCGGTCTTCTCCGCGTTTTCGGGGTTGATTTTGCCTTCATCGGTCTCCATACGCCGATTGAGGTGAAATACACTGCCGGAGTGTCTGAAAGCATGGCTGGAGCGATCAAAGATGTTGCGGCGGCGCAGATCACTCATGCAGTAGCGCAGAGCTATGGTGTCACTTCGGAAGCATCTGGCGGAGTATCGATCACTTATAACAACAGTTGGGCGCAGGGAGGACAGGCAGGAGCCCTTTCGGACTATGCAAAGGAAATCCTGAATGCGTACAGGTTGCAGGGGGTGTATTGATATGCTGAGTTTTTGGAGAGACACCATCACAAGAATCAGACCCGCCACAAAGACCGAGCGCGGATCTACTGTTCCCGATTGGGAGCATGCAACGACGAAAGATGTCTCCGGCTGTTCCGTTCAGCCTGCGAGCACATCACTGTCTGAAGATGGTCGCGTTATGGCCCTGGCTGACGGGCTGACGGCGTATGTCCCAAAAGATGCGGATATAACCGCGGGCGACCGGATCGAGTACAATGGCAAAACCTACACGATCAACGGAGACCCGAGACAATGGCCTTCCGCTACGGGAGGTCTCGATCATATCCAGCTTAATCTGATGAGATGGAGCGGCTGATGGCAAAACAGATCAAGATAGAATTTTTCTCCGAAGGATTCCACGACATACTCGTTTCCGAAGGTGTTCGGGCGCTTGTCGATGAGGCGGCGACCGGCATTCAGGAGCGAGCAAACGGGAATTTGCAGGAGCAAAGCGAAGGTTATAAAAAGACCGTGATGATCGGAGGATTTGGCGGCGGTCGTTGGGTTGGCTTCGTGCAGCCTATTGATCGTGCGGCGGCTCTGGCTGAAGCGGAATACAATGCACTATCGGGAGCGGTTTAATATGATTATTCCTATTGCAATCGACATAGAAAACGAAATCAGGGAGGCTTTAACGCCTTATGTGACGGCGTACTGTCGTCCGCTCCCTGCGCAGTTTACCGTCCCCAGCATTGAGATCAGAAAGATCGGCGGATCGGAGCGAGACACAATCAATTCGTTCATGGTGACGTTATACGCGAGAGCGGAAAGCGAAGCTGCGGCGGATGAATTGCTTCGGAAGACGGTCGGACTGCTCAAGACCATCGCAAAGAAGCAGTCGTCAGCTCTTCGACATGTAACTATTAACGCAGGCGGCAGTTGGGGCAACGACCCGGCACGGCCCGACCTGGCTATGTGCAGCGCGACGCTTATCGTTGTCGCTCACGAAACGACTATGGAGGTATAAGAAATGTCTGATGTTTTACTCGGCATTGGTCTTGCTACGGGTATGTTTTATCATGCTCCGGTTGGCACGACTTTTCCTTCCTACCCTGCAGAGGCTCTTGCAGCCGGATGGAAGCACGTTGGCGATGTGACCGCTGACGGAATCACCCTCACGATGGACAAGTCCACGGAAAATCTGAAGAATTGGGCGAACCAGCTTAAGCGCGTGATCCTTTCCGATCATAGCGAGACGATCCAGGCTCCGATCATGGACACCACTGAGGAAGCTCTGAAGACTGTTCTGGGTGCGAGCAATGTGACCGTCACTCCGGCAGCAGGCGGACACGGAAAATTGGTCAAAGCGGCCGTTTCCAGCTCCGATCTTCCTGAGCCCGAGCAGTTCCTGTTCCTGATGAAGGACGGCGACAGCATGATCGCGATCATGTGCAAGGGGCAGATTCAGTCCGTTGAGGCTGTTTCCTTCGCTCCCGGCGCTAGCATCAATTGGACTCCTACTATCACGGCCCTCGATAATAGCCTTGAGATTATCGTGGACGAAGGACTTGGTTCGAGTTCATAAATGGTTGTTGAGCTTAGAGACCCGAAACAAATCGACTCCCTCGAGATCAAAATCGGGGAAGAGTCGTATATGATTCCGTTAGGTACTGCGATGACCGTGAAGCAGCTCAAGGCACTGCGCACGGATGAGGATATTTACAACTTCTTAGGCCAGCACATGCCGAAAGAAGTTCTTGATAGCCTCACTTTCGCCAACCTCGCACAGATCATGAAGGCGTGGCGTGATGAGACCGAAAGAGTAGCAGGTATCAATATGGGGGAATCTTAAGCCTCGCGGAATTTATCGACCAACACCGTGAGGCGCTTGAAGCAGACTTAATGTCTACTGTTTACACTATGGACGATATAGGGAGCGTGCTTTCATGGCGCTCCCTTAAGTCGTTCATTTTTCATCTTCCACCGGAATCAGCAATCCGGCGGGAGCTTAATCCGGAAGCATATGAGTGGAGCACTCGACAAAAGACGAATGCGATACTTGCGGATATTTATGACGTATTGGCTGTGATTAACAGCAACCTGGTAGCGATTGGATCCCATAAACGGCAGAAGAGACCGAAGCCATATCCGAGACCAGGGCAGAAGGAGCCGGAGAACATAAGGAAAATCGGAAAAGGTGCAGTCTCGCATGACGAGCTGATCGCCTTTTTTGAGAAAAAGAGGGCAGAACATGGCAGGAAATGCACCGGAAGTCGCACGGGCGACAGTGACGATCATTCCCTCGATGGAGGGAGCACAGAAAACAATATCTGACGAGCTCGGCGCGGCGGCGGACTCTGCCGGTGGTTCCGCCGGTAAGAAAGCAGGATCTTCTTTTGCTAGCGGGTTAGGAAAAGGGCTCGCGGTTGCCGGTGCAGCTACTACGGCCGTCGCTGGCGCAGCTGTGGCAGCAGGAAAGGCATTCGTGTCTTCTGCCGGTGATGTCGCAGCTTACGGCGATAACATCGACAAGATGTCCCAAAAGATGGGAATATCTGCGGAAGCATACCAGGAATGGGACGCAGTTCTGCAGCATTCCGGCACTTCCATCGAATCCCTGAAGGGTGGCATGAAGGTGCTGAACAACACCATGGCCGACGCTGGCAATGTGATTGACCAGACGCTTGCAGCAGAGGCGGCACTGGATGACCAGCTCGACAACGGAACCATCACGCTGGATGAGTACAACGAAGCTTATGATAAGCTGTACGAATCCGCTTATGACAGTTTAGGACCTCTTTCGGAATTAGGTTTTTCCATGATGGACATCCAGGAAATGTCCCAGGATTCCGACCTCGCTCTGGAGAAGGTCATCACGGCTCTGCAGGGTATGCCAGAAGGTGCAGAACGGGCGGCACTCGCTCAGGATCTGCTAGGACGGTCAGCGCAGGAAATGGGCGCACTGCTGAACACTTCCGCAGAAGAAACACAGGAAATGCGGGACCGTGTGCACGAGCTCGGCGGCGTTATGAGCAACGATGCTGTCAAGAATGCTGCAGCATTCCAGGATTCCCTCCAGGATATGCAGACATCGCTTTCCGGCTTTGGCCGTGCGGCTTTGTCCGAAGCGCTCCCTGGTTTGACGGGTGTCATGGACGGCCTGACGGCACTCTTCACGGGTGACACAGAAGAAGGTATGGCCACTATTTCCGCGAGCATCGACACGCTCGTGGCACAGCTGACGGAAAAGCTCCCGGAGCTCTTGAATGTCGGTTTGGGTATCGTCGAAGCATTGGCGCAGGCCATTATGGACAATCTTCCTGCTCTGGCTGATGCGGCTCTTCAGCTCCTCGGAACGATTGCAACATTCGTTTTGGAGAACCTTCAAACGCTCATAGATGTGGCGCTGAACATTCTTTTGACCATCGCAAACGGTTTGATTGAGAACCTTCCGACGCTGATCCCGGCGATTGTTGAGGTGGTGCTGTCCATCGTTGACAAGCTCACTCAGCCGGATATGCTTATGCAGCTTATCAACGCGGCCTTGCAGTTGATGATTGCACTTGCGCAGGGTATCGTGAACGCTTTGCCGCAGATCATAGCGAAAGGCCCCGAAATCATCATGAACCTTGTGACGGCTCTGATCCAGGCGCTCCCGGCAATCGTGGCAGCAGGCGTGCAGCTTATTGGCTCCCTTGTCAGCGGTATTGCCAGCGCATTCGGGCAGGTCATCGAGAAGGGCGCAGAAATCGTCATGAAGGTAAAGGAAGGCTTCTCGAAGAAGATTGAAGAGGCGAAGAATTGGGGCAATGACCTGATTGACAACTTCATCGCCGGAATCAAGGCAAAATTCGACAAGGTAAAGGAAACCCTTTCGAGCCTGGGCGACCTCATCAAAGGCTTCATCGGTTTTTCGGAGCCTGACGAGGGCCCACTGTCCAACTTCCATACTTTTGCGCCTGACATGATGGATTTGTTCGCCCGGGGCATCACCGGGAACCTCGGATCGGTTCAGGAAGCGATGGGCCAGCTTGCCGGAATGATCGGGCAGGACATGACTGCAACCGTCACGGCTGTTGGAACCTCCGGAGCGGCTCTGACTTATGCAGACATGGCGGCCGCTGGCGTTGGTGCTGGTGACACGATAATCCCGGTGTATATCGGCAACGAGAAGATTGACGAAATCGTTATTTCCGCGCAACAGCGGGCAAACTATAGGAGCGGCGGCAGATGAGTTTCAAGATAACATTGGAAATTGACGGCGACGAGCTGGCGATCACAAAAGACTCATACACGGAGAAGCTGGGGTCCGAAGAACAGATCTTCAAGACGGAAGCAGGCACAAAAAACAGGCTCGTGACCCGCGCTGGCATTTACGGTTTGAGCGTGTCTTACAAGGGAACGGAAGAAGAAAAGGTCCTGCTGGATGCGGCTGTTCAGAAAAATTCCCTTTCCGTGGATGTCTGGGACGAGACGGAGGTGGATTATGTGACGCACACTATGTTCATTGATCCGGGATCCTATAGCGCGTCCCTGATCTCTGAGGACACCGATCATCGTTATTATTCCTTTAGCTTCGAGCTGGTATCGTTCTAATCTGTCTGACGGAGGATTGATATGTATTCCGTATCTGCTGACTTTTTAACCGCTATGATGGCTCCGGCACAATCTCATAAGGTGTCTGGCACCATCGACAATGTTACTTTTGGCCCCGCTAATATTTTGGCGGGGTCTTTTTCTATAAATAACAAGATTTGCGACAGCGCAGAGATTGGGATCGGGAATGTTTACATTGGTGAGCTGACCGCCACATTCCGAAATGTGGGTATTGCAGACGGAGCATGGCAGGGGAAGGTTATCACGCCAATTTTCAGCCTGCTGACGGATCCCGACACGGACACCTGGGAAGATGTTCCCCTCGGAGTGTTCACGGTGCAGGAAGCCACCATAAGCGCGTCAGGCGTGACCGTGAAAGCCTACGACAATATGACAAAGTTCGACAAATACTGCACACCGTATCACGCGGCAGGTGGTGGCGGCGGATCAGAAGCCAGCTCGATGGTGCTGGGCCGGACGGCGTTTCCTTTGCTCCGCCTGATCTGCCAGAAATGCGGTGTTGACTTTGGCATGAGCTGGGGCGATGTTGCAGCGCTTCCGAATGGCACCATGCAGCTGGAGATGTTCAGCGACAACGACATCACTACCTTTAGAGATTTGCTTTCCTGGATCGCGCAGACCTTGTGCTCTAACGCGACGATAAACCGATACGGAGAATTGATTCTTGTGCCGTTCAAGTCGGCATCGGATTTTACCTTCGACGATGAGCACCGGCATCAGGGGGCGAGTTTCAAGGACTTCACCACCAGGATCACAGAGGTGTGGCTGGATTGTCAGCCGATGGAAATATCCTTTGACTACCATGTGAACCCCAACAACGGCTTAAGCTATGAGCTCGGGAAAAATCCATTTTTGCAGATCGGGACGGACGCAGACCGCGACACGGCGATGGGGAACATCCTCACGGGCCTGCAGAATGTCAACTACACGCCCTTCGATGTGAACCTGACCGGATGTCCCATTTTCGACCTGGGCGATGTCCTGACCTTCACAGACGGCATTTTGAGCTCTTCCAAGAAGGGAGCCGTCACATCCTATACATACACTTGCAACGCGGCCTACAAGATCTCCTGCGGCGGTAAAAACCCTGCAGAAGCTACGGCGAAGAGCGCGACAGACAAGCGCATCGACGGTGTGAGCTCTTCTGTCAGTTCCGAAAAGGGAACAATGACCGTTGTACGGAATGCCGACGCGGTGAACATCAGCGACGGGAGCCTGGTCGAGGTGCTGGCTTATCCGTTCGAAGTTACAGACACCAAAAACATCACGAATGTGAGCACGGAAATTGTCATGACCGCCACGGCAACGGAAACGGAAGCGGCGGACATCTTCACGATCGGCGACATCGTGGCGCGGGTGGTGCTCTTCCTGGATGGCATCGAGATCGGCGACCTTTATCCTCAGTTCATCGTAGATGAAGGCAAGGACACCATCAATTTTGATTACGCTTTGAAAAATCTCTCCGTCGGAGCTCACACCTACACCGTGAAGCTGCAGATGGCAGGCGGAGCTTCTGCTATCGTTGCGAATGATGTTCACGAGTTCCTTTGGGGCAACGGCATCACATTCGAGGTTTATGTGAAGAGCATCCAGGTTGTGACCCCGCCAACGGTGACGGCATATTACAAAGACGACCTCTTCACCACGGACGGGATGGTTGTCCGGGCCGTAAACAACAATGGCACCACATTCACCATCACCGGCGATGTGACCACAGACCCGGCAGACGGTGACAGCTTGTCTGATTATGACGAGGGCGATTATGATGCCGAGGTCAACTATGTGACGGCCGAAGGGAAGGAGCTGGAAACAGATTTCGAGTTTTCCATCATCCCGTACAACCTGAAAAATGTGATGGCAAACAGCAACAAGGTGTCTGAAGGATATTCCGTCAACGGTGTCTATTCGGAATTGGGTCGAAGAAAAGCCAGGGGTTGCCCGCCGTATGGAGCGGAGGTCAAAACAAACGACACCGGTTTTTTGCCCAGGACGAGCAACGGGATTGCGTTCGCGCATCCTGACGGCTTTGAAGAAACATCCATCACGACATCGAAATATTGCGGCGTCACCGGGGGCTTTGCGTACCTGGAAGAAAGCGGCGGCGTTACAGATGTCCATGTATTGCTCGGCGACTATGAGGACGGCGAGACAAGCGACACGGTTGTGTATTCCTATGCTTCCGGCTCCTATGACATCGGAATTGACGCGGACAACGGCTACACCGGTGAATATATCGTTGTGCAGAAGTCCGGATCGTATGACATTGACATATTTAACCTTGACGGCTCTGTTGCGTGGAGCGGTACCGGGTCCCTTGGTGATTATCAGCTTTCCGCGTGTGTTCTTTCTGACGGCACGACATACATCCTACTTGGCTCCGGTAAGTATGGCACGACGATCACATTCACTATCGTGAAGCTCTCCGGCGGAGTGGGTACGGCTTACACCGTGACCGCTGACGGTCTCACTACCTGGAACGACTCGATAAACGCCCGCACTCGCATCAGATACGACGAAGCGCATAGCTGCATTGTCCTTGTGGTCATGAATGAAGTCTACAAATACGGCGATGATCTGATCGTCAAACTTCAGACCAAAATCTACAGCCTGGATCCATCCGATCTGCATCAGCTGGGCGTGGTTACTCCGTCAAATCTGCTCTTGCCGGTAAAGGTTAGCAACTCCATCAACGGCACGGCGCGGCTGTATATCAACTGCGAGAATGTGGACAGACAGAGCAATTATTTCGGCGCGAAGGATGGGGACGGTTATTACATTGTCACTTTCGGCCGGCTCGCATCGGCTCCGCTGGGTGTCTACTTCGACGCAAACGAAGAAGCTGCACCGGCTCAATGCTACTTTGGCTATACGAATCACATCACGCCGATGACATACAATCAGCAGCCGCTTTTTATTGATAATTTGTACTTCAATGCAGGAAGCGGGAACATCATCGGCGATCCTTTGAATTGAGGGAGTGATAAAGAATGAAACAGATGAATTATACCGGCTCTTCGAAGCTGAAAAGCAGAATAGCATATCTTCTGAACCGTAAAGCCCCGTTGCCTTTAGATGGTGACGGGGACCCCGATTGGGGGACAAACGGGCAGGTGCTTTCTACTGACGGAAGCGGAAACACGGCTTGGGTTAATGCAGGCGGTGGTGGTGATTCCGTAAGCTGGACGCAGGATGTCACGACAGGAACGAAGATCGCAGAAATTGACATCAACGGCACGACGACGGATGTGTATGCTCCCAGCGCAGGAAGTGGCGGACACACCATCGAGAACACATCGGGGACGGACTTGCCGCAGGAGGACAATCTGCAATTCGTGGGTGTATATACCCGTGACGATTCGGGCAATGACCGCACGGAAGTGAACATCGTCAGAGACATGACAGCGGCACAGATGGCGGCATTGAGTACAGCCGAAGCGGAAGGTTTCATTTGGACTAATGACGAGGACGACATCTATGCGGCGATTGACGCAGAGGATGTGAAGTATGGCGGCTCCGATGTGAAAACGGCTTTGGATTCCATCAATGCTACGATTTCGGGCGGGAGCAGGACGGTCACGACATTGGTCAATGAGACCGCAAGCATAGCGGCAGGCGGTAGCAAAACTTATGCCACGCTTACATCATCGGCTTTGTCTGCGTATGACGAGATATGGATATATGCGGAATACGGCAATGTGGCAAGCAACGGTTCTGCATCAAAAGCACAGATAGCGGCGGCGGCAAGTTATGGTGGCGGAACGGGTGCGACAATCAACTTCCTCGGCTATGTTCTAGAATCGAGCGGAACATTGGCCATCACTTACTCATTCGCAATCAAGCCACTTTCAACGGGATTGACGGTTTACAATCGGTCAGTCAGTTCGACAATCGGGAAACTGCTGATTGAAGGCATCAAATACAACTAACGGAGGAAAAGGAAATGGTATTTGCTATTATTCAGATTTCGGACGGAAACTTCTTAATCAATTCCGAGGGCTATACGGACTTAAACAAGGCTCGGATGGCTTATCACGGTTTGCTGAAAAACCTTTATAGCGATCTCCAGAACATCAAGGAAGGATTTACCGTCCTGCTGATGAACAACGGCGGCGGGATCGTGGAGCAGGAGAATTATGTTGCTCCGTATGTTCCCGAAGTGATTGAGGATATGCCCGAATCCGTGGCAGAAAGCGAGGAATAATATGTCTTGCATGATGTATGGAGACAAGCCGATTGCGGGGCTGACAGAAGGGTGGTCTGCTAAACAGACTATCACGCCATCCTCATATACCTCTTGGAGCGCATACGGTAATTGCTATTACAGAAAGCGTGGCACAACCGTAGAATTAAACATTTCGTTGAATGGCGCAACGGGAGCAAGCGGAACGCAGATTGCAACACTTCCTGCGGGGTTTAGACCACCTCATACGGTTGGTTTTGCGGCGGTATCCGTTCAAAATTCCGTGGTATCTGCGGCGGGATTATATGTTGCGTCAACTGGTGAAGTGCTTGTCACATCTCCGTCAAATTACTTCATCGGTCATGCGTATTTTGAGACGGTATAAAAAGGGGGATTAAAAATGGCACTCTACCGAAACAAAGTCCTCGTCAGCGGAATCCGAGACTATCCCGCTATGACTTGGGCGGATTATCAGGCTTTACCCGTAGCGCAAAGACCGAAAAAGTGGATTTGCACGGATAGGGATTATACCGCTATTCCAGGCGATACGCTTGCAGATTTAACAGGGTTGAATGTCGCAGATAATACTGCCTATGTGATTTCTGCATTGACCACAACTGCATTAAAAGATTATGAGTACATAGATGTGTTTGTGCTTACTTCCGACTATGGGACGCTCTACAAGAGTTTCCGTGTTCCTTTGGATAACAAAGATGTTCTTATGACACAGATTCTTTCAATGTCCTTGTCTGGCGGTGTTCTGTATGGATTGGGAATGTATATCAGAATCAACTCTGCTGGAACGGCTATCCGATACGATTTGACGAATTATTCAAACCGTCACATCAATGCGATTAAGATTATCGGGTACAAATAGGAGGGAGAAATGGAGAAAACAATCAAAGCTACCATCATTGGGGCGTTTAGCGCCCTCACCGCTTGGCTGGGGGTGCTTGCGATTCCCGTTTATCTGCTCGTGGGGTGCAACATCATCGACTACTTCACAGGAATGATGGCATCCGTCGCTCGTGGCGAAAAAATCAACTCCGATGTCGGCATCCGTGGCATCACAAAAAAGGTCGGTCAATGGCTTCTCGTGGTCATCGGCTACATCGTGGATGTGATGATCGAATACGCAGGACACGCAATCAGCCCCGATTTTACTATTCCGATTATTGTTTCTGTGTGCGTGGCATCGTGGTTAGTGTTCAATGAGGTGATTTCAATTCTGGAAAACCTTAATACAATCGGCGTACCGTTGCCGAAGTTCCTCGTAAAAATCGTTACTTTCTTCAAAAAGAAGGTTGAGGACATTGGAGAAGCTGCTGTCCCTGAGGAGGAAGAAGCTCATGAAGAAAGTCATTGATTTATCGGCTCATAATCAGGTGCCGTATGATTGGGCGGCTCTGAAGTATTCCGTTGACGGAATCATTCTCCGTTGCGGCTATCGTGGCTATTCCGCCAAAGGATCCCTTGTCATTGATAAGAAGTTCCTGCAATTTAAGACGATGTGCGAGCAATTAGGCATCCCTTACGGTGTCTATTTCTTCCCGACTTCCGTAAACAGCGCCGAAGCCATTGAGGAAGCAGATTTTGTTATCGACCTGGTGAAAGACTGCAATCTGGCATTCCCCATCTTTGCGGATTCCGAAATGGCGGCACCGCTGAAGAACGGCAGAAGCGACAAGCTCTCAAAGGATGACCGCACAAAATGTCTCGTGTCGTTCCTGGAACGGCTCCGGGCTTTCGGATATACCGCTGGCGTTTACGCTTCGACGAGCTGGTTCAAGGACAGGCTGGATGATTCCAGATTGGCAAAATATCCTCATTGGGTGGCTCAATATTCCCACGAGTGCACATATCCCGGAGCAAAATTGGCGTGGCAGTTCACCAGCAAGGAGACTGTTGCCGGAATCGGTGGACGGGTGGATTGTTCGTATTGGTACGATGAGCCGTCAATCCGTATCGCTTTCCCCGTTCTGAAGCGTGGGAGAGTGGGCGCAGAGGTCCGCTACCTGCAGGACAATCTCATCCGGTGCGGATATGAGCTGGATGTGGATGGTCATTTCGGGCCAGCTACGGAAGCGGCACTCATCAGCTGGCAGATCGCAAACGACCTGACCGGGGACGGTTCCTATGGTCCGAAGAGCTTCGCAAAGATGAAAGAGGTCTTGCACGCTGAAGGATGAAAGGGGGTCGAAACCCCTCGACAACGGGGGATGCGGAAAATGGCAAACCCCCTCTCGGAATTTTTGCCCGTTTTTAATGTTTCTCGTTAAAATCCGTGACAAATTCCGTGTCAAAGTCGTGACAAATTTTTATTTGCGCTCACCGCAAAAGGCTTGCGAATACTGCAAATTTGATTTCTCCAAAAACCCCGTATTTTATGGCAAAAGAAGACCCCGGAAGGCTTATTTTCTAGGCTTTCCGGGGTTGTTTTTCGTTGTAGCGAGAGGGGGACTTGAACCCTCGACAAATGC
>Ga0265300_10003168_pt1 | contig 13610 bp, 8 predicted proteins | sample AusTroGonzalo_MG_FD_193482 | JGI IMG/M metagenome (GOLD analysis project Ga0265300, IMG submission 193482) | Bovine rumen microbial communities from tropical cattle in Woodstock, Queensland, Australia - Gonzalo_03 | ecosystem: Host-associated > Mammals > Digestive system > Stomach > Rumen ... | reverse complement strand
GTCTTATTTTCGCCCGACAGCCTATATGACGTTTGGCAGTACGTTGCAGGTGGCTTGCGTTGCGGCTTGGAAAAGTTGCCATTGGATACTACCGCTCGTGTTTGCAATTTCTGCTTTTTGGGCGTATATTGCATTGAAAGACGGTGACCAGTTGATTATCGATATGGTACCGCGTGCCCGCCTGTTACCTCCTTGGGAAGAAGACGACGTGCACCGGATGTTGGAAAATATATGCATTACCATCGGCGAACCGATTCCCCAATTATACGTGCTAGATGAAGAGTCCCTTAATGCCTTTTCCGTCGGTGTGCGGCCGGAACATTCCGCCATTATCCTTTCGGCGGGACTGCTTAAAAAATTAAGCCGTCCGCAGATAGAAGGGGTGCTGGCACATGAGTTATCCCATATCCGCAATTACGACGTGCGTTTAATGACCATGTTGATTATGTGTTTAGCCTTTTTCACTTTTGCCGGAGAATATTTTGTGTATGGTACGGAGAAAGAAAATGCCGACTCCGGTTTTCATGTGCGGGTGCCGATTTTGGTTTACGTAGGCATTATGCTGCTGGGGTATGGATATGTAATTGCACCGTTTTTGCGTTTTGTCTTTTCTCATACGCGCGAAAAACTGGCCGATGCCCAGGCCGCTTTAATAACGCGTAACCCGCGTGCATTGGCGCAGGCTTTGTGGTTTATTAGTGAAAACAGTCACTTATCTTCCATGTCCCATTCCGAACTGTTAGGGTTGTTGTGTATCGACGATCCCAATCGTTCTTCCAGTGTTTTTGCGCGGATGAGCGGTATTATGCAGTCGCACCCACCGATAGGGGAGCGGATACAGGCACTAAACGATATGGACGGACTTTTTTTAAATTTACCGACTACACCCGATTTAAATGAAGGATACGAACAACTTTTATGAAATCTATGACCGATAATTCTACTGCTTCTCTGTCAGAACGACTGTGTGCGGCCGGCCTGTTGGCTGTTTGCCCGCTTTTGTTTTTTACACGCCTTACGGTGAATCCTTTTATCGTGCAGGCACGGCTGTTGTATGCGTTGCTGGCGGTGGCCGCTTTACGCATATTGTGGCGGATGTGGAAAGGGGAAAAAATAAGCGCAAATATACAACCGTTTGATAAGTGGTTGCTGGGATATTCGGTGGCCGGTTTTATCGGCTGGTTCTGTTTTTTTATATCGGTATCGTCCCCGTGGCGTTTGACTTCTTTTTGCGCGCTTTTAGAACAAGGCAGTTTATTCTTTATCGTAGCGGTAGGAGCCTATTTGTGGGGAAAAAACCTGCCGTGGGGGAAAGAGGATAACGGACTTTTTTGGTGGCCAATCGCTTGTTTGGTGTGGGGCAGCGGATGGTTACTCTTTGCGCTTATCAAACATTTCTCGCCCGTCGGAGCAACTGTCTATGGGTGTGTTTTATGGACAGCGGGAATCGTGTTGTTAGTGCGTTTGCTGACTGAGATAAATCAGCAAAAAGTCCTGGCATTGCTTATTGGCGTAATTACGCTTGCCGGCAGTTATGGTTTATTACAAAGTTGGGGAGTGGAACTCTTTTGGCCGGCATCGGTGCGTGCATTTTCTACACTGGCTTTTTCTACCTTTGGAAATCCTAACTTTTTGGCATCTGCGGTGGTTCTGTTGTTGCCGCTGGTAGTGTATTATTTTGTGTCGGTTTCTTCCCGTTGGCAACAAGCTGTGTATGGGCTATGCGTGTTTGTATTTGTATGCTACCTAACCGTTAGTGTCACGCGTTCTGCGTGGATAGGGACAGTGATTGCCTTACTGACAGTGGTTTGTTTTTCTTCTCTGCGCAAACAAGTTGGCATGCGTAAGTGGCGGCTGCTTCTCTTAGGCGGAATCATGGCGCTAGGTATTGGTGTAGCTTGTGTGTCCCGTCATAATTTAACGGCAGTAAAAGCCACCGTACAAGAAACGCGAAAAGTGCTCCCGTCGCTTTCGCTGCGCGTGCCGCATCAGCAAATTTATCCTTCATTGCACCAGCGTTTACTCATGTGGAACGTGGCGGCCCGTATTTTTATACATCATCCGTTAATCGGCGTAGGACTAGGTAATTTTCAAGCCGCATTTGTGCAAGAACAAGCCAATGTGCTGGCTAAATATCCGGAACTGAGAGAGTTAAAAGCTTTTACTGCTTCTCCGCATAACGAAATTTTATTGCAGTTAGCACAGGGGGGGATAATCGGCCTTTTATTATTTGCGGGAATGTGGGGGGCGTTTGTGGGTGCCGTCCGTCGATTGGATAAGATGAAAAAAGACGAAACTAAAAAACAGGTGTTATTGGCATTGGTGTGCGGTATGAGTGGGGTGCTTGCCGATAATTTGCTGAACATTTCTTTACAAACGCCGATAGTCTGTTTCTTGTTTTGGTGTGTGGCCGGTATGGTTCTTAGCGGAACGACAACAACACCGAAAAAGAAAAATTTTTGTTTGTCCCATACTGTCCGTTTTGCAGCAGTAGTGGGAATTGTTTTGGCAGTCGCTGTCGTCGTGTGGCAAGGGGCGTGGATGTACAGCGAAATGCGTACGTTGCGCGGACAAATTGAAGTCGTCCGTAAACAATATCCGCAAGCGATTGCTCATTTGACCGCTGCCTTGAGGGCCTATCCCGTTAACATAGAGGCAGGCTTCCGTTTGGGTAATATCTACTTGGCACAGAAAAGAGGCAAAGAGGCGCTTGCCGTTTTTGACCGTACCTCCCGTTATGCGGCAGACCATATGGAAATTTATCACCAGGCTGCCATCGCCGCTACACAAAATTCCGACATGAGTACAGCAGTAGAAAATTTCCGTAAATTTTTATTATTGGATCCGTACCACGTGACAGCATACGGCGCTTTCTTGGCCGCGCGTGCGGCCACGCCGGCAGCAGTAAATTCCGATGATGAGATTCTGTTGGAACGTGCGGTGCGTTTCTATCCGTACCGGAGTGATTTTTGGGAATTGGCTGGTTATATTTATGCACGTAACGACCGGAAAGATAAAATGCAACAACTCTATGAACAGGGGTTGACGGTTAACCCGTTTGATGAAAATTTATACCAAGCGGTTTCTTTGCTTTACAAAGAAAAAACGATCCCATTACTTTTGATGCAAACATCGGCATTGCGGCGGTATCAAAAGGCACTTGGTGAGTGGAACACGTTAACTACCGATTACAAAGAAGGCATACAAAAAGAGTTGGAACAATATGTCCAAACCTATCCGCAAGATATGAACGGACAAATTTTACTGGCGCGGGTGTTCGCGGAAAAACAGGAGTGGGAACAAAGCCGCAAAACCTTACGACATGTATTACAACAACAGCCGGAAAATATTTGGGCATGGCTTGCTTTGTCGTCGGTATTTTACAAAACAAATGATGCGCGTCAGGCAAAAAATGCGCTAGAAAATGTGCTATTTTATTCACCCGAAAATCGCTTGGCGAGAGAAAGATTGGCTCGGTTAAAATTTTAAGTCAATAAAAAAAATAAAAAAATTTGCTTTACAAAAGGTGTTAAATTGGTATAATTCTAGTATCTGCGTGTATGTGCGTAAGGCACTGCGTTGCATAATCAACAGGGTTAATAAATGACTAAACATATGAATAAATTGATTTATGTTGTCGCGGCTTTTTGCTGTTTGCTATGGGGAAGTGGTAACAGTGCTTTTGCTGCGACGGCAGCCACTAGACAGCTAGAAAAAGGAATTTCGTTATTTAATGCTGGAAAAGATGATGAAGCCATGGACCGGTTCATTGACGTGCTGGTGAACGGATCGGAAGATGAAGTGGCACAGGCCAACCATTATGTGGCATTAATTCACAACCGGGTGGGTGGTATTCAAAAACCGATCGAAGTGGATGTCAATTTTAAAGAAGGCGAAATCAAATCATTAGATGCAAAAGCCGATGCTGCTGCACGTGCCGCGCAGGCACAAGCCGAAGCGGCTGCCGCACAAGCAGCGGCAAACGCCAAAGCAGCCGAAGAGCAAACCAAAGCAACTGCACAGGCACAACAGCAAAAAGCGTTAGAGGCGGTGAAAGCACAACAAGACGCGTTAGATGCCCGTATTGAAGCCAATCGTCAAGCCGCTTTACAACAGGCTGCTGTCGCACGTGAGAATGCGGCCGCGGCAGATACCGCTGTTAATGATGTTGTTGCGGGAGCGATTGTTCCCGCGGATGAAGCTATTGCCGAAGTAAAAGAAGATACCAAGAAGTTAGACAAAAAAGCTCAAAAGAAATTAGAGAAGGAACAAAAGAAAGCCGCTAAGTTAGAGAAAAAAGCCCAAGAAAAATTGGCTGCAGCCCAGCAAAAAGCTGATGAAACGGTACAAGCCGCCACGCAACCGGTGGTCGAGGATACAATCGTTCCGGTGATGGCTGCCGCAGAAGTAGCAACAAATACAACGGGCGCAACAGAGGCAACCAGTGCACCGGTACAAACAACGGAACCGGTAGTGGCTGCCACAATACAAGAAGAGCCGGAAACCGTTACTACAATGACGACGCCTTCCCGCGATGAAATGGTAACATCCACTGGCAATTCCACCTTTGTAGATTTAACGACGCCTAACGCTATTAAGGCGCGCCATCTTTATACGGAGCAAAAACTGGCTAGCATGACTGCAGCTGCCATTGATAAAATTAATGACACCAAGGGCGTACAACTTTATATGCGCGACGGTCGACCCGATGCTTTGGATATTGAGCCGGAGGTAATTTTTGACCATGGAAAATTCCGCAGTTCAGCTTTACCTTTATTAAATAGTATTTATGAATTGCTGGCTTTGACACAAGGTGCTGCTTATGTGATTTTGCCGTCCGGTTCGTATACAGATGATGTAACATTAGCAGGTATTCGCGAAGCAATGGCGTTAAATTCTTATTTAATTAACCGCGGCATTTCGCAAGGTAAATTACAATATAATATGGGGTTGGCGGATCAGGAACCGCCTGCCCGGTTTGCTAATTTGAACGGATTGTCAGTAGTGTTTGATTATGATGCAAAATTGCCGACCAATTTAGCCAAGAATGAAAATAATGAGAAAAAACCGCTTCTCAGTATGGCGATTGTGCCGCTTTGCCACGCTATTGACCGTTCGTTAGGCGAAGCCTTTGCTATCGATTTTTCAGTGCTGGAAACTATTAACCCGATTGATAATTGGGTGTTGCAAGTAGTACAGCATGGACGTGACGGTAAATACTATGTTGTGCGTCAGTTAGAAGGTTTTACACCGGTATACCACCAAATTTTATGGAACGGCCGCAAAGGTATTATCGGACCGGAACTGCCGTGCGGAAAATATACACTGGTGCTTACTGCCGTGGATTCAAAGGGCAAAAAACAAACCTTACGCCGCCGTGTAGTGGTGAAATGTTCGGAACAATCAACGTCTTGTTCCGGGGATACTTGTTCTGCTAAGAAGCAAGAAGTGACGGCTACGGATTTAAATTATAAAGCGGCTCGTTTATGGACCAAACCGGCCCGTCAAATGAAAGATACAACGACTACTACGAGCCATGAAGAAACAACGGCCGCCAATAATTCGATGACGACAACCACGACGACCACTACCACAACGACTACAACGAATACTACCGGATCTATAGATGATTTGGGAATGGATTCGTTAGATGACGATTTAGGCATTGCGGCTGCGCCGCAAGCACCGGCTGCTTCTTCCACAACGACAGCAGCTACAACGACGACAACAACAACTACGGCCAGTACGAGTTCTAATATGCCGGCGAACAACCCGTATGCTATGCCGTACGAGGAAAATTAACAGGGGAAAAGAATATGAATATTTCGGAAACTTTAATCGGTCAAAATATGAATGCTCATCCAGAGTGCTTGGGTATTTATATAGGTATTGATGAAATGTACGTTTCTCAGACGGCAAAAAAAGACAAAGGTACTGTTCTCGAATCGCTCGTACGTGTGCCGATTCATGATGTGGATCGTACTTTATTAAAACCGTTAGATTTAAACGAAACATTCTTTTCCATGGATAACTGGCTGGATTCGCTCGGTAAAGTGATGTCCAAGAAAAAATGGAAAACTAACCGTGTAGTTGTCAGTTTGGCACCGGCTTTCTGTTTGTTGCGCCATTTTGTGATTCCCTCAGCCATCGAACGCAAAATGTGGAAGACGTCTATTCCACTGCAAGCACGTAAATATATCCATTTCCCGTTTGAAAAAGCGGAATATGCTTACCATGTATATGAATTTGAAACGGCTACTACCAAACAAAAACGGTTGGGTGTGGTTTTTGCGTTAACTACCAAAGTCATCATTGATCGCTTACGCAAAGGGTTAAAGTCAGTCGGTTTAGAGTTGATTACCGTAGAACCGTCGAGTTTGTCTTTAGGGCGTGCTTTTAATGACAGCGATAAAGAAGCTATCGGTACGGGCGGACGTATCTATTCTTTCTTCGGGAAGAATATGGTCAATTTCGTGTTTTTAAATGAGAATGCTCCCGTGCTATTGCGCGAGATGGAAATCTCGGGTTCGTTGCCAGTGGAACGACGTCGTTTTGAACTGACCAACTGTACGGAATTTATCGCCAAACAATTGGAAAAAGATCCGTTTGAAGAAGCCGTTATTACCGGTGTAGATGCCGAGCAATGGATTCCGGCGTTGGAAGCCGATGCAAAAAAACCGGTCCGCAAATGGAATTTGGGAGAAGTGTACGGTGTGGAAACGAAAGCGGCGGGAGAAGTGGCTGCCGTAGGGGCGAGTATCAAATTTTTTGATACTAAAACGCCAGACCTCGACTTTACCAAAGGGAAACGCTTGAGCACCTATGAGTTCCATGCGTGCGTGACGGCTTGGAAAGTAGCTATTGTATTAGTTATTGTTTTCCTTGCAATCTTGGCTAAAAATTATATGGGTTTGTTAAGCGAAGAGAAAGAATTGAAAAAAGCCAAAGCTAGTCAAACTCACGTAATTGCCGACTTTGCTGGTTTAACAACGAGCCAAATTCAATCTAATTTGAGTAAAATTAAATCGCAAAACTCGGCATTAGAGCCCTTCACCTCTCATAGCCCGATTACGCCGGTGCTTGTGGAAATCGTAGATACTATTCCGAAAGGTGTGTGGCTTACGCAGATTGACTATAAGAGTCCGTTCCCATCTAAAGGTTCGGAAGGTCGTTCTCTTAATTTGCAAGGGTCTATTCAGTCAGGCAGTAAAGACGGACGCGCGGATATGGCGTTAGGGAACGAATTTAAAGATGCGTTGGTTCAACAGCCGATTATTAAGTCCATATGTGGTAATAATGCCGACATGCGTTATACCAATGTAGCGGGTACAGCAAGTAGTAATAGCAATAATAATTCCGGAAATCGCAGGGGCGCTGGAGCTTCTGGATCTTCGCAAGAAACAAAGTTCACTTTTTCCTGCGGTAAAAGTCAAGAAGGAGGCAGACGTTAATATGGCAGCCAATTTGAAGACAAATAAATATGTAGAAGATTTGAAACAAGGTTTCAAAGATATCCAAACCGTGGCGGAAGAGGGCAATTTTAAATTGTTTGTAGGGCCAATTGTTGCGGTTCTTGTAGTCTTTTTAGGTATGCGTTATGGAAATGGGGAGTTTGCTAAAAAGGTAGAAAATTACAAAGGCCAAGTTTCTGCTATTAGAACAGAACAAAGTAGTGAACAAGAGTATGATTCAATTAAAATGAAACTCATGAAATTGGAGCCTCAGTTCCCGAATATCGACGAAAAGAACGAATGGCTTTTAGGCCAAGTGCTGGGCATTTTTAAAGAAATTAATTTAGCTCCGCAGATGGATGCCAACCAAAATGAAGATACGTCTAATGCTAACTTGACGGTTACTTCTATTGGTGCAACCGTAAATATGGGTTTTCCTCTATTTGCTAAATTTTTAGCGGGTATTGAAAATAAAAAAGAATTAGTGAGAGTATCTGAATTTTCACTTACAAAAGACAGTACACCGGGCGGTTTGGGAATGAATAAAATTTCGATGAAATTTAATACAGCATTTCCGAAAGAAAAAATCGCTAAATCGTTGTTTAAAGATTATGACGAATTAATTAAAAAACAACAAGAACAAGACGCCGCGGCAAAGACCGGTAAAACTAAAGCCGCAAAAGAGGGTTAATTTATGAAAAAAATAGTTTGCTTACTTATTGCTGTTTGTCTGGCGACCACTGCTTTTGCACAAAAAGGCGGTAAAGGTAGGCGCAGAGTAAAAGGTGCTGCCGATAATGTGGTGGTTACTCAACCCGCCGGAACCGAAGTCGCTAAGGAAGCTGCGCAGCAAAACGCTGTGCCGCAGGCAAGTATTCCTCAAGATAATAAGGATATGGCTTCTTTGCCACCGGTAGACGCTGCCTTAGAAAAAGATTTATTGGATGCCACCGAGAAACCGGCTCAACCACAGACAGATTCGTTTGTGGCAGAGCGGGAAACCGTTGCCGAAACGGAAGTAGAAAAAAAGGAAACTAAACAGGAAGAGCCAAAAATAGTGTACAATCCCAAGAAAAACGTGGATCCTACACTTTCGCCGGATGATATTTTGTTAATAGAGTACCGTGAACAACAACGTTTGGCTGCAGAAGAGGCAGAACGTCAACGTAAATTGGCTGAGGAACGCCGTAAGCAGGAAGAAGCAGAACGTCAACGTCAATTGGAATTGGCCAGACTCAAGGATCCTACCCGTGAAGTACGCAACAAAATTAGAATTGGCGGGATTATCGGACAAGAAGTTTTCATCGGTAGCAAAATTTATACGGTCGGGAATTCTATCTTCGGAGCACGCATTGTGGAAGTAAGATCGGATACCGAAGAAGTCGTATTTACGTATAAAGGACATAAATTTGTAAGAAGAGTGCAGTTAAGTAAATAATTAGTTTGGAAATTCAATAGGAGGATTATGACAAATCGTCTAGTAGCAGTGTTGGCGGGTGTCGCGGTGTTGGGGGTAAGCGGAAACGCTTTTGCCCAGACGCGCCAAACCCTCCCCAGTGATGACACCATTGCTATGGTGGAAGACTCTGCGGCGAAACAGTCCAGAGAAACCGATTTGTACAAGGATGCCGAAGAACCTTCTCCGTTAGATCGGAAAGTGTCTATTCGTGTTTCCAACGTACCGATATCGGCTTTCCTTAACAGTATCACCACACAGTCTAAAATTAACTTTATTATGAGCGAAGAATTCGCTAATAAAAAAGTTACGGCTTCGTTAACCAAAGTAACTGTACGGGAAGCCTTGGATACGTTGTTGCGCGTCCATGGTTTGGCCTATCAGCGCATTGGTAAAAGCGACAGTTATGTAATCACCAAGCGTTCTAATGATGCGCCGGATACGATTACCAAAATATATACGCTCAGTTATATATCTCTGCAAGGAAATAGTGGTTCTGCTTCTAGCGAGATGAATAGTGTTATGCCGCAGGATGTTACCGGCGGTGGCGATAGCGGTATCTCTGCCGGTGGAGACAGCGGTGCTTCTTCTAGTGGCGGATCCGATGCGGGCGGTGGCAACGGAGAAATTACAGCAATTATTAAAAGCATGCTTTCTCCTGTCGGTAAAATTGCTATTGATCCCCGCACCAATAAACTGATTATTACGGACGTGCCGGAAGTATTCCCTCAAGTGGAAAACATCTTGGCGGAACTTGATATCAAACCTCCGCAGATTTTGATTGAAGCACAAATCGTGGAAGTCAGCAAGACAAGCGGTTTGAGCTTGGGTTTTGAATATGGCGGTGAATCTGGAACGATATTTACCACAACAGCTCCCAAACGCAAAATGTCATATGACTATTTGAAAGGGAGAGATATAAACGGTAATCGTATTAGAGGATGGAACTTTATTTTCCCGAGCAATGATGAGCTTAACTCCAGCAGCAGCGGCGGAGGCGGCGGAGGCGGCGGAGGCGGCGGAAGCGGTGACAGCTCCGAAGATTCTGCTGGTATGTTGGATTTCTCTGCCTTTAATATTGTATTGAAATCTTTGTTAACCCGCGGTGAGGCTAAATATTTGGGTAAACCCAAAGTGGTAACAATTAATAATAAAGCAGCTATGATTACTGCTTCTACAGATGCTACCGTTGGTAAGACGACCAACACATCCGGAACGGGTGGTGCTAGTATGGTGTCAACAACAGTTGAGCGTAAACGTGTCGGGTTAACCTTACAGGTGACTCCGCAAGTTAACCGCGAAGGGTATGTAACGTTGTTTGTACAACCTTCTTACTCGGACATTGTCAGCTCCGGTTTTGATGATACAAAAGATACCACTACCCGGGCGACTTCTACGTTAGTTCGTGTGAAAAACGGACAAACGGTAGTAATCGGCGGTTTGTTAACTTCACGTGAAACGAATCAAGTTCGCAAAGTACCGCTCTTGGGTGATATCCCGATATTGGGTTGGTTGTTTACCAGCAAATCAACATCTAAGAGTACGACCGACTTAGTGATCTTTATTACCCCGACGATTTTGTCGGAATAATACGGTCTTAAATAGCCTGCCTCTGTCATTTTTTGTGGCGGGGGCAGGCAAATAGTTAGATAGAGGAATAGGAAATGGCAAAAGAGTTAAGCGAAATCTTAGTGGATCAACGGACATTGACTAACGAACAAGTCAAGCGGGCGCAATTATATTCTAAACAGAATAACGTACCGTTTGCAGAGGCTATCGTCCGGTTTGGTTTTGCTACGGAAGAACAGGTAACAATGGCCCTGTCCAAACATTTTGCGATTCCCTATGCTTCCAGAGAAAATGGCATTTTAGTGCCGGAAAAAGAGCAAAATCTGCAGGAAATTATTCCCGAAAAATTTGCCCGCGAGAACATGGTCCTCCCGCTATTTGTGGAAGACGATTCTTTGGCTATTGCTATTTTAGATCCGACGAACTTGTTCTTGTTAGAAAACATCAAATTGATGTCCGGTAAGCAGGTACAGTCTTTCTTGGCCAGTAAGAGTCAGTTGTTAAATGCCATGGACGCTTTTTATTCCAATAAAAACTTATTGGAAGAGGTAATGAACGAAAGTGCCGAAGGGACTGCAGAAACAAGCGAGGGCGGTAGCGATGATGATATGGATGTCGGGTTTTTGGATTTGGATAAAATCAGCCCCAACTCCTCTCAATATGTTAAACAGGTAAACGCTATTTTACGCCAAGCCATTGCGGAACGCACGTCTGATATTCACTTGGAAATGTTTGATGAACGCGTGTCATTGCGTTTCCGTATTGACGGTTCTTTGTATGAACGTACAGCCCCTGCCAAGGAATCTGTAAACGCCATTATTTCCCGTATTAAAATTTTGTCTAAATTGGATATCGCCGAAAAACGTTTGCCACAGGACGGTTCGTTTACGATTCGTTATCAAAACCGTTCCATTGAAGTTCGTGTGTCTGTCTGTCCTGCAGTATACGGGGAAAAGTTAGTGCTTCGTGTGTTGGATAGAGGTACCGGCGAAATGAACGTAGATAAATTGGGCTTTGAACCGGAACAGAAAAAAGCCTTCTTGGACGCGGCCAACTTACCGCACGGGTTGATTTTCTTGACGGGACCTACCGGTTCGGGTAAATCTACTACACTAAACGCAGTTTTAACAACCATTAAATCTCCGGAACTTAACTTTATGACGTTGGAAGATCCGGTGGAATACAAACTCGCTGGTATCAGTCAGGTGCAGGTAAAACCGGCTATCGGGCTGACGTTTGCGGCGGGGTTGCGTTCTTTCTTGCGTCAGGACCCGGACGTCATCCTAGTGGGGGAGGTCCGCGATAACGAAACGGCAGAAGCCTGCTTGAAAGCGGCTTTAACAGGGCACTTGGTGCTGTCTACCTTGCACACCAACGAAGCTCTGGGTGCTGTTCCCCGTTTAATTGATATGGGAATGGAACCGTTCTTGCTCGCCAGTTCACTGGCGTTGGTGGCTGCCCAGCGTTTGGTGCGTATTTTGTGCCCGTATTGCAAGGTGCCACATATGCCCGATTCGGCTACCCTTAGCCGTATTATACAGGAAGGACATTTTAATCCGAAAGACCAGTCATCTTGGACGTTTTTTAAGTCGGTGGGTTGCCCGAAATGTTTCGGGACCGGTTTTATGGGACGTCGTGCTATTTACGAAGTATACCGCATGTCGGAAGAAATGCGTAACATTATTTACAAAACGCAAGACTTGGTGGAACTTAAACAGGCTGCCATCCGCTCCGGTTCTATGAACTTGCGTGCGAACGGTTGGCGCAAAGTGATCCGCGGTCAGACGACGGTAGAGGAAATTTTAAATATTACTACTTCGGACGAATAACAATTTGTAATAAAAATAAAAAGAGGTTTTATGCAAAAATATACATATACGGTAAAAGACATTCACGGCAAGACCTTAAAAGGGTCCATTATGTCGGACAGCCGCGAAAAAGTCAATATGGCCCTGTTAAACAAAGGGTATATTGTACTGGATGTGCGTGAAGGCTCTGGCGGTATGTTCTCCGGCGGTGGCTCACGTAAACGCGGTGGAAAAGTACCCGGCCACGTATTGGCGTTCTTCGCCGAACAGCTATCTACGCTTATTGCCGGTGGTGTACCTCTTGTGCGCGCGGTAGCACTTTTAGGTGAATATGCTTCTAACCCGACGCTTGGCTATGTGCTTTCGCAAGTAGCCAAAGATATTGCCGGCGGTCAATCGTTGCATACGGCGCTTTCACAACACCCCAAAACGTTCAGCCGCATTTGGTTATCACTTGTTCAGGCGGGTGAAGTCGGTGGTCAATTAGCCGATACATTGATGCAAGTGGCTTTGTATACCAAAACCCAGGAAGGGATGAAAGGTAAAATTATTACAGCTGTTACCTACCCGGCCATTTTGGGTTTGTCATCAGTTGGCGTGCTTATTTATTTCGTGGTCGGGATCGTGCCTACGTTCGCGCAAATCTTTAAAGATTTTAACATCGAACTGCCTATGATTACCCTTATCGTATTGCAGGTATCCGGTCTTTTGATTAACCATGCAGTATTGATTATCGTGTCGATTGTTTTTGTGTTTGTGGCTTTCCGTTTTTATATCAAAACAACCGACGGGAAAAAACGCTGGCACTCGTTTTTGTTATCTATGCCGTTATTTGGGAACTTCCTGAAAAATATGTATTACGACCGCATGCTTTCTACGTTCTCTACGTTGTTACGCAGCGGTGTAACTATTTTGAACGCCATTTTGGTGTTGGAAGAGTCCTTTGACGGAAACGTAATTATTCGGGATGCTTTAAAACAGGTCCGCTCTGAAGTAGCTGCCGGTAAATCTATTTCCGAATCTTTCCGTTCTACACAGGTGTTCCCCGGACTTATGACAGAAATGATGCTGATGGGTGAAGAATCCGGTAAATTGCCCAGCATTATTGCTACGCTGTCTAAGTTCTATGCCGATAACGTGGACCAATTTATTGCTCGTTTCAGCGCCGTAATTGACCCTATCTTGATTTGCGGTGTCGGTGTGCTCATCGGTATCATTGTGGCATCTATTTTCTTGCCGATTTTCAAACTGTCCCAAATTGGTGGAAGTTGAGGAGAAATTTATGTGTTCAAAAAAAGGTTTTACGCTTGTTGAAGTGTTGATTGT
>Ga0265300_10003161_pt1 | contig 13623 bp, 6 predicted proteins | sample AusTroGonzalo_MG_FD_193482 | JGI IMG/M metagenome (GOLD analysis project Ga0265300, IMG submission 193482) | Bovine rumen microbial communities from tropical cattle in Woodstock, Queensland, Australia - Gonzalo_03 | ecosystem: Host-associated > Mammals > Digestive system > Stomach > Rumen ... | reverse complement strand
CCTTGATGAATGTCGGCTGGATGAGCTTGTCTTCGACAGTGAGTTCGAAGAGTTCGAGGATGCCACGACCGCGAGAGAATTCGCCATCGAGGTGGCCGCCGAGTTCTTCCATCTTGGCCTTGATTTCGTCGTCGCTCATTTCATTGACCTTGAGGCCACCGAACTTTTCGATAGCTTCGATCATGCTGTAGCGCGGCCACGGGGCCTTGAAGTCAATTTCCTTGCCCTGGTAGTCAATCTTGGTGGTGCCGTTTGCAGCAATGCAAGCGCGTTCGTAAATGTTTTCGAAGTGGACCATCATGTCGTTGTAGTCGGCATAAGCTTCGTAGAATTCGAGACCGGTGAATTCCGGGCTATGCGTACGGTCCATACCTTCGTTGCGGAAGTTCTTCGAAAATTCGAAAACCTTTTCCATGCCACCCACGATGCAGCGCTTGAGGTAAAGTTCCGGAGCGACGCGCAAGTAAAGCGTCATGTCGCAAGCGTTGTGGTGCGTGGTGAACGGACGAGCGTTAGCACCACCGTAAATCGGCTGGAGCGTCGGCGTTTCGACTTCGATGAATCCCTTTTCGATGAGGTATTCACGGATAGCCTGCATGATCTTGGAACGCTTGATGAAGACTTCCTTCACGTCGTCGTTCAAAGCCATGTCGATGTAACGCTGGCGGTAACGGGTATCGACGTCGGCAAATTCGTTGAACACGACCTTGTTGCCATTTTCGTCGACCTTTTCCTTAGCGACCGGAAGCGGGCGGACTGCCTTCGAAAGCATCGTGACCTTTTCGACACGCACGGAGTATTCACCGCTCTGCGTTTCGAACATCGTTCCGTTCACGCCGATAAAGTCGCCGAGGTCAGTCATCTTCACGATTTCGTAATTTTCTTCGCCAACTTCATCACGAGCAACCACGACCTGCAAGCGACCATAGCGATCCTTCAAGTGCATAAAGCACATCTTGCCCTTGCGATTAAAGCGAACCACGCGGCCAGCAAAAGCGACCGGTGTCTTGTTCACCATCAGGGCTTCCTTATTTTCCTTCAAAACCTTGGAATCATGGGTTCTGTTAAACTTGTGAGGATAAGCCTCTACACCCATTTCCTTGAACTTGTCGAGCTTTGCCAGGCGAGCCTGCACCTGGTCATTCATGTCTTGCATTGCCATATTGTTTTACCTCGTGAATATATCACGTCTTAAATTTGAACGGGGTAAATTTAGAAAAATTAGGAGGATCTGAAGCAATCCTCACGTCCGCTTATTGGTCATTAGAAGTCTATAGGCGTCGCCGTTTTTCACTGAGCGCACGTAATACACCTGCTTTTCGTTATTCTTGCCTGTGATTTCTACGGGGCAAACGCCCTCCCCTACAACCTGAACAATTTGAATTGAAACTATCGCCGAGAGTGAAATTCTCTCGGTTATGAATAAATTATAAAAAAGCCGTCCGCAATGGGACGACTTTTAAAAGATATCATAGTCAAGATTTAACTGGATCCTTCACCCTACGGGTTCAGGATGACGCGAAACAATCTCTCGTCTCTAGTCTGTAGGGCTCCGCCCGTTCTCTCGTCTAAGACTACCCCTGAGAGGTTTCGGCGAAGCTCAATCGTTCGTAGTTCTTGAGCGCAAGATTCAGGCGGTATTCATTCGGGAATAGGCACACGAGATTGCGTTCCTTGTCCATCATGCAGTCGCCGGCATATTCTTCGGCGAACTTGCCCACATCGGCTTCGGGGCCTTTCACCCAGCGAATGCAATGGGCCGGCACGCGGTCGAGTTGCACGTCGGCGCCGTATTCGCTCTGCAAGCGGAACTTGAGCACATCAAACTGGAGCTCACCCACAACGCCCACGACAGGCACGGCAGACTTGAGCGGTTCATAGAGCTGCGTTGCACCTTCTTCCGAAAGTTCGGCAAGGCCCTTCGCCATCTGCTTCGACTTGAGCGGGTTCAAGAGCGTCACGCGGGCAAAGTGTTCCGGAGCAAAGTCCGGGATGCCCGTAAAGTTCATCTTTTCGCCATCCGTGAGCGTATCGCCAATGCGGAAAAGTCCCGGGTCGTTAATACCCACGATATCGCCCGCCCAGGCATGGTCAATCACTTCCTTATCCTTGGCAAGGAATGCTGTCGGAGCGGCCAAGCGGATGTCACGGCCCGTACGCACATGGAACACCTTTTCGCCACGGGTAAAGCTTCCAGAGCAAATGCGGAGGAAAGCCGTGCGGTCGCGGTGCTTGGGGTCCATGTTGGCCTGAATCTTGAACACAAACGCACTGAAAGCGTCTTCGTCCGGCTTGACCGGGCGCTTGTCAGTGTCGCGGATCATCGGCGGCGGAGCGAGTTTTGCAAAAGCGTTCAAGAGCTGACGCACACCGAAGTTGTTCACGGCAGAACCGAAGAACACCGGGCACATTTCGCCCTTCAGGAACTTTTCGTGGTCAAACGGATCCATACCGCCCGTGACCATTTCGTATTCTTCGCGGAATTGGTTTACCCAGTTTTCACCGCAAAGTTCAACGAGACGCGGATCGTCCGGGCCTTCCATCTGGATAATTTCTTGTTTGCCATCGTCCGGATTAAACGTATGGAACGTATTTTCGGCAATGGAATAGACGCCCTTGAACAGCTTACCGACGCCAATCGGGAGCGTAAACGGAGCCGTCTTGATCTGCAAAACGCTTTCAATCTGGTCCAAAAGGTCGAGCACATGGCGGCCATCCAAGTCCATCTTGTTGATGAACGTGATAATCGGCGTATGGCGCATGCGGCAAACGTTCATCAAGCGAATCGTCTGCTTTTCCACACCGTTCACGCTATCGATAAGCACGAGAGCGGCATCTACAGCAGTCAAGGCTCGGTAGGTGTCTTCGCAGAAGTCCTGATGCCCCGGGGTATCGACGAGGTTGAACATGCAACCTTCGAACGGAAAGTTCAACACGGAACTCGAAACAGAAATACCACGCTGCTGTTCGATTTTCATCCAGTCACTGACCGTATAGCTCTTGTTAGCCTTGGCGCGCACGTGACCGGCTTCGCGAATGACGTTCCCGTACCACAGGAACTTTTCGGTGATGGTGGTCTTACCAGCGTCAGGGTGGCTGACGATTGCAAAAGTGCGGCGTTTTTCAATTTCTGGATTCATAACGAGCTTTGAGGTATGAGGTCGGTCGCCTACGGCGCCCTCTGAGGTATGAGACGAGTGTCATCCTGAGCGGAACGCAGTGAAGTCGAAGGATCTATAAAAATGTTGATTTTACGCGGCAAATATAGTAACTTTAAGGGTCAAGTTCAATGTTTAAGAGGTATGAGGTCGGGCCTAGTGGCCCCTTGAGGTATGAGAAAAACGCACTCAAAAACAGCAAAGAACGAGCGCACATTCGTCACGCACGAGTTTCCGGCGTTGTTCGACGAAAATTCCGAAGTGCTGATGCTCGGATCCATTCCCTCGCCCAAATCGCGCGAACAGGGATTCTATTACGGGCATCCGCAGAACCGCTTTTGGAAAGTCTTGGCACAAGTTTTAGATGAACCGCTCCCTGCAACCATCGATGAAAAACGCACCATGCTCTTGAAGCATCACATCGCATTGTGGGACGTTCTCGACAGTTGCACCATCATTGGCGCAAGCGACACAAGCATCGAAGATGTGGTTCCCAACGACATCGCTTCGCTCCTCGCCAAAACAAAAATCAAGCGCATCTTTTGCACAGGCGCTACCGCCCATAAGCTTTACGAAAAATACTGCGAAAAGGCGGCCGGTCTCAAAGCCGTGAAACTCCCTTCCACCTCTCCCGCCAACTGCGCGGTGAAAATGGAAAAGCTCGTGGAAGCATATAAGGCTATTCTTTCGACTTAATACGAGAAAGGAGATGCCGGAACACAGTCCGGCATGACAAACGCACAACAAGTCGGGGGTGACACGGCAACACGTGTTGTCATCCTGAAGCCGTAGGCTGAAGGATCCAGTTAAATCTAACCAAGAATCACTGGATGTTTCACTTCGTTCAACATGACGTAACACAATCGTAATAGGCGCCCCCGGCGCAGTGGCCGGGGTGACAATCACCGACATTCTACAAAAAAGCCCTGCGGACTTCTAATCCGCAGGGCTTTTTGCAATTCTAATGAAGATTACTTCTTTTTCTTGCCAGCAGCGTTATTGCCACGAACATCCTTCGGCTTGAACTGAACGTTAATTTCGACATTCGTCACCTTGGAGCCGAGGCCAGCCGGGTCAAACACCTTGTACGTAAATTCATCGATTCCGGAGAAGCCCTTGTTCGGGGTGTATTCGAAGGAACCGTTCGTTTCGTTCAAGATAATGCGACCGTTACGCGGCTTCATCACAAGCTTTACAGATTCAAGCTTGTCGCCATCCGGGTCCGTAACACCAGACATCAAACCGCCCGATGCTGCAACCTTGAGCTTTTCACCTTCACGAGCCACGTAAGACAACGGCTTGGTTTCAGGAGCATTGTTCACTGCAATCACCGTAAACGTTGCCGTCTTGTGGGCCGTAGCACCTTCCGGGTCCGTCACAGTGAACGTAATGCGTTCCGGCTTGCCCTTCCAATGAGAGTACGGCTGAGCCACGATCACAGTCTTCTTGGCCTTATCGTAGGTCACCTGCAACTGCTTGTTACCCGTGAACTTCCACTTGAGATCTTCAAAGCGGTGGTCCTTATCGCGAGCAAACTGGTCAAGCTTGATCGTTGCAATCACGCCTTCATTCTGATTTTCCCTGATGGTGTAATCCGGAATATCGCGCATGACCGGAGCTGCGTTCACATGCTTCACGATGAACTTCACCACAGCCTTATCCGAGGCACCAGCCGGGTCCGTAGCCGTAAAGATGATCGTTTCGTCACCGAACCAGTTGTCTCTTCTCGGCTTGATTTCAGCAACGCGAGAACCGTTGATGCGGACATCGAGATTCTTGGCGCCAGAGACCTTCCATCTCATTTCGCTCTTCTTGTGGTCAGGGTCGTTAACATATTCATCGAGGTTGATGGGCTTAAAGGCCTTGCCTTCGAGCGTCGTCTGACCCGGGATTTCCTTCACGACAGGAACGTCGTTCACGGACTTCACGGTAAAGCGGATTTCAGTAGAAGCCTTTTCCTTGCTCGGGTCAAACACATTGACCGTCACCGTTTCAGAGCCATTCCAGTACTTGTCAGGAATTTCGACAGTGAGGATACCCTTGTCGCTGATGTTGTACTTGAGTTCATGCTTTCCAAACTTCGGAGCCGGTTCTTCTTCGGCCTGCTTCTTTTTCTTCTTGTCCTTTTTCTTGTCCTTCTTCTTGGACTTTGCCGGAGCAGAAGATGCAAACGGATTTTCGCCGTCAATGGACCACTTGAGTTCAGAGAGGCTGTTATCCGGATCGTTCACAAACTTCGTCAAGTCAATAGCCGGGAAGGTCTTCTTTTCTTCAATGACCTGCGGCGGAACAGACTTGAACGTCGGAGGATCGTTCACCGGAATCACTTCGAAAGTAGCCTTGGAAGACTGCTTGTCGCCAGCCGGGTCCATCACCGTGAACGTGAGTTCTTCCTTACCGAACCAGTTCACGTTCGGCGTACGGATGCTAGCACGGCCATTCTTGATTTCGACAACGAGATCCTTGTTACCAGAAACAGTCCACTTGAGTTCATTCGGCTTGTTATCCGGATCGTTCACGATCTTGGTGAGATCCACAATTTCGAACTTTTCTTTTTCCTTAATCTTCTGGCCAGAAACGCCCTTGACAATCACCGGCGGGTCATTCACCGGAGTCACTTCAAAGTCGATCTGCTGAGAAGCTCTAGCACCTTCCGGGTCCGTCACATCGAGACGGATCTTTTCAGAACCGTTCCAGTACTTGTCCGGAGTCGTAACAACGAGCTGCTTCTTGGCATTGATCGAAGCCTTGAGAGCGCGAGTCGGAGCGATGTCGAACTTGAGGGAGCTCGTCGGATGATCCGGGTCAGAAACGAACTTGGTCAAGTCAATCGGTTCGAAGTGTTCCTTTTCCTTGATGGTCTGAGCGAGCATCGGTCTAATCACCGGAGCGTCGTTCACGGATTCCACAACAAAGTTAACCGTCTTGGAATCAGAAGCGCCTTCCGGGTCCTTCACAGTGAACACCACGTTGCGTTCACCATGCCAGTGCGGATCAGCAATGTTGATGTGAGCGAGACCGCCCTTATAAATCACGACGCTAAACGGATCCTTGACAACTTCCTCTTCTTCGTCGTCATCCTTCTTGCCTTTCTTACCCTTCTTGCTCTTCTTGGCCTGTTCGGATTCCGGCTTTACCACCTTCACCGACCAGGAAAGCTGTTCCATCGTATTATCCGGGTCACGGACAAACTTGCTCAAGTCAATATCCTTGAACTGGCCCTTTTCACGAATCTTCTGAGGCGGAATATCCTTCAAGACCGGAGGATCGTTCACAGACACGACTTCGAACGTGATGGTCTGAGAAGTCTTTGCACCATCCGGGTCGCTCACTTCGAGCATCATCATTTCAGGAGCGCACCAGAAATCCTTATTGGGAGTCGTAATCGTAAGCATACGGCTTGCAGAGATTTCAGCCTTGAGCTGCTTTGCACCCGTAATTCTCCAGCGGAGTTCATTCGGTTTGTTGTCCGGGTCCTTCACGAATTCATCAAGCTTGATCTGCTTGAACGTTTCCTTTTCCTTGATCTTCTGGTCAGGAATGCGCTTCGTGAATACAGGAGGATCGTTCACGCGGGTCACTTCGAACACCATCTTGTGGCGAGCGTATGCACCTTCCGGGTCCGTCACGGAGAACGTCAAGGATTCCTTGCCGCTCCACTGCTTGTCCGGAACAGAAACGATGACAGTGTTATCCTTGCGGATATCAACCTTGAGGTCGCGATTGCCAGAAACTTCCCACTTGAGAGAAGACTGCGAATGGTCCGGATCGTTTGCAAGAGCCGTAAGGTCGATGGTCTTGAAACGGCCTCCTTCGAGAATCGTTTCGCCAGTCGGAGCGTCCTTGGCGATCACCGGAGCGTCGTTCACGGAACGCACTTCAAAGCGAGCGGTCTTGCTTGCAGAAGCGCCTTCCGGGTCCGTAGCCGTAAACGTGATGTTTGCAGCACCGTGCCAATACTTGTTCGGGATATTCACCGTAGCGACACCCGTCGGGTCAACCGTCACGCCGAGCGTTTCGCCAGCCGGTTCATCGTCGTCACCCTTCTTGCCCTTCTTCTTGGAAGAACCCTGGTTAATCGGGCTCACCTTGAACGTCCACTTGAGATCCGTAATCTTGTGGTCCGGATCCTTGACAAAGTCAGCAAGCTTGATCGGCTGGAACTGTTTCTTTTCATCGATAGACTGGTCGCGCAGATCGCGGACAAATTCCGGAGCATCGTTCACGGATTCAACAGTAAATGTCACTTCCTTGCTATCCGAGGCACCATCCGGGTCCGTTACCGTAAAGCGGATCTTTTCAGAACCGTTCCAGCTCGGGCTCGGCGGAGTCACCGTCACCTTGTGCGTCGGGTCCATAGCCACGCGGAGTTCCTTCTGGCCTTCAATCTTCCACTTGAGGCGGTTCTTGGCGTGATCCTGGTCTTCAACGAAGTTGTCAAGTTCAATCGGCTTGAACGAGCCCTTTTCCTTGATGGTCTGGCTTGCAATTTCCTTCATGACCGGCGGGTCGTTCACAGAAACCACCGTAAAGGTTGCCGTCGTACGGGCCTTGGCACCAGCCGGGTCCGTCACAGTGAACGTCACCTTTTCAGAACCATTCCACATCTTGTTCGGAGTCTTCACGGTCACGATGCCGTTCTTGGACATATCGACCTTGAGGTCCTTATTGCCCGTGAAGTCGATCTTCAAGCTTTCAAAGCGGTCATCCGGGTCAGACACGAGTTCAGACACGTTGAACGCAGTGAATTCGCCCTTTTCCTGAATGGTCTGGTCGGCCACCTGCTTGATTTCCGGGAGGTCGTTCACAGATTCCACCGTGAAGAGAGCCGTAGAGGTAGCCTTGGCACCTTCCGGGTCCGTAGCGGTGAACGTGATTTCTTCGGCACCGTTCCAGAACTTGTTCGGAATAATAATCTTTGCGACCTTCTGGTCATCAATTTCAATCTTGAGTTCAGATTCCTTCTTCTTGGAACCTGCGGCCGGCTTGCTTGTTGCAGTAAACGTGAGTTCAGAGAGCTTGTTATCCAAGTCCTTCACCATGTCGCCAAGCTTGATCGGCTGGAACTGAGACTTTTCGCGGATCGTCTGCGGCATCACCTGCTTGACGAACATCGGAACGTCGTTCACGGATTCCACCGTGAAGTTGGCGGTACGTTCATCGCAAGCGTTATCCGGGTCGCAAACCTTGAACGTGAGAGCTTCGGCGCCATGCCACTGCGGAGACGGCGGAGTAATGCGAACGTTACGAGCGGCATCTACAGCCACCTTGAGTTCCTTGTTGCCAGTAATCGTCCACTTGAGGCGGTTCTTGGCGTGGTCAAGGTCTTCCACATAATTATCAAGTTCAATAGCGGTGAATTCGCCCTGTTCCTTGATGGTCTGTTCACGAATATCCTTCATGACCGGAGGATCGTTGATGGCCTTGACCGTAAACTTGGCAGAAGTCGTTGCACGAGCGCCTTCCGGATCGGTTGCGGTAAACGTGAGGTTTTCTGTACCGTTCCACTGGTCGTGCGGAATCTTCACGGAAACTTCGTGAGACTTCGGATCGATATTGACCTTGAGATCGCGATTGCCCGTGACTTCAACCTTGAGCTTCGAGAAGTCGTGGTCGGCGTCGCTCAAGTAATCGTCCAAGATGAACGGCGTAAATTCGTACTTTTCTTCAACAGACTGGTCGGCAATCTTCTTGAATACCGGAGGATCGTTCACAGAACGAACGTTAAGAGCCACATCCTGCTTTGCAGAACCGCCTTCCGGGTCCATCACCGTGAACGTAGCCACGGTGTTGCCGTTCCAGCTCGGGTCCGGAATTTCGATCGTTGCGACATGGTTGTCGTCGATAGAAACGTTGAGCGTACCAAGTTCCGGCATCGGGCCCTGGTGCTTCACTTCGACATCCCAGGAGAGTTCGGAATTCTTGTGGTCTTCATCCTTGACAAATTCATCAAGCTTGATCTTGGTGAACTGCTGCTTTTCGTTGATGTTCTGAGCCGGAATCGGACGGATAATCTTCGGCAAGTCGTTCACGGAATTAACCGTAAACATAGCTTCGCATTCAGCAGAAGCGCCTTCCGGGTCCGTAGCCTTGAACTTGATGGATTCAGAGCCATTCCAGAGTTTGTTCGGAATGCGGATCGTTGCCACACCGCCAGACACGGAGACCTTCAGGTCCTTGGCGCCAGAGACAGCCCACTTGAGCATTTCGATGCGGTGGTCCGGATCCTTCACGTACTGGCCAAGCTGGATCGGAGCAAATTCCTGCTTTTCATCGATCGTCTGATCCGGGATGTTCTGTACAAATTCCGGAGCGTCGTTGATGGAGTTCACCTTGAAGAGAACGTCCTGCTTTGCAGAAGCACCGGCAGCGTCCGTCACGGTGAACGTCACACGTTCCTGGCCGTTCCAGTTTTCGTTCGGGATCGTCACAATGGCAGAACCGTACTTGTCGACTTCGATCTTCAGGTCCTTGTTGCCCGAGACAGTCCACTTGAGGTTCATCACGTCATCGTCCGGATCCGTGACAAAATCCGCAAGGGAAATCATGTCGAACTGGTTCTTTTCTTCAATGACCTGGTCCGGAATCTTCTTCGCGAACGTCGGGGGGTCGTTCACCGGAGTCACCGTAAAGGCAGCCGTCTTGTTGTCGCTACCGTAATCCGGGTCGTTTGCAATAAACTTGATTCGAGCGGCACCATACCAGTGGGCGTCCGGAATAACAATCGTTGCCACGCGGTTTGCGTCGATCGTCACGGAGAGGTCGCCATCAGCCTGCGGGCCACCAGCCGGGACAACTTCGGTATCCCAAGTGATCTGGTTCTTCTTGTGGTCCGGGTCGTTCACAAAGTCATCCAGGCGGACCTTGGCAAACTGCTTGCCTTCCGTAATCACCTGGCTCGGGATTTGGGCCACGACCGGCGGATTGTTCACGGATTCCACGGAGAAGTTCACCGTTTCAGAAGCCGAAGCGCCCTTGGAGTCCGTTGCCGTAAAGGTAATGTCTTCGGAGCCGTTCCAAAGGGCATCCGGAGTCGTAATTTCGACCGTGTGGTCAGGACCGATATTGACCTTCAAAGCCTTGTTGCCAGAAACCTTCCAACGGATCTGCGCAGGCTGGTCCACATCGTCAGTCACAAAATTATCGAGCTTGAACTTAGAGAAAGTGCCGCCTTCCTGAATAGATTCGCCAGGAATTCCACCAATTTGCGGGGGTTCATTCGCAGGTACCGGAGCCGGTTCGGGAGTCGCAGGAGCCGCAGCAGGCGCGGGTGCAGGTGTATCAGATTCAGGAGCTGGTGCTGGATTCTGGGCAAACGACGCCGTAGCCATCACACTAGCAGAAGCAAGCAAGGTCGCCATCGACCTTTTCAATTTATTCATTTTACGTCTCCGATATGCATAAACAAGAATTCAAAAAATTTGGTGAAATTTTTCAAACGTTGTTAAATATAATGTTTTAAAACAAAAAAACTTTTTCGATTAATGAAAATGTTTTTTCAAATAAATAGCGCCATTTTTGTCAACTCAAGGCCCTAAAAAACGGTAAATTATTGAGCATCAATGAGTTAGCGCCATTTTGCCGAAAAACTAATGTAAATTTTTCGTAAAATTCAATTTTTGAAGAGGGATGAGCCCCCGTAAACACCCTATTTGATGTGACAAAAAAGACCAAAAAAGTTAACTTTAAGGAATAACCATTAAATTAAACCAGGAAAAACAATGAAATTCGTATTTCTCTGCGACGCCAACTATCTCAAAGGCGACATGGTCAACTTCCAGAACAACTTCCCCACTAATCACGAACTCGTGACGATGACCTCCGAAGACCTTCTCCAGAGCAAGTCCATCATCGAAGGGACCTTTGCAATCTTGGCAGAACGCACCACTTGGCAGAAGAACTTCAGCCTTTTCCGTTACTTTGGCCTTCTCCCGCTCCTCGAAGTGCTTCCGCTCGGCATCGTAAGCCGCGGTCGTCGCAACGAACCGATCAAGGGCCGTAGCCAGAACAGAAACCAGGAAATCTTCTTCAACCCGGCCGCATCCGCTGAAGAACTCTACCTCCAGGTCGACAAGTTCGTCGCCGCACCTCCTTCCGGCTATACCTACCCGCGCGGTGCCGCCAAGTAAGGATACATGCAGCGGCGTGTCCTAGAAAGCCTTTACAGCCAAGGCGGACTCACGCTTTTCGCCATCTCTGACGAGGACGTTTTATCCGCCGAAGCTTTGGAAAAATTCGCGCTGGCGCTCAATGCCGGCGCGCGTTTTATTGTAGTTGACTTTTCTGGCCGCCGCCGTCTGGACGCCAATGCGCCCCTCCAGACAGCCGATCTTTTACACAAGATTCTCGATGATTCCGAAATTGACGAAATCAACGCCATTGACGGAAACATCCTGATTTCGGGTGCAGCCACCCTCCCCGCCTCGGATAGCGAATTCCGCACGCTTTACCATAACATCAAGAGGCTCGAAGCAATCGCTCCGCAGGTCATCGGCCTGATTTCGACCGAAAAGACCGAAAACGTCGGAAACCTCGTCGGGATGTCCCGCGCGCTCGTGATGCACGTGACGGACAAATCCATAAGCACAGGTGCCGCATTCCTCGAAGACGTCAAACCGGCGCAAAAAGCCCAAATTCTTTGGCTTTCAAAAGCGCTCCCGCCGAGACGCACCTACCCCAGAGCCCGCAAGGTCATCCGCAAAAATGCAAGCGCCACCAAAGAAGCGTTTAAGGTCGATTTCCAAAAAAATCCGGAAAAACTTGCCGAAATCGTCAAGAAACTCCACAAGGTTTCCATCCTCATCAAGAACCCGCTCGACGGCGTTCCCCGCCTGATCCGAAACCTGTTCCCGCTTTTACTCCTTTTTGCCATTGTAGCCCCGTTCCTCATTGTCACGGATCTAGACCGCAGCGATTCGAACCTGCGCGACCGCATCCAGGAACGCAACCAGCTTTCCGTAGCCCCGTCCTTCGAATACACCTTTGACGGCGTCGAAAACATGCAACGAATCGCCCGTTACGCCATTGGACGATTCGACGCCATGATCACCACAGAAAAGATGATCAAGAACTACGTTTCGATGACGCTCGAAGAAAACGGTTTTGCCGTCACCTCTTGGGAAAAAGGCAACCAAAATATTCCGCCCAAAGGAACGACGATTCGTTTTTCACGCCCGGACGATATCAAGCGCCCCGCTTCCGCAGATACGATCGGTGCCGCCTGGAAGTTCTGGACTTCCGTCATTTCGGACAGCATCGCCTACCTCACGGAATTCTATCACGAACAAGCGACAGCGACATTCCGCAAGCACAACGGCATTGACGTTGCAAGCCGCCAGGGAGCCCGCATCCTCGCTCCGTTCGGCGCCAAGGCATGGACCAGCCGAGACGAACGCGGCGGCATCATCATTGCGCTTGTCCGCAAAAAAGACGTTATTCTGTTCATGCACTGCGATAAGCTACTTTATTTGAACGGTCAGGAAGTCATGCCCGGCGACCCCATTGCAACCGTTGGCACTACAGGACACACCACAGGTCCCCACGCCCACATTGTTACAGGCATCGTGAGCAAGAACGGGAAAAAGCGAATCGGCAACGTTCGTTACGACGTCATTGACCCCATCAAGTGGTTTTATAAGTTCAAGCCGACCTCGAAATAGGGATTTTTGGTGTTTTACATCACACGTAACGTAAAAATATCCAAAAAACGGGCTTTTGTAACAGCAAATTTACACCCTGACTATCGCAAATCAATCCACAATTAAGTAACTTTGGAACACGGGATTGATGTAGTTCATAAAATGTCAAAAAAAAGGATTAGGACATGAAACATTCCATCATTTGGGCATCCCTCACCCTCGCAGCAGCACTCGTTTCTGGATGCTCTGGTGTCGTTGCTCCAAAGGCTGAACTCGCAAGCCACAACGATTCGATCCACAACATTCCCGCGATTGACAGCCTCATCGTCAGTATGAAGGAAGACTACATCAAGCAGTGCTACATGCCGGTCGCCACCCACATGCCGCCTGAAAATTCTTGCCAGTCCGACTTGTTCCAGATGGTGGAACGCCGCTATCACATGGACTTTAACCAGAACCACGTCGCCATGGCCAGCAACGAACTCTTCTTCAAGGATGTCGTTCCTGAAATCCAGAAAAAAGTCAAGAGAGAACCGGCCCTCCGCGATCCGCTCCGCCGCGCATTCTCCAACAGCGACGAAATGCTTGCCTACTACAAGGACAAGTATAAGTTCAATACTCAGATTGAACAGTTCTAATTCAAGGACTTGATTTTGACGAGAGCGCGGCCGAGAGCTGCGCCTTTTTTTATACAAATCTCTCGTCTCTCATCTCTCGTCTCTCGTCTAATTTCTATATTTGACTCGCAAATTAAACCTAAAAGAGACAAATCTATGGGAAAATCACTCTATCAGAAAATTTTCGAAAGCCACACGGTAGCTAAGCTC
>Ga0265300_10003160_pt1 | contig 13628 bp, 11 predicted proteins | sample AusTroGonzalo_MG_FD_193482 | JGI IMG/M metagenome (GOLD analysis project Ga0265300, IMG submission 193482) | Bovine rumen microbial communities from tropical cattle in Woodstock, Queensland, Australia - Gonzalo_03 | ecosystem: Host-associated > Mammals > Digestive system > Stomach > Rumen ... | reverse complement strand
GCCACGCTGCCCCATTCAACAATGGTGTTTCCCTCTTCGCCGAGTTGCCGCAAGAGGTCGGAAGTCTCGGCGTAGTTCAGTTTGCAACCCAGGGTATGCGCAGCAATTTTCATGGATGTTTTTTTTTGTCAGTTTCAGAAAAGGTTGTATCTTTGCACCGTCAATTTGAGAGGAGAATAGTTGTAATTAGTTGACTTTTAAAGATAAAGGTTCCAAAATACCTTCTAAATTTTGGATTTTGTAATAGTGTTTAATGGAGGAAACGCCCTGCTGTCTTGCGGGGCGTTTCTTTTTTTTCTATTTCCCCGGACTCCCATCTGGGGTTATTGAGAGAGCGCTCCCTTTGGGAACTATAGGATGTTGTTTTATTAATTATCAATCAAGGGAGAGTGTTCGTCGTATTGCAGTGCGTGGACCATCTTGAGCGCATCTTCGTCGGGGAAGATGGCAAAGTCGGGCTGTGGCTCAAGGAGGAGAATCTCGCGGCCTTCTTTGTCTTTGCCGATACCTTGTATACATTTGCGGGCCACGGAGATGCGGCTCTTGCGGTTGGCGAGGGCGAAGAGTTCGTCGCCGGCGCGGTTGAAGACCTGTTCGTTGCTCTCGTTGGCCACGAGGCGTGTGTTGTCTTTGAGGAGTACGATGGTTTTACCCTTGCCTTGTGCTGCCATGCAGGCGATGTCGTAGATGGAGACAAACTGGTCGCCGGTGGCGAGGCGGAGGAGAATCTCGCGGTCGTTCATGTTGCCGTGATGCCAGCGTTCCTTGACGGTGAGGGTGTTGTCTTCGAAGTATTTGTAGTCACCGTGCTTGAGGCCGCCCTCGTACCAGCCTTCGCGGACGAGTTGGTTGTCGTTGTTGTATTCGACGAGTCGGCCCTCAAGACCGCCGTTGACATAGTTGCCGGTGATGAAACCATTCTTGCCGATACGTTTCCACCAGCGACCGTGGCGGTGGTTGTTAAGCCAGTGGGACACCTCGGCGGTGTCGCCGTTGCGCTCGTAGATGACATTGATGCCGTCTTTGATGCCCATATTGTAAGAGGTCTCTTTCACAAGTCGGCCGTCTTCGGCGTAGAATTTCCATAGCCCGTGACGGTTGCGTTGGTTGTATTCCCCGCGGGCAAGGAGGTGACCCTGTTCGTCATAGGCCTCGTGGAGACAACGTTTTCCTGGTTCGGTGTAGGTATTGCGGATGCGGACGCTGCCATCGTGGTAGAAGTAGGTGAAGGTGCCGGTCTCGAGGCCGTCAACGAATTCGCCTTCATAGATTTTGGAACCGTCCTTATCGGTACGAATCCAGTGGCCTTGACGGCGTCCTTGGTTGTCGATTTTGTTCTGCGCCACAGCCGACGTGGCGGTCAGCATAAGTGCGGCGGCGAGGAGTAGGATTGTTCTTTTCATGTAGTTGTATCCCTTTTTATATAGTTGAGTAACGTACTTTTATATAATTTATTTTGACAGGTGAAAAAAAAAGTGTATTTTTGCCGTCGAAATAATATATAATAATATGATGAGAAATATCGCAGTGGTTTTGGCAGGAGGGACCGGTAGCCGAATGGGTTCGTCGGTACCTAAACAATTTTTGCCCTTGGCAGGCCGTACTGTGATAGAGCACTCTATCGAGATTTTCAATAATCATCCTGCCATCGACGAGGTGGCAGTGGTGGTACATCCCGACTGGCGCAGCCGCATGGAGGAGATTGCTGCTGCTGCGCAATGGGAAAAGTTGGGGAAGATAATCGACGGTGGATCGGAGCGATATATGTCGAGCCTCAACGCCATCATGGCCTATATCGAAGAGCCGGACGATACGAATCTGCTGTTACATGATGCCGCACGGCCGTGGGTGTCGACAGAGATAGTGGATAGGGTAGTGGCGGCGTTGGAGCACCATGAGGCTGTGGGAGTGGCGGTGCCCAGCACCGATACTGTGTGGGAGGTGCATCCGGATTTGAATGGAGAATGGGGAATGGAGAATGAAGAATTCATAATGCCGCGATTTGTGGCAAGGATACCGGATCGCAAGCTGATGTGGCGGGCGCAGACCCCGCAGGCTTTCCGCCTGCCTTTGATTCGCGACGCCTACCAACGTGCCTTGCAGGACCCCCAGTTCCAAGCCACCGACGACTGTGGCGTCGTGCGCAAATACATGCCCGGCACCAAGATCACTGTCGTCGAAGGGTCGGAAGAAAACAGAAAGATTACCTTCGCAGAAGACATTAAAAACTGACAATCAAAAACTGGGAGATGGCAAACTGGTATTTCTCTGCGGGGATATGGAATATTGATAAATGGATTGTGAAACGAATCAAAAATACAGACTAACGGAAAAGGCGAAGCGGCAATTGGGACAATAATATCATCAATATTGGCGTTAGTGTAATTTGAAAACTGAATATTTCTTTGCGGAGATATGGAATATTGATAAATGGATTTTGTAAGATAATATAATGAATGTTATGTTCTGGGATACCGACGATTGTGGCATGGTTCGAAAGTATATGCCCAGTACCAAAATTGCCGTGGCGGAAGGTAAGGATAGAAAAAAAAACTATGCGGAGGATATGGGTGAATAAAACACTGCCCAAACATGAGAGTGGACTTGCAATGAGGAATGAAGGAAATAATATCAGATTCTGGTTATATCTTTCCCGTGGAAGAAATCTTCAATGATTTGTACGAAAGCTTTCGATGTGCTGTCGTCAATGTATGAATAGTTTTTGCCATCGTGAATGGCTTTGATGAATGATACTAACTCGTAGCGAATACCTTCCCCGTCGAGTTGATAGAAATATCGTCTGTTTTGGGTTGTATCTTCACGTCTTATTTCAAAATAGTCAGTTTTCCACCAGGGAGCAGGTACATACACATAGCCCGTCGTGCCAGATATGATTAATTCACCTTCTGTCTTTACACCTTTTCCCACTTTGATAGAAGCAACAGCGTCGGGATATATGAAATCTATTTTGGTGAATGAATCGTACATTGAAACCTCACTCTCAATGTGCGATACAATTGTCCGTTGCTTGTAGTTTACTCCCAGAAGTTGGAATATGGGTAGCATCGCGTAGGGACCCCATGTGCAGATGCTATTCCATTTGTTTTGCCTTTCGTCGAGACTGATGTCATTATCACGAAGACTGGTGCATGATGCATCTACGGATACAACCTTGCCTATACGGCCACTTTTTACAAGTAGTCGCAACCTGTAGTATGCAGTCGAGTATGCGGTACGAATGGCATCCATCAGAATACATCCTTTGTCTTTTGCCAGTACGTTTAATTCGGTCCAGTCTTTTACAGACAAAGCGATAGGGGCTTCGCACAGAACATGCTTCCTTTTTTCGAGCGCTGCTTTTATGTGTTGATAGTGATCTTGCGGTTTTGAAAGAATATACACGGCATCAACGATAGAAAGTAATTCTTCATAGTTTCTCGTAACACATGGCAGGGTCTTTAATGATTCGCCAAGGTCTTCCGCATTGCTAGATGTAGTGTATAGGCCTACAATGTTGATGCCATTTACATAACGGCTCTCTTTCTCGAATTTATTGAGAAACTGCAGATCTCCCACCAGCCCAAGCTTTATCTCCCGCTCTTCCGACCGTAGTTCCGAACTAGAAACACCTGCTGTCCTTTCCAGATATATTACTTTGCAATACTCGTTCAGATAGTCAAAATATCCTTTCCAATCACTACCAATAGCGAAAATGTCAACACCATAACGCATGATGTCGTCAATCTTTTGTCCCTCATATTCTTCCACAATAACCTCATCGGCAATGCCCGTTGCTCTCACAGCCTCCATCCGTTCTATCAACGATTGTTGCACATTTATCTTCCCACGAGCACGGTCGAAGCCATCGGCAGTAACACCGACAATCAGGTAATCCCCCAATGCCTTGGCACGTTCCAACAGGCGTAGGTGTCCATAGTGAAATAGGTCGTAAGTACCGTATGTTATTACTTTCTTCATTTTAGCTATCAACTTCAAAAAATGCCACGGCAAAAATCTTCATGGCATCAACAGAACCAACAGTAACACGCAACAAATCTTTTAACATAGTGTTGCCATATGGATGAACCAGTATTTTTTTCTCCTCGGCCAAACGTTGCGCCACCAAATGGGCATCGTGTTTAGGCCGTATTAGTACATAATTTCCGTGACAATCCATGTACCAATACCCTCGACTCTTCAGTTCACCAATCAAGAAATCTTTTCCATCCTTCTCTTTTTTTATCAATCCATTGATAATATCAGGTCGATCCAAAATGCGTTCGGCAAAAAGCAATCCTACGCTATTGACCTCATATGCTAACCGTGAATTGCGTACCCAATGAATTAATTCCTTGTCACCGATTACCATTCCCACGCGACAGCCTGCAATAGACATCAGTTTGCTGAAAGTGCGTAATAAAATGACGTTCTCATTCTCCATCACAAAATGCAAAAATGTTTTGTCATAGAAATAGTGATACGCCTCATCCAGAATCACAACCGCTCCAACATCCTTTGATCTATTAATCACCCTCTGAACATCATCGTCCGAATAAAGATTCCCAATTGGGCTATTGGGATTCAGCAGAACAATCACCCGTGTATCGGAAGATATGGCGTCAAGTATTTTTTCCACGGGCATCGAGAAATCCTCGCAGTACTGCACAGGCTTGTGCTTCAGACCCAGCAGACCGCAGCAGACCCAGTAGATTTCAAACGAGGGCGATACCGTCACCACTTCCTTTCCAGGCTCCCCAAACGTCTCCAAGAGTACTCGTATCCCATGGTCTGATCCATTCGTACAGTACACATTCTCCTTGTTGACGCCAATATAATCAGCATATTTTTCAATCAGTCTTTCTGGCTCAGGATACATCGCAAGATACTCCGGCGTTAGATCCCTCAATACTGAATTGACAAAATTAAGGGGTAAACCCTCCGGATTCTCATTTGCGTCGTATCGATGATACTTGCCGCGACCTTGCATCGGGAAAACCCGAGGCGTGTTCTGAATGTTTTTATTAACGTAATACCTCATAGTCAAAAACGAAAGAACCAACGTAAATCATTTTCATCAAACATCACCCCCCCGTTTTTCTCAATGACCCTTCTTGACGAATAATTATACTTTTCCACAGTCAGTATCCTCTCCGTTACTCCCATCTCGTCCGCCTTCAGCAACAATTCCCTCAAAAGCGTACTCCCATAGCCCCGTCCTCTGAATTCGGACGAAACGGCATAGCCGATATTTCCCCCCAAAGCCCGTGAATTCTCAGTAAGTGCGTGGCGAATTTTCCCTATACCCACAGGAATGTTACCGTCCCACAGCCAGAATATCGTTTGACCTACATATCCGGCCGGAAGTTTTTCGCCCCTTGACCAGTCATCCTGTTCCATTAACCATTCCTTGTATTCCACAAACGTCATCCCCTTTACTGGATTCGTAAATGCGTTCTCCTCTTTTTCAATATGCTGCAACATCAAGAAACATGCTTCCCCGTCAGAGGGCGACAGCTGTCTCAGAAAAAGATTGTTGTTTCGCATGATTACATACTATAGTGCTGTTTGTTGTGTGATTATTTAAATGCAAAAATACATGTTTTTTTTTATTTGACATAAATAATTTCTCATCTTTTTTTTGGGGGGGGGATAAGTGTCTGATTCACTATTGAAAAACCACTCTCCTTCTTCCAGGTAATGCAAGTGGGCTCAAACGGACATACGACGTTTCGAGATCCAAAACATAATGATTTAAGTGAAATGTCTCCCCAAAGAAAACACAATACATGATTCAGTTTTAGAGGTGTAAAAGAGAAGTGTAAAAAATCTGTTGCGCGCATGTTAGCGGTATGTAGAGGAAGGTTGTAATTGCGTATGCTGTCTTGGGTGTAAATTTTAGTATTATAATTTTTTTTTATATATTTGCATGTAGAAAATAGAAGTATAATCCGAGTGTTATTGATTGTGTATATGGAAGTAACAATGTTGTTTGCGTTTTTTTTCGAGGATTAATTTAAATGATATAGGAGAACATTGAATGAAATCACCAGATCATTCCTTAAAATATAAGCTACGGCTAGTGTGGGCATATAAGGATGTTATACGGAACCATGTGCCAGTAGTGTCTCGATGGTATGTGCGGAAGTTCAGAATGAGCCAGAAAGCGGCGGCACATCGGTTGTATGGCAAAGAGAGGTTGGAGGTGGCGTTCTTCCTTACGATCCCTGGTATGTGGAAGTGTGACTATCTGTTCCGGGCGATGGAAAAGAGTCCCCGTTTTCACCCATATGTGGTAATCTATCCGTATTCCGTATACAAGGGTTTTAGCAAGAGTGAGATCGATGCGACTTTGGAGCGGACGAGACATTTTGCTGAAAGTAAGGGTTTTGAATATGTGATTCCATATGACAGCAAATGTGATAAATGGCTCGATGTGAAGACTACCTTTAATCCTGACATTGTTTTCTTCTCGTCTCCATACAAGGATCATTTGCCTCGCTATTTTGTTTATCATTTTCGTGATATACTTACGTGTTATGTTCCGTATGGCTTCAGTTCTCTTAAAATGTATCCAGTGACCTATGATTTGATGTTTGATAATCTTGTTGGTCTTCATTTCCTTGAGACGGAGATTCACCGTCAGTTGGCGGCTACCTATGCTCGCAACAAGGCAGAGAATGTTGTGGTGACGGGTTATCCGGGCACCGAGGTCTTTCTGCGTAAGGACTATCAGCCCAAAAACGTGTGGAAACCCCAGGAAAAGATCAAGAAGAAGGTCATCTGGGCACCACATCATACTATCGACAGCTCGTTGGCATTGTCTACATTCTTCCTTCGTTGTGATGATATGGTGGCTTTGGCCGAGAAGTACCGCGACAGCATCCAGTTTGCATTCAAACCCCATCAGCTTCTGAAGTTCAAACTTCAAAAGATATGGGGAGAGGAGCGCACAAAAAACTACTATGAGCGGTGGGCTACGATGGAGAATACTCAACTGGAGGAAACCAATTATGTTGATTTTTTCTTGACATCAGATGCCATGATTCACGACTGCGGTTCATTCACAACTGAATACCTTTTTGTTAACAAACCTGTCATGTATCTTACCCACGACGAGCACGTTGCCGAACGGTTCAACCCATTTGGGTTGAAATCCTTCGAATGCCACTATCGTGGCTCAAGCGTGGAGGAAATAGAGCGTTTCCTGCAGCGAGTGGTGCTTGAAGGCGACGATCCGAAACGGAGCAGCCGTGACGCATTGTTTGAAAAATACCTTAAACCTATCGACGGATTGCTTCCGTCACAGAAGATTATAAAAACAATTGAACAAATGGTAAATCAATGATAAAAGTATCTGTTATATTGCCTGTCTATGGGGTGGCTGAGTATATAGAAGCGTGCACCAAGTCATTGTTGGCCCAGACGCTCGACGAAGTGGAGTTCCTCTTTGTCGACGACCACGGCCCTGATAATAGTATAGCCATCCTGCAGCGCACCATCGAAGGACACCCCAGAGCCCATCAGTTCCGTGTGCTCACCCCTGACCACAACCTGGGTGCCGGTATGGCCCGCAATTTTGGTATCCCCGAAGCCCAGGGCGAGTACATCTCTTTTATTGACCCCGACGACACCGTGGAACCCGACATGCTGGAGGTGCTTTACAACAAGGCTAAATCGATGGATAGCGATATCTGTTGTTGCTACATGCAGAAATGTTTCCCTGATGGCTCCACTGGCGATTTGCTTGTTAACCCCCATGTGGAGGAGGGCGAACTGACGCATGAAAAACGTGCCTATGTGTTGACGCATTATGTATCGCTTTTCGCCTCGATGGTTTATCGCCGCGAGATGGTTTTACAGCACGACATACGCTTTCCAGAAGATCGTGCTGCCGACGATAGTTTCTTTGTCTCGTGCGTATGGATGAAGGCTCGCAGTGTGGCTTACGTCGACCGTCCGCTCTACCATTACCTTATCCGACCGGGATCGGTGACCACCACGATGCAAAGCGATAAATACAAGAAACGCTTGGCGGTATTCAGCAAGTTGATGCAATATTCCAAAGATCATGGTGTATACGGCGATTTTAAGCCCGAACTTGACTACATGTACCTTAAGAAGGGCTATCTCTCCTCGGTGGCCAACTATATTCGCAACAGCTGCCGTCCGCAGGCAGGGACCTACCGTGAGATATATGGAGAATTACTTAAAGAGGTTCCCGACTACAAGAGGAATTCTTACTACCTTAGCAATAAAGTGATGCGTGTACTTTTCCTGCTACTGCGACGTTTCCCGATGTTGGCTACAATTGCCCTTCGCTGGTATATTAAGAAAAACAACATAATCAGTTAAAGAATGGACCTTATCATTGGTGCCGGTATTTCTGGCTTGAGCTATGCTGCTGCCACCGGCAATGACTACCAAATCATAGAGGCAGAAGACCAAATAGGCGGTTACTGTAAGACTATATATAAAGATGGTTTCGTGTGGGATTATTCGGGCCATTTCTTCCACTTCCAGCACCCCGAGTTGCGTGACTATGTTATGCAGCGTATCTCATCTGACGAGATGCTCACCGTGCAGAAGCACACCCAGATATTGTACAAGGACCGTCACGTCGATTTTCCGTTTCAGATGAATATTCATCAGCTGGAGCAGGAGGAATTTATTGACTGTCTCTACGACCTTTTTGCGATTCCAGAAGGAGCGTCGTCGGATACGTTTAAGCAGATGCTTTATGCCAAGTTCGGCCGAAGTATTGCGGAGAAATTTCTCATCCCTTACAATAGCAAGCTTTACGCTACTGACCTTGATCGTCTGGATGTCGATGCTATGGGGCGTTTCTTCCCTTATGCCGACAAGGAGCAGATAGTGCGCAACTTTCGTCATCCCGAGGGGAAGAGTTATAATGCCACTTTCCTTTATCCAAAAGAGGGATGTATCCGCATTGTCAATTCTGTGGCTTCACATGTCGACATGAGTCGTGTCTCGTTAGGAGAGAGACTGATTTCCATCGACCCGGAGAAACATACGGCTGTCACCAATAAGCGCACCGTGCACTATGATAGGCTTGTTTCTTCCATGCCTTTGCCCAGGTTGTTAGCCCTTTGTGGAATAGATTATGACAAGGGAATCTATACCTGGAACAAGGTGTTGGTTTTCAATCTCGGCTTCGACGCCAAGGGTCCAGAAAAACGCAATTGCTGGATGTATATCCCGGAGAGCAAATATGTCTTTTATCGTGTTGGTTTCTATGACAATATTATCGGACAGGACCGTATGTCGTTGTATGTGGAGATAGGTTTCGGCAAAGACCAACTAGTGGGTGAAATAGATGGTCTCTTGCAGCGTACGTTGGACAATCTCCATGCAGCAGGTATTGTTACTGACCAGAAACTTGTTGCCGAACACCATGTATTGATGGATCCCGCCTATGTGCATATCACTAAGCAGTCCGAAGTGGATAAGAAAGAAAAAATGGAAATGTTGGCACAGAAAGACATCTATTCCATTGGTCGCTATGGAGCATGGAAGTATTGCTCGTTAGAGGATAATATGCACGACGCCTTCACCCTTGCGGAGAAGATCAAGTGAAGACGTCGAGAAAAGATTTTGGAAGGAGGTCTTATTTGACCTCCTTTTTCTTTCTATAAACTAATAGCGCTGCTCCCACCATTGTCAGCAGAGTGACGATGGAAATGATTAAGGTGATAGTGTCGAGTTTGTGCATTCTCGGAGCTTCGTTCTTGAATTCAATGACGTGGTCGCCGGCGGGGACCTCGAGGGCACGGAGGATAAAGTTTACACGGATATAATCGGCGGGTTTGCCGTCGATGTAGGCAAACCAGTCGGGAGCATAGTAGATTTCACTGAAGACCGCCAAACGGTTGCTTGTGGCATGGCTGCGGTACTTCAAGTGGTCGGGGTTGTAAGGCTCCATGTGTTCGCGTATGATGATATCGGTACTATCGGTCTTAAATTCAGGATTCTGAATTGTGAATTTTGAAACATCCACCACGGCAGTTGTGGCGGGATTGAAGTCTTTGAGTGCCAAAATCTCCTCATTGGGATTGTTGACAGAAAGTATGCTGTCGACAAACCAGCAGTTGCCCAATGCGTTGGGGTTGCGAACCACCCCCACGCCTTGTTTGAAGGGCAATACCAAATAGCGGGCATTCAACATGTTCAACACAGGCATACTCACATTGGCTTGCTCCATACTTACAAGGTCATTATTCGGATTGTAGCGGCCGAGGTAGAAGTCGATGATGTTTTGATAGCGGCTTAGTTTGACAGGGCTGTATCCACCGATTTGGTGGTGGAAGGCGCTGGGTTCCGAGTCGTTGAAGGTGTTGACCGCCAAATTGAACACCCTATAGTCTTTGTCGCCATACTGAGCAGCCTTTGTGTCGATGTCTGTGTCGTAGGGCTGCTGTCTAAGTTCTACTTCGTCTTTGTCGATAAAGTTCTCGCTGTTGAGATAGCGACGGTCTACGCTCCAGAGGTCTACTACGATTAATACACCAATGATAGCTAAAGCAATGCCTGACTTCTTGATTTTCTTATTCAGGTAGAGCCAGAGGGTGGCGGCAGCGAGGAGGATGAAGATGATGGAACGCCAGGAGTCGCTCATGAACAGGCTCTCGCGGTCGGCTCTCAAGGCAGAGGAAAGGTGCTCGGGCCATTGCTCCTCAACTTGGCTGCTAAAGTTCATGCTACCGAACAGCATCACTCCGAGGATGATGGCTACGAGGCTTCCGGTGGAAATATAGAGACCTTTTATCATACGTTTCCGGTCTTCGTTGGTGTTATCGGGGCAGAAGATATGTTTCAGGGTCAGTGCTGCCATCAACGCCATGCAGGCATTCGCCAACACCAGCGCCATACTAGGGGTGCGGAACTTGTTATAGAGCGGCAAGTGTTCGAAGAGCCATCCGTTCAGCGCCATAAAGTTGCCTCCCCACGAGAGCAGGATGGCGATCACCGAGGCTGCCAACAACCACCAGCGTTCAGGTCCTTTCACCACAATCATGCCCAGCAGGAAGAGCATCATCACGATGGCACCGAAGTAGACGGGTCCGCTGGTCATCGGTTGCCCTCCCCAGTAGAGAGGCTCTTTCTCTCCCCACGGATATTGATAACCATTTTCTGCGAAAGCATTGTATAGTTTGGAATCATCAAGATTGACGGATTCCATCGAACCTCCGCCCATGGCTCCAGGAACCAGCAGGGTATAGGTTTCGCCCACACCGTAGCTCCAGCTGAAGGCGTAGTTGATATCCAATCCGTTGGTAGTATTTTCAGGGGTTTTTGCTGAACTTTCACCGTAGAGGTCTGCAGGTGTCACAGTGATTTCGCTTCCACCACGCATGGTATATTTGGAGTACTCCTCGTTGAATAACAGCAGACGGGCATTACAGCCAAAGGCCATCGCGGCGCCAACAAGGAGTATGCTTACCTTGAGAAGAAAGCTCTTTAATGCTTTATGTATGATGGCATAAATGAGGTATGAAATTCCGAGTATCACACAGCCGATGGCTGTATAGAAGGTAATCTGAATATGGTTAAATGAAATCTGGAGTATCAGTGCCAAAGTGAACAACAGGGTGCCCCATAACACTTTGCAGTTACGCATTTTATTATCCCAATTTTTTTGTACAGCGCTTCTAAGAACAAGGAACATGCCTGCTAGTACAGGAGCTATCATGCTGATAGCCCAAGCTTTGGTGATATGGCCTGCTTCAATAATAATGATGTTATAACTGCCTAGTCCAAAGGATAGTGCCCCAACAGCTGCAATCCATGGATTGACTCCGAAGGCCAGCAGGGCTAAATAAAAACCTATTAGATAGAGGAAGATCACAGCGACATTGCGCTCTAATCCCAATGGTCTCAATATGAGTGTGTTTCTTACGGGTTGAAAGACGGATTGCTGCGGATTGGAGATCATCGGTTGCCCGGGTAAGCCACTAAACATACTCTCTGCCCAATGGGGAATACTTCCCAGCTTTTCGCCTACCATGCGCTGTTCATACGACATTGCGTCGGCTTTTTGAATATCCCATTGCCTGACGATTTTTCCGTTGAGGGCAGGTGACATGTAGATACATGCTACAACAAACATTGCGGCTACAATTCCTACATGAATCCAAATGTTTTTCTTCATAAGTTGTTATTTCTTTTATGTTGTTAAATTACATGGAGATAAGTGTTGTGGGCGCTATTTTAATCCGAATAAAAATCTTGTTGTTTTTGTTCGCAGTAACAAATACTGTAGCAAAATAGGTATAATAACACCAGTAGCTACTATGATAATCAATGTTAGGAGAGGTAACGAATGCATAAATGAGAGTTTCATCAAGATGGATAGAGTAAAGCCCATAAATGTGGAATGGAACAGATAGATAATATACGAACTTTTCGATACTGCCATTAATGTTTTGTGTGTTCTCTTCTCAGAAATCCATTTTGATAAATACATGAAAAAAATGACACCTAAGTAAGGACAAAGATGGTGGAATAATATCCCCCGTTCTTTCATAATAAGTGCAGTGGCAAAAATGACTGCTGTGAGGCCAATATGTGTGAGTTTGACGTTTTTTATGTCTACGTTCCAGTCAAAACACATTACTCCAATCATAAACCACATCAGCATCTTGACTGTTAAATCGATACAGGCAATTGAGGGTAGGACAAGGTGCGGCTGCATATAATGCAATAATATAGATACACCAAACAGTATTGTCCTCCATTTTTTGCTCTTAAAAAAGGGTACTATGCAGAAGATCCACCATAAGGCCCAAATGAACCATAGATGATAGGCTGCCTCTGGGTAATAAAATATTTTTAGGAAAGCGAAGGGAGTTACGGGGTTTTTGACGTATAGTATTGATTGTGTTAGGAGCTTGATGGCGATGATGATGATTGATGTCACTACATAGGGTATCATCAGTCTCTTGATTTTTTTCTGAAGGAAACTCCCATAGCATTCTTCTTTTTTGAAAGCAATGTAAATATATCCGCTGGCAAACATGAATAGCGGCATATGGAATGTGTAGATGATATCTCGCACGTTGGCCCACCACGTAGGATTCGTAGTAGTATAATGACCCATCACCACAAGGATGATACACAATGCTTTGGCAATATCGAATTCTACGCGTCTTGGCATTTCATTATTTGTTGTTTTTCACTGTCGGGTACTCCACGCGGACGTGGTAGATGCTCATCATCTTGGTTTTGAGGAAGCGGCGTATTTTGGCTACGTCGCCATAACTCAGGGGGCAGTTTTCGAGCTGTCCACTGGCAATCTTGCCGTCGATAAGGCGGTCGATCATTTCGTCGGTGGCCTCCTTGGTATGGGTTTTCAGGCTTCGGCAGGCGGCCTCCACGGTGTCGACAATCATTACCACTGCCGTCTCACGCGAGTAGGGACGTGGACCGGGATAACGGAACAGGCTCTCGTCGAATCCCTCGGGATGGCGCTCCTTTTCTTTAGCATAGAAGTAGCCTGTCATTGTGGTACCATGATGTGTGCGGATGAAGTCTTGCACCTCGGGGGGCAAGTGGTAGCGACGGGCTTCCTCCAGGCCGTCTGTCACATGTGCGGTAATCATCCGTGCACTCTC
>Ga0265300_10003158_pt1 | contig 13631 bp, 2 predicted proteins | sample AusTroGonzalo_MG_FD_193482 | JGI IMG/M metagenome (GOLD analysis project Ga0265300, IMG submission 193482) | Bovine rumen microbial communities from tropical cattle in Woodstock, Queensland, Australia - Gonzalo_03 | ecosystem: Host-associated > Mammals > Digestive system > Stomach > Rumen ... | reverse complement strand
TTGCGCCATATCGCGAGAGTGTTCACGAATGATTCCACGAGTGCGGCGAGCGAGTCCGCGTCCAGGATCGCGAGCGGCTCATGCTGGCAGAGATGGAACCTGCCCGTTTCATGGTCGCGCGAGATCGTAGCTCCAGCAGTCCCGGCGAAGAGGTGGTTCGCCTCGAGCATGGCCGAGAGCAGCTGCTCCAGTCCCTCGGGGGGCGGATCGCCGATTTCGCCGTGGACTGCGAGCCTGTCGGAGTCCGGCAGACTCATGAGCGTCACGACCATGTCGTCCACGTTGATGACGCACTCTCCGTCCTCCGATGTCAATTCGACGCCGATTTTGGAACCCAGACCGGATATTAGTTCTTCGAATGTCATTTAAACCTTTCCGCTGCAAACGGGCTGTTGATCAAAAGATGCTGAACTGTTCGTCGATTTCATGCTCCTCGGCGGCGGTAAGCCGGTCATCCGGCGGATTCGACGCGACTGACTTCAGGAACAGGAGCGCGTTCTTCACATCCACGTCGTCGCCGGCGATCTGGTCGATACCGGCGGCGTCCACCCGCTCGAGGGCGTGGTACCATTCGGGATGGGGCGCGATCAGGTGCGTCATCGCGAGTTCGATGAACTCCTTGCGCTTCACCTCATCGGCGACGCGCTCGGCGAAACCGGCACGGGTGAGGTCGGCCATGATGGTGCTGATGTTGAGCTTTAGCGACTGGACGACCGCCAGACGGTTCGCCTGCTTGGTGTGCCAGTCCGGCTTCGTGAACGTCTTCACGAGGTCCGGCATGAAGCGGAAGTCCTGCATCGACTTCTCGATCTGGGCGACCTCCGCGTCGTAGAGACCGTGCTCGGCGGCGTAGTTGCCGTAGTTCGTCGTCACGTAGGTCTCGCGGTGGGCCTGGCGGCCGGCGTCCTTCGCGACTCCCTTCATCGCGTTCTTGAGGCCGAGTCCGCCGCCGCTGACGGCGCTGAACGCCCCACCGATGCCCCTGAAGGACGACGCAAACTTCTCGCTGCCGCGCATGATCGCCTTGCCGAACCCGGCGGACACATCTTCGTATGGCTTGATCAGCGGGATAACTTCTTCGTTCAGGCCCTCGCCGTCCACAAGGGTCGCCCTGAGGTTGGTGAAGATGCTGGCGATCATCGGCTTGAGCTGGCCCTCGACCAGCGAATGCACGAACTGGCGCCACTCTTCGCGATGTTGCGAGACGGGCTCGGAAGGCGTGGCGGCGAGCGTCGCCAGAATCGAGGTTGCGCCCAGACGGGAGGATGTGGCGCCGAATCGGGCAACGAAATCCGCGTACTCGCGAATCTGGTCGAGCTGGGCGAAGACGGCCGACCTCGCTTCGGCGGAGTCGGGATTGTTCGCCCAGTTGTCGACCAAAGTGTTTAACTTGGCTTCGTAGGTCTGATTCTGCTGGTTGTCGCCCTCCTGCGGCACACCCATGCCCTGCACGTAATAACCGAAGGCCCGGATGTGATCGCTGAGAATAAACTCATCGTCGACGTTTCCGGAGGAAATCAGATTCTGGAATTGGGTGAAGACCGCCTGGAGGGTGATTCCGTTGTGAGCGACTTTCGTCCGCGTCTGGGGATCGATCATCTCTTTAATCTGCACGAGGAAGTCGGGCACCGTCTCGCCATCCTGGAGGGTGTCGGTGAGCCTCATCGACCTGAGCGCTGTCTTGATCTCCGACAGCTGCTCGTTCATGAGTCTCACCGTCTCGTCCAGACGCTGCATGCTCTGCAGCATGCTGAAGATCGGACCCGGCAGTTCCACGCCCATCTCCTGGATGAGCTGGAAGGCCGCCGACATGATGCGCCCGATGTCGGAGGCGTCCGCGCGGTCGAAGACCTCCTGCAGCGCCCTGACGAGGTCATTGCGCTTGGCGGCGAGGGTCTTCTTGCCTTCGGCCGAGAGAAGATTCTCGTAGTTTTCCAGGAACTTGGACGCTTTCTTCGCCGGAATCCAGGCGAGCGCCCACTTGAGGCTGTTGAGCTCGCTCGCCGAGAACCTGGAGGCGTTGCCGTAGTCGATCACCGTGAGGCGCGTTCCGTCGCACATCAGGTTGCCGGCGTGCACGTCGCCGTGGAAGAACCCGCCGTCGAAGATGGCCTCGAACGTCCACTTCTCGATGAAGCCGGTGAGCTGCTTCTGCCGCTCGAGGATGTCGTTGTAGGTGTCCAGGAGCGCCTCGCGCGTCGTGAGGATCTTGGTGGGGTCGCCGCTGAGGTAGTTTACGCTTCCGTCAGCGTTGCGGACCTTCTTCAGCTTGCCGAGGACCGTGTCGACCCTGGCCTTCGAGTCGGCGATGAAGCGGTCGTAGGTGACGCCGGGGGCCTTGCGGATGACAAGGGTGTTGGCGGTCGCCGCGATGAACGGGTAGAGCTCCATGCTGCGCACGCCCTCGATCTTGTCGTTGACGACGCCGGAGGTGTAGATCGAGCCCTGCTTGATGTTGTTGGCCTCAACCGTGAAGTCAAGCTCCTTGAAGATGCCCTCCAGCCGGACGTCGAACACGCCCGCCATTCCCTTCGTCCGCTTCGCGATGTCGAGGAAGAGGTCGCGCTCGCGGCGGGCGCGGGCCTGGACGTCCGGACGCAGGATCTTGACGACGCACTCCTCGCCGGCGGGGTTGTCGACCGTCACGATCTTGCAGAGGAACGCCTGGCCGACCGTCGCCGCGCCGAGGGACTTCGTCAGCTCGATAGACGTGATGCGTCCGTTGGAGCGCTCGACCATGTCGAGGAGCGTGGCGCGGACCATCTCCGGCGGTATGGACGGGAGGTTGCTCTTGAGGTCCGCCACTGCCTGCCGGAGGTCTTGCGGGAGCGCGGTCTGCGGCAGGCCCTGCATGAGCTTCTGCAGCACCGGGCCCGCGCCCTTGATGAGTGCGCCCAGAATCTCGCCGGAGTTGGACTCGGAGCCGGCGTAGCGCAGCAGCGAGGACGCCATGCGGTGGCGGTCGATCGGCTCCATCTTGGAGAAGTAGGTCGAAAGCGCCTCCATGAGAAGCTGACCGTAGCCGGTGTCGACGTCGAGCGTGCCGGATCCCGCGATTTCATCCAGCGTCTTCTGCCAGAGCTGCTTGCTCTTGGCGGTCGCCGTGGACTGGCGGAACGCGGTGGCGAGCTTCTCGGTGAGGACGCCCTGCATCTTCGCGAGCACCTTGTCCGAGGCCGAGGCGAGGTCGGAGGAGAATCCATTGAGGAAGTCGGCGAGCCCGGGAACGCCCGCGCCGTCGTTCGTCTCCAGCGCCTGGAAGAAGGCGTCCAGCCCGCCCGCCGCGTCCACCATGGACTTCAGCTGGATCATGCGCGCCTTGAGGGTCGTGGTGATCTCGTGGGTGCGCGGCACCACGCCGTCGACTTCGCCGCCGGTGGCCAGGCTGAAGGTGTCGAGGAGGTCCGAATCGGAGCCGAGCGAACGCAGCACGATGCCGAGTTCGTACTTGTGGGAGAGTATCGTCCGGCGCATGATGTCCGCGTCGGTCCTGCCGGCGTCGCGGTCGATGTCGTAGCGAGTCGTGTCGTCGGGCATTACGAGTTCGGCGATGAACTCGTGGACGCGGCGACGGCGCGACTGGACGAGCGTCTCGCCTTCGCGGGTCTTGTTTTCCACGGGCAGCTTGACCATCTCGTCGAGCTGGTTCCGGTCGGTCGCCTGCATCTTCCGGTAGAGTTCGAGCGTGGCCGCGCCGTTGAAGCGCGTCACGCCGTCGCCGTTGAGGCCGGCGAGCCTCTCCTTGAAGAACGCCTTCGGGTCGCCCTGGGTCTGCAGCATGCCGCGCGCGAGTTCCGTCAGGTCCGTGGTGGGCACGTGGCAGAGTTCAGTCGCGAGCGTGCCGGTGATGCCGGCGATCACGTTCAGCGCGAGCTGGCGGGCGCGGCTGGAGCCGGCGTCGAAGCCCTCCGCGTTGAAGAGCGCGAGCGCCGCCTCGCGTCCGTAGACCGTCGCGTTGGCCGCGATCTCGTCTTCGATCTGCGAGAGGAAGCCGCGCACGTCGAGGGGGCACACGATCGGGATTTCGACGTTCTTCCGGACCTTGTCGAGATGGTATTCGTGCGAATTCGACCCGTCGCGCAGCTGCCAGACGTCGATGTTCACCTGCTCCTTCGCGGTGAGGACGCCGTTCGCGACGCTGAGCGTGAACTGTACGCCGTTGTAGGTCACCTGCGACTCGGCCGGACCGTTCGGCGCGGACATCTGCTTGAGCACGTTGTAGATGGCCAGCGTCTCCGCAACATGGGCGGTCGTCGGGGTCGCGGTGCGCATGAAGAACATCGCGCCTTCCCGCTGCTCGGCGCTGAGCTGCGACATCGGATCCAGATCCTGCAGGCCTGCGGGCGGAGGGGTGCCGTCATTGGGATCCGGGTGATTGATGAGATCGACCACACCCTTGCGCATGAGGGAGAGCGTATTCGAGAAGTCGTCTGCGGTGGTCTCGTAGACGTGCTTGTGGAGGACTCGCAGGCACACCTCGTCGACGCTCCCCGCATCGCACCTGCCGATCACGTACAGGTTGGAGAGGATTGAAAAGAGCGAGGAGACCTTCGCGTCCATATGGCCGTTCGCCAACCCTTGATTAGGTTCGTTTTCTACGTTGCAGAACTGGGCGATCCTCTCGGGAGTGAGCCCGTTCCTGAGGAGCATGATGTAGTTCTCGCCGGGATTGGGGTTCGCGAACCCCTTGTTCGCTTCGATCAGTTCCTCGTTGGCTCGTTCGCCACCGAGCTTCGAGAGGTCCTGCAACAGAAGCACCGTCGGCAGATTGATGCTGCCGTCGAGCGGCAGATCGCCGTTGAGGAGCGACGCCTGAAGTCCCCTCAGCGCGGCGCCGTCGATCATCATGAGCGTATTCAAATCGTCACCGAGGGGCTCCCGCTGGCTCAGCCACCGCTCCATCAGCTGGTTGGCGGCGGCGGGATTGCTGCTCTGGAGCTGCCCGTACCGGAGGCGGGCGTCGGAAGTCACCATTCCGAGGACTATCGTCTTCAGCGCTTCGAGCTTCCCCTGCTTGCGGACGTATTCAATGTCGAGTCCGAAGATGTTGTTGCCGCGCTTCAGGACTTCGCCCGGAAGGAGTTCGCCGACCGGCCGTGCCTCCGCCCGGGCGACCACCGCGAAGCGGTTGATCTCGGCTGGGAAGGCATCCCTGATCGCCGCCTTGAGCGCCGTCATCCCGGCGGGTCCGGTGTACTTCTCGACATCGAGCGCGACGCCGTTCTGGAGCGTCGCCAGCTCGGCGACGCAGGCGGCGGTGCGCCTGGCGACTGCGGTCTTCAGCGCCGCGGCGACGATGAGCTCGCCGGTCTTCTCGCCGTTGATCTCCTTGAACCCCAGGATGTTGTTGTCATCGTCGATCTCCAGGTACGGCCTCGCCTCCTCGAGTTCGTAGAAGACGTCGAGCGCCATCGTCTTGAGCTCGGGGTTGTCGGCGTTGATCGTCCTGCCGATCGCGGTCTGGGCGCGGACGGTGCGCGTCAGCTCGTCGAAGGACGCGAACCCGGCGCCGCCCTGTCCCGCGAAGGGATTCGCCGCGTTGGTGGCGGATGCGTTGTAGTCCGTCGGCACCGCCGGCAGGGCGATGCGGTAGCCGGCGTCGCCATCCAGCTTGCCGCCGAGGCCGCCGAACGCTCGGGCGAAGAAGTTCTGCTTCGGGGCGCGGCTCGGACCCGGATTCGCCAGCTTCTCCATGAACTTGCCGACGGCGCCGTCAAGTCTGGACATGAACGCCGCGAGCCCCTCGCGGGTGATCGGACGGTTGTCGCCCTGCACGTTCTGGAGGCCATCCTTGAGGGCGCCTATCCTGGCGATCGCGTCGTCCACGTCGGCGCGCTGGGCTTCGCTCAGCGGAACGCGGACGCCGTTGACCGACACGCCGTTGTTCCGGATGTCCTGGAGCGTGGCGATGTGCGCGTCGGCCTTCCGGGAGAACGTGTCCTGGATGTTCTGGCGCTCGTAGTTCGCGAAGGTGCCGAAGATGGGCGCAAGCTCTTCGGCGAGGACCCCGCCGATGCCCTGGCTCAGGTCCGTCCCGCTGTCGATGCCGCTCACGACCGTCTGGATTATGCGACGGAGCCTGCCCTCGGCGAGGTTCCTGAACTCCAGCGCCTGAGCGTTGTTCCCCCATCCGCGCGCCTGCGAGAGCAGATTGTTGACGACATCCGCGAAATCGGAAACCGCCTTGGCCACGGGACCGTACCCGGGCTTTCCGATCGCCGCCCGGTCGACGGCCTCGGTGGAGAGGAGTCCGCTCGCGGAAAGCATCGCGGTGCGGGCGCCCTCGGAGAACGTCCTGAACGCCAGCACCGGGAAGCGCAGCGACTCCAGTCCTGTCGCGAACGCCACGGCGTCCTCCGCCGTCGGCTTGTCATTGAGCGAGGTCAGGACGTCGATGGCGCGCCGGGCAAAGGCCTTCACCGCCGTCGTAAGCTCCTTGGCCGCCCTTTCGGACACCTCGCCGGAGAGGATGAAGTTGGACCGCAGGTCCGCGAGGTAGGCGTTGGTCCGCACCATGAAATCCCTCACGACGTTCGCGAGCCCGTTCATCCCCGCCGCGTCCAGCCTGCCGGCAGCTGCGTTGCACTTCGCCGAGATGTCATTGAAGGACTTCTTGAAGTCGACCGCCAGGAAGAAGTTCGACTGGACGCGCGCGAGCGTGCGCTGGCGCAGGTTTTCGATCTGCGTGGCGAAGTCCCTTTCGTACTGGTCGGGCGTCTTGTCGAGATGCGCCGCGGGATCGTTCGCGAGGCGGCGCAGTTCGCCCATGAGTCCGTTGAAAAGCCCGGTGACGGACACCTGGAGGGAGTTCATGTTCTCTTCGCCGATGCGCGCCGCCATATTCCGCGTTTCGACGAACGACATGATCTCCGCGAGCTTGTCGACGCCCATCTTGGGGATGGAACCGGTCACAGGATCCATCTTGGCCGTGAAAAGACGGCGACGTTCGGCCTGCTCGACCTTGTCGGCGAAGGCGTCGCTCGTCTTCACGCCCGAGAACGAGACGAGCGAGCGCTCGCCCTCCGTCGAGATCCTGAGCGTCAGCGAGGATTCCACGCTGCTCTCCGGCTTGGTCGAGAGCGTGACGTCGATCGATCCGTCGTCGTTGAGCGTCAGGGTGCAGTCGCATCCCTGCTTGAGGCCCTCCCGGAGCTTGCCGTTGAGATGCAGATCCTCCGCGATACCGCCCACGAGCCGGCCGAGGTCGAGCATCATCGCGGCCTTGACGGCGGTGGACTGCACGCCGGCCCCTCCGCAGACCGCGTCGACGTGGGAGGCGCTGCAGCGTTGAAGCGAAATGACCGATCCGTCTGGATTGACCACCCTGACGAGGGGCCTCGCTTCGCCGCGGGAACGCATGTTCGCGGTGAAACTCTCGTCCATGCTCCTGCTGTTGTCCGACGGCTTCGGCTGGCCCTTGAGGAACACGGTCGTGTCGAACTTGTCCGCGCCGATCGAGAACCTCGGCACGGACGTGAGGTTCGTCCCGTTCTGGACGAGCGTCTGTCCGTTCGCGATGGAAGCCTGGAACTCGGCGCGGACGGCGTCCATCTTCTCCTGCGAAAGGCCCACGGCGGCGGGCTGCGGGACGCCGGGCTGCGCGACGCCGTGCTGCCTGGAGCTGAAGACGAGCGGAGAGGAGGCGTTCGCCCGTGCCTCATGGACGATTCCGGGCAGTGCCGCGGCGATTTTCGCCTTGAATGCATCGAAGGTCATCCCCGGCTCGATCATGCCCATGGCGCGCTTGTGGAACTGCGCGCAGAATCCGGGACCGAGGAACTTCCCCGTCGAGTCCGTATATTCCTCGATAGCCACCTCGATCGCAAAATCCGCCCCCGGCATCTCAGCATCGAGCTGCGAAGCCTCGCGGATGAACTTCTCCATCGTATCGACGATCGCCGCCTCCACCTTGGCGCGCGCCTTCACCGTCGTCGCCCCATCGAGCTTCGCGCCGCACTTGGCGAGGTCGATCTCGAGCTTCTCCACCATCTTCTGGACGGTGTCCGTCTTCCCGTGGAGGGACGCGTTGGCGCAGAGCCTGGCGATGAGCTTCTCGGCGGCGGCGATCTTCGCCTTCCCGTTCGGAAGCGCCTCGAGGGCGACCTGGGCGTGCGCCTTCTGGGCCTTTGTGACGAGCTGCTTCACCGTCCGCGCCGTAATCGGACGGTAGATTTCCATGTCCTTCCCGAAGTTGCCGGCAGCGTCCGACGTGCCGAACAGCGTCGCGAAGATCTCGTCCAGGGCCTTCTTCTGGGATTCACCGACGGCTATGCCGCCGTCGGTGAGGAAGTCCTGGAGCGCCAAGGCGATCGCGTTCCTGATTTCGGCGTTATGCCGCCCCAGCTGGGTCGGCGTCTCGTTCTGGAAGTAGTTGTGGTCGCCCCGGCCCACGTGATCCGCATTGCGGTTCACGGCGAACTTGCCGCTCTGTTCGTCGAACGTGATCTCCTTGTCAAAGTCGCCCTTGCCGACTTTGCTGGCGATGTTTACGAGGCTCTGCGAAATACCGTCTAGCATGTCTTACTCTCCTTCCTTAGGATTGCGGATGCATTATACCATTTTTTACACTTTGTTTGGATGGTTTGAAATTGTCTCTGCCTTGTATACACACAACTCGGCAAAAGGTTACACTCTGATGTTGATTATACCAAATTCTCCCTGCGTCGTTCCATACAACTTTTGTGAGAATGGTAATACCTTTTGACAAATTCCGCGACAGAACTTTTACAACGGTTTCGCGGAATCGTCCATGGGGTCAGACCCCATGGACGCTCCAGTTTTATGAAAGTCAATTGAATAGTTTGTCAATCTTGTCGCGGGCGAAGTAGGAGGGGCAGAAGAACTCGTTGACATCCCGGGCGATCTCACCGCCAATGTGCTTGATGTCGCCGTTCTGTTTATGGACTGTCACCTTGCCGGTCGCGAGGGGTTGCTCCTGCACGTTGGCCCAACCGCCGGCCTCGACGATCTTCCCCTGACGGCCGAGTTCTTCGGCGTGGGCGATCACGTCGTCGAGTCGGCTCTCGGCGGCAGCGTAGCTGGCCGGCGAGAGGCGCGGGCGGATGGAGTCGAGATACTCCTTGCGGCGGGCCTGACCATGCTTGAGCTCCATCAGGGAATCGTAGGTCGCGCGGTCGATCTTGTCCGGGATGGCGAGACTGTGGGTGCCGACGAGACGGGCGAGGCAGGACCCGATGGTCTTGTCGGAGAGCTTGGAGGCGTCCACGGTGACCTTGCCATGCGCGTCGACGGTGATGCCCGGATCTTGGAGCAGGCGGTTATAGACGGCGTCGGCGTGACGCGAGTCAATTTCCCTCGCCAGCTGCCGGAGCAGCGACTTGAATACCGCGGAGCGATCCTTGTCGAAGGAGTACTTGACGGCTCCTGTGCGGGACTGCGAGTAGCCGGCGTCGTTGTCGATGCCCTTGAGCGTTACCTCGAGGGTGTCGCGGTTCACATGGACGAAGTAGTTTTCCCAGTGGCGGTCGTTCTGGCCGGTCACGAGATCGAGCCACTGCAGGCGGTTGAACTCGCGCATGAGGTCGGCCTTGACCTGTTGGAGCTGCGCTGGAGGCAGGCGCTTGATGTCCTTGACGGACATCCCCGCATCGGGCGCAGAGGACGACTTGCCGGCCGCGAACGCCCGCGCCGTGAACCCCTTGGCCTTCTCCATGAAGAACCCGAATACGCCCTTGTGGACGCCCGCCGAGTAGTTGACGACAATGCCGCCCATGCGCAGGGCTGTGGCGGCCTTCTTCGTGGCGATGTTGAGATTGACGGTCTGCTGCTCCTTGGCGTAGCTATTGCCGCCGCCCGCCGCGATTTTGTCGAGGCCGGTGCGGCTCTCCGTCTCGCCCTTGAAGACGATGCTGGTGCCGTCGGACCGCTGCAGTTCGTAGACTTCGCCCGCCACGCCGGCGCCGAGCATGCGCTCCGAGATGATGTTGGCGTCCTCGTTCGCCGGGTTCACGTCCTCGTCCCGCAGGCCCCTCGCCCGCGCCTCTATGACCGACGAGGCGGATGTCCTGCCCTCGAACACCCCCAGCGCCTCCGCGCCCGTGAAGAAGTTGTCGCCCTGGTGCAACCGCCGGACGGCGTAGACGAAGTCGACGACGGCTGTTCCGATGGCCCTACAGCGATCAATGATCACGTTGATGCGCTCCCCCGTCTGCCCCATCTCGTGATCCGTATTGTCTGCCGCCTTCCACAGCTTCGAGGCCGCCTTCCTGAGGTCGTTGATTAACGGCTCCAGGTCGTCCTTACCGGCCTTGGCCGGGTCGAGCGCGGCGACGGCGAGGTTTTGCATGGCCACGAGCGTCTGGTCGCGCAGTTGCAGCATCGTCGTTAGCCGTCTGTTGCCGACGGATCGCTGGAATTCGTAGGGTTCCTCCTCGCAAAACAGCTTGGTCGCGGTCTCAATATAGTTCGCGAGAACCGCCCGCTTCACCTCCTTGCGGGCGGTCTCAAAGAGTTGCTCCGCCTTGGCCACCTCCGTTTCGAGGGCCTTCAGGATGTCTTTGGCCACCATCATGCGTCCGCCGCCAACCGCGATGCCATTCTTGCGGATATCCACGATTGCCGCCTTCATCGTGCGGATGTCGCTCCGCACTGCATCGTAGGCCTGCGAATTGACGGTGGCGGACGGATTGCGCTTGAAGGCGTCAATCTTCTCCGCGAGGGGCCTGAGCTTGCCGGACACCTCCTCGCTGACCGTCGCCAGCGCATCCGCAGTGCCGTGCATCGCCAGCGCCTGACGCGGCAGAAGTTCATCCGCCTTGGCCTTTAGGATGGCGGCGATATTCGGGTCGGCGTTCTGTCCGTTGTCCGCGAGATACACCGCGAAATCCTTCATCTGGTAGGCCAGATGGTTGATTTCCGTCGCACGGCGGTCGCACAGCAGGCGGAAGTCGTCCACTTCGTCGCGGAGCGCAGCGTCCACGCCCTTGTACTGCGGATTCACCGCTCGCATATCCGCATCGTGGCGGGAGATCGAGTCGAGGTTCTTGCCGAGCTGCGCCAACAGGTCCGAGAGCTCCTGCTGCGCAGTCACCGCCGCAAAAATCGCCTTTCCGGACTTAGTCGTCGCGTCGATCTTTCCATCCGCGCCAAAGGCCTCCGCAAGCTGACGGCCGGTGAACTTGTCGAGCGCCTTGAGCGACTTCGCGGCAGTGTCGGCGGCCTTGGCGAGGAGCTTGAGCGAGTCGCGATGCAGCGCACCGTCGTCCACGAGTTTCTGGAGCGTCTGCTTGACCGTCTTCCCGTCGAGACTCTGCGTCGAGGCCTTGGCGGACTTTACAAGCAACATGTCCAGCTGTGCCACCAGCTTTCCGGCTCCCTGCGGCTCCTGCGCCACAAGTTCGTTTGCGCCCTCAGGTGCCGGTGCACCCGGCTGCGCCCCTTGCGGCTTCGCGGCCTCGACGCCGCGAAGGAAGTAATCCATCGAAACATTGTTAATGTTCGTGTTCACATTTGACAATGGCATAATCTTCTCCTTCCAGATTTCCCAGTCCCCATCCTCTTACCCTGTTTACACGCCAAGCGGCAAAAGGTTACACTTTGGACCAGGGCGTCCGCGTTTCAGGTCTCTACCTGCGTGAAGTCGTCGATGGTGAACTCGGGCATCTTGTCGCCGAGTTCGGCGTCGGACGCGTTCTTGATCGTCATCGTCGCGGTGATCTTCACGCTCCCGACGAGCGGCGAGGCGTCCGCGCTGATGTCGCCCAGTGAGTAGTTGACGCCTTTGCTCGTGAACAGTTGCGTCATCTTGTTCTGGACGATGTGGCTGAGGGTGATCTTGACGTCGCCGTTGTCGGCGATCTCAATGTTGTAGTGATCCTCCGGGGGACGGTCGGCCGCAATCACGAGGGCGCCCTTCTCGCAGGCATTCTGGCGGGGGATGCCCTTCAGCTGGACATTAGGCCCGCCATTGTCGAGCAGGCCGTCGATCGCACCGCCGAGGCCGAGGGCCATTCCGCACGAGAACGAGACCATCTGGCGCATCTTCTTGTGGTTCGCGTCGAACTTCGTCTCGAGGAACTCCGCGAAGCCTTTTCGCGCCGGGTTGTCGGCGTGGCTAAACGGGAAGGTCTTTCCGAGATTCGCGCACGGGATGTTCTGCCCATTGAACTTGACCCTGCCCATATTGTATTCGCGTATCGTCTGCGGCATCATTCCCGAAGAGAGGCTTGTTAGGGAGCCGTCGTCCGTCTGCTTTAGCGGCTTTTTGAGGTCCTCGAGCATCCGGTCCTTTATGGCGTTTTTCAACTTCCCTATGGCGTCGTCGTCATCGAGCTTGAAGCCGGGGTCGAAGGTCGAGAGCACCTCGGGGTTCTCCTTGAAGTAATTGACAACCAGGTCGGGACGCGAGAATTCATTGGCGGCGGCGTTCTGATTGATGAGATACTCGGCGAAGAACACCGTCTCGAACTTGTCGATCAGGCGGGCGAGCGCCGCCTCCGCCTTGGGCCCGCCGCCCATAACCTTCGTGAAGAGCTGCTTGAGGTCGGCCTTTTGCGTGTCGTTGAATCGGAGACCTTCATCGCCTTTCTTCTTGATGTGGCTGCAAAGCGCCTTGAGGTTGTTCATGACTTCGAAGGGTTTGTCCTTGAGGGCATTCTCGAGATTGTCGGTAATGCCTTGAGGGATGGAGAAGGCCGTCCTCGTGTTGAGCCGTCCCGAAATCACGGCATTTTCGAGCATGTCGCGCGCCGCAGGGTACATATCGACGCCGACTGCCGTCTTGTAGGTCTTCGCCAGTTTATCGTATCCTGCACGGAGATCCGCGACGAGGTCTGTGAGATGCTGCCTGAGATTCCCCATCGCAGGGTTCTGCGCGGCCTCGTTCTTGATGTCCTTGCAGAAACTTTTCACGAGGTTCTCTACTCTGGTGACGCCGTCGTTGCAGAAGAGCTTCTTGTATATCTCGCTGCGGTTCGTAAGCGTGCAGGACTCGAGATCCTTGGCCAGCCCCTCGAACTCCTTCGAAAGCTTGTCAAGCTCTCCGCGCACTTTGTCAAGGGCTCCGCCATTCGTCCCCAGCGGGTCCGCGGCCTCGAGGAGCAGCTCGGCGTCATGCAGGAAACCGGCAAACTTGTCCTTGAGGTTCGTGGCTATGACCGCGAGTCTGTCCGTCGAGCTTGCGCCGGCGTACTGTTTGGCGACCTCCAAGTTGCGCGCGTCGTCCGCCGCGCCTTGCCGGTGGAAATCGTAGCCCTCGTTGAACGAATTGATGTCCTTCATGTACAGCGGGCCTGCATTCATCATCCGGTTGGCTGCGCTGCCCTGCGTGATAACCTGCGCAAGAGCCTCCTTGATGGATATGTGCTCCCTTTGGGCGAGGAGATTGGCGGCCGTGTTGAGCTTGCCGAAGTCCTTTCGCGAATAGCCCGCCTCGTTGGCCTTGGTCGCCAGTTCGCCCTTCGGGTCGTTCGTCTTGTCGAAGCCGTCGACGCGGCCGAGGTTGTCGATCGCCTTCTTCACCGCGAGGATGCGGCGCGCGGTGAGGGGCTTGCCGCATCCGTAGTCCTTCATCAGCATCGCGTCCTTGACGCTGTCGGGGATGTTCCTCTCCCCGCCGAACATGTCGACGATCGTCTTCTTGAAAAGTTCGCGCACTTCGTTGCTGGCGGCCT
>Ga0265300_10003156_pt1 | contig 13636 bp, 30 predicted proteins | sample AusTroGonzalo_MG_FD_193482 | JGI IMG/M metagenome (GOLD analysis project Ga0265300, IMG submission 193482) | Bovine rumen microbial communities from tropical cattle in Woodstock, Queensland, Australia - Gonzalo_03 | ecosystem: Host-associated > Mammals > Digestive system > Stomach > Rumen ... | reverse complement strand
TTGCTATTTTGCGAACTAAGGGAAATACACCAAAACACGAAATGAAGTAAACTTTTCTGCTTTTGAGAGTTTACTTCATTTTTATTTTCTACAAGAAACTAAAAAACAAACTCAAATCTAAAAGGAGGAAATTAAAATGCCTGAATACGATGGAAAATATTTATTTGTTTCAAATGTAAGAACAGGAAATCAGCTTGCTTCAGAAATGCTTGGATATGACACTTTGAGAGCAGCTGAGATCAAATTTCACGATGAAGTCTCTTATGGCCTGAAGCTTGATTCGATAACACTTGCTCACTATATGGTCATCAACGAATATGGTGTTGTTATCGAAAATCTTGAGAGAACAATCGACAATCAGCCGCCTGTTGAGCCGGTGATTTAAGGAGGACAAACATGGCATATGCTTCAATATTTCTTGCCGGAATTTCTTGCCTTGTTTCAGTCATTGCGCTATTAAGAAATTCAAAAGCTGACATGAAAAAAGATGCCGGGCAGATGACCGAGATTATGGTCAAACTCAATGTTATTGATGAAAATGTCAAGGAAGTCAAATCTGATATTAAAGATAATAGAGCTGATGTTGATAGAATAAAAGAGAGGCTTATCATTGTCGAAGAATCAACAAAATCAGCTCATAAGAGGATTGATGGACTTTATCCTGAAGAGAAAAAGGAGGCTTAATGAAATATAAGTTAATGAGCAGAAAGTTTTGGATTTGCGCAGCCGCTTTTTTATCCAGCATAGCAACAAGCATCTCCGGAATAGCATCCGATAACAAGGTAGTCATCGTCACAGGTTCAGTCTGTGGAATCTTATCAGCCGCAATCTATGCTTTTGCTGAGGCTTGGGTCGATGCAAAGGGAGTCGATATTGATGACTCAGATCTTGATGATATCTATGACGATCCTTATGGATATGATGAAGATGATGATGATTATTAATTGACGATATCACTTGCTATTTAAGGAGCATGATTATGAGTGAAGCCTTCGGAATTGATGTGAGCCATTATCAAAAGGATATTGACTGGAAGATGGTGGCTTCTTCAGGTAAAAAATTTGCAATCCTTAAATGTATGTATGAGGCCCAGAGCCATAGGATTGATGAGTGCTTTGAAAATAATTATAGAAAATGCGGGATTTACGGCTTATCAAGAGGAGTCTATATCTTCATAGGAAGATCATCAATCAATAATCCTGAAGCTGATGCAAAGGCTCTTCTTGGCCATCTCTCCGACAGATCTCTTGAATATGGAATATGGCTTGATTATGAATCCGAGCATCTTCGAAAAGTCGGAAAAGATAAGCTCCTTAAGCTTACAGAAATCTATTCGAAAGCTTTTCGCTCTGCCGGATATCATGTTGGAATATACTGCAACAAAGATTGGTTCGATCATGTGATTCCGGATCGCCTGAAGACAGATTTCGACTTTTGGATTGCCAGATATAAGAAAAATGATGATGGCATATATAATCCGGAATCATCTCTTAAGCCTTCGATGAAAAATGCTGTTGCATGGCAGTATTCTTCAAAAGGAACAGTTCCGGGAATAAGTGGAGCGGTTGATCTTGATGTTGATCTTGATGGAGTTGTTGATCTCATTGGACAGGCTCCTTATAAGAAGACAAATGAGGAGATCGCTCAGGAAGTTCTTGAGGGAAAGTGGGGGACAAAGGAATCAGTTCCGTCAAGAAAAAACATGCTGACAAGAGCCGGCTATGATTATGCAGCTATTCAAAAAATAGTGAATGATATGATTAAAAAGATGTATAATTAATATGATAGTTTTTTGTTTGGCATAATTATATTCCCCGAAAAGGATTCCCTGAGAGAATAAGCACTCTTCTGGGAATCCTTTTTATATTATAGACGAAAGAAAAATTAAATAATGGAATATCGAAAGATACTAATTAATTCAGGACTATCTGTCTTTGAAATGAGCGATCTTATTGATTCATGGGTTTTCTCAGAAAGAGACAGATTTCTCCTGAAGAGGATTCTTCTTGACAGTATAAGCTATGAAAAAGTGAGCGAAGAAATCGGCTTATCTGTCAGGCAGACAAAAAGAGCTGCCATAAAAGGAATGAAGATCCTGATAGATCATATCGAGACGTAAAAAATAACACTAAAATGGCATTAAAGAGACACTCAGATATCCTTGTCTGGGTGTCTCTTTTTCTTTAAGCTGATATATGGAACTCAGTAGTTTTGCCGATTGAGAGGGTGTTATGTGGATAAAATATAATGCAAATCCTGTTGCCAACAGAGTCGAAGATTGCATCATCAGAGCTGTTGCTGTTGCTCTTGATATATCGTGGGATGATGCTTTTGACCTTGTTGCTGAAAATGCCAAGCAGATGGGAAATGTCATGCATTCAAATGTGGTTTATGGCTCAGTTCTTCGCCAGCATGGATTTAACAGATATATCATTCCGAATAGCTGTCCGGATTGCTATACAGTGAAAGATTTTTGCAGAGATCATCCAAAAGGAGTCTATGTCCTTGGAGCTGATTCTCATGTGGTGGCTTCAATAGATGGCGATTATATTGACACTTTTGACTCGGGCGAAGAGCCAATATTCTATTACTGGAAGGAGATGAACGATGGCATTTAACAATGGTTTTCCTGTCGGATATAATCAGATGTTTCCTCAATATCCGACATATAATCCGCAATCACAGATGCAAATGCAGATGCAGCAACAGCAAGCTCAGCAGTCAAATCTGACTTGGGTTCAGGGAGAAGCCGGAGCCAAGAGCTATCTTGTGGCGGCAAATACGACTGTTCCGCTTTGGGATTCCGAAGCGCAAGTTATTTATTTAAAATCAGCCGATGCTTCAGGAATGCCCTCAATGAAGATCCTTGACTATACCATAAGGGACAGCTCAAATCTTCCTCCGAAGATTCCGGGAGATTCTCCGGAATTTGCGACAAAAGATGAGGTTGAAACAATCAAGGATAATCTTAAGAAAGACATTGACATGATAAAGGAGAGTCTTGGCTTATGAATGAGCTTTTTAATCAGTTTGGTCCAAAGAATCCATATCAGAACATGATGAAACAATTTGAGGACTTTAAGAAGAATTTCAAAGGAGATCCTCAGCAGAAGATTCAACAGATGCTTAATTCCGGACAGATTACGCAACAGCAATATAATGCAGCTGTTCAAAAAGCAAATATGCTTAAGTCAATTTTTGGTATGTAGAGCGAAGCTCTTCATATAGTCACTATTAACTGATGCCTTAAAAAGGCATCACTGACCGCAAATAATTAGCGGTAGAAAGGACATGAAATGGGATTAACAGATTCAAATGGTGTTGACACAACGATGCTTGTAGGTCCTACATCTGCGCCTTATGCTTCAGGAGGCGGATTCGGAAACGCTTTCGGCGGAGATGGCTGGTGGATTCTCCTTCTTTTCTTGCTTCTTGGCAATAATGGATGGGGCGGCGGCTTTGGCGGATTCGGAGGCGGAGCGGGTGAACTCTATCCTTGGATGAATCAGAGCAATCAGATCAACAGCGGCTTCAGAGATCAGTTGATAAATGACAACATCACTGAGATCAGAAGCGGAGTGACAGGCCTTGCAAATCAGCTTTGCAATTGCTGCTCAGATGTTCAGATGGCTCTTGCAAATGGCTTTGCCGGAGTTGAACAGGGAGCAAATGCGAGACAGATCGCAAACATGCAACAGGCTTTTGGAGCTCAGACAGCAGTGACAGCCGGACTCAATGACGTTGCAATGAATCTCCAGAATTGCTGTTGTGAGAACAGAGCCGGAATCGCTGATCTTAAGTACACAGTCGCAACTGAGAACTGTGCTGACAGAGCAGCGCTCTCTGATGGAATCAGAGATCTTCTTGCAAATCAGACAGCCAACACTCAGAGAATCCTGGATCAGCTTTGCAATGACAAGATTGATTCCAAGAATGAGAAAATCGCTGAGCTTCAGAATCAGCTCAACATGGCGACTCTTAGAGAGTCTCAGGTTGCTCAGAATGCCTTTATTCAGCAAGGCTTCAGCAACGAAGTTGACCAGCTTTATAATCGTCTTAATAGCTGTCCTGTTCCGACAACTCCTGTCTATGGCCGCACACCTATCTTTTCTTGTGACAACAATGGTTGCGGATGTGGATGTGGTATGGGCTGATAGGAGGCGCTTATGGCAGAGTATGTAAATAATCCGGTTCAGCGAGTTCAGCCGAATCAGAATGTTTTATTGCAAGGCTCCATCCCTTGTAATAAGGGATATGTTTATCATCGAGAAGGGAGCGGCATTCTTACTCTCAGAGGCATTGTCAACAATAACAGCTGCTGTTTTGCTCGTTATCAGGTCACTTTTAACGGCAATATTGCTGTTCCTTCAGATGGAACAGCCGGACCGATTGCAATTGCTCTTTCAATCAATGGAGAGCCAATCCAGACATCAAGAGCAATCGTCACTCCGGCAGCAGTTGCAGCGGATCCGCCAACAACGGAAAACTTCTTCAATGCTACTTCAACAGCGATCATCACAGTTCCTAAAGGATGTTGCTTGAGCGTTGCTGTTGAAAATGTATCTGAAGGACCGACAGCGGCAGATCCGGCTCCGGCAATCTTAGTCCAGAACGCAAATCTTGTTGTTGACAGAATAGCCTAAAAAGGAGGGGACAGAATGGATAAGCTTATTAAATATGTTTGTGATGAGCTCGAAAAAGTCGAGCAGATGGCCGCCACAGGAAAATTGTCCTTTTCTGATATCGAGTATGCTGATAAGCTTGCTCACCTGAAGAAGAATCTTCTTAAGACTGATGAGATGATGGCGGAATATAGCGGAGAAGGCAGAGGCTATGATTCTTTTCGTGGCGAAATGTACTCAAGAAGAGGCAATTCCTATGATGGAAGAGGCGGCAGAGGAAGCTCCTTTGATAACAGAGGCAGAGGTTCCAATGCGCAGCGTGACTCAAGAGGCCGCTATTCATCAGCCGACAATTACTCAAGGTATTTAAGAGATGATTACTCGATGGATGCCGGGGAGATTGTCGAAGATCTCAGAGAACTTATGAATCAGGCTCCTGATGATCGAATGAGACAGGAGATTAAAAAAATCATGAATAAGGCCGAAGAGATGGCTTTCTGATCGAAAAAGTGATAAAATAATAATTAGTAACAGGTTTTGTGATTGGTTCATCCAAAAAAGAACTCTGGGGAGCAAGCGAGAGAGCTTCCCAGAGTCTTTTTTGTAAATAAAATACACCTAGAGGTGTACAAAATAACTAGAAAAAAAGTTTGATTTTTGTGAAATATATCAATGGTAATATACACCTGAAGGTGTATATTGTAATCAAGAAATGAAACAGAGCAAGATTTAATTAAGGAGGATCTAAAATGAGATTTATTTTGATTGATCAGATTTTAAATGGAGACATGTTTAATAAGGAGTTTGAGACTAAAGAAGAAGCAGTCAAGAAAGCAAGCTCAGAATGGGAATCTCTTAGTGATTCAGATAAGAAAAGAAGGGAAAGCTTTTATGTAATTGAATCCATTAATCCCGATGAAGAAGCTGAGGACCATTTTGATGGAGATATAGTTTGGGAAGCAATCAAATAAGAAAAATAGGAGGAAGATAATGAGGACGTTTATTTTTGTTAAAAATGAGAGAAAAGATGGCCAGTTAGTCAGGATAATTAAAGGAATGACACAATCAAAGGATTTCCCTTCTTCGATGACTAATTTTGAAGATTCAGAGTTTTATGGATGCCAATGCGTTGAGGTCACTGAGCGCTGCAATATTGAGATAGGTTTTGCTGAATAGGAGCTAAAATGAGCAATCTTAAGAAAATGAGAGAACAAAAATTAATGACTCAGGCAGAGCTCTCCGAAAAGTCTGGAGTCAATATTCGGATGATTCAGTATTATGAACAAGGAGCCAAGGACATCAAAAAAGGGAATGTCTTGACCGTTCTGAGCCTTGCCGATGCGCTTGGCTGCGAAATAAAAGAAATATTATAAGAATTTAGAGCACAAAAACGGGGAAATCCTGATGTGCTCTTTATTTTTTTTCTTTATTAATGTAAAGTATTATATACAAAATATATACTTATTATATACTTAGTATTTACTTTCGGTTTAAAAACAAGCTAAAAGTATATAAAAAGTATATACATTTTATATACTTGTTTTTTAGGAGGAAAAATGAAAACTATTGCTATTGCTAATCAAAAAGGGGGAGTTGCCAAAACAACTTCGACTTACAATCTTGCTGCTTCAAAAGCCATTAGCGGAAAACGAGTCCTGATGATTGATTTAGATCCTCAGGCCAGTCTAACAATTTGCTGTGGAATGATGCCGGGAGACATTAAATTCGGAGGTCATAGCACATGCGATCTATTTGATCCAAAGAAAGATCCAAGAGCTTGTGCTTTTACTGTCGATGCTTCTGAGCTGGAAAATCTTTATATAATTCCTTCTGACATTGATCTTGCTGTCACCGAGACAAAACTTGTAGTTGGAAGAAATAGTGATGTTCAATTGAGAAAAGCAATTAAGCATCTTGAAACATATTTCGACTATTGCTTCATAGATTGCCCGCCTCAGCTTGGGACTCTTTTAATTAATGCTTTAGTTGCTGCAGATGATGTTATTATTCCTGTTGAGACTCATTATTTAGCATACAGAGGACTTCAGGCTTTATTAGATACGATCGAGGGGGTTCAATCAGGTGATGGAGACAGATCACTCAATCCTGATCTGAAGCTTCTGGGGGCGATTGCAACTTTATTTGAAAAAAACACGAATGATCACAGAGATGTTTTGTCTTTATTAGAACAAAAAGTTGAAATTTTGGGAGTTATAAAAAAGGCTGCTATTGTCAATAAATCGATAATTGATGGGAAGCCAGTTGTTCTTTCGGCAAAGGGAAAAGATGTTGCAAGAGCATATTTGGAAATCGCAACCAAGATTTGAACGGTATATAAAAAGTATTTTCCTTTTGTATACTTTTTATATGATTATCATATACTTTTTATATACTTTATATATACCAAGTATATAAAAAGTATATACCAAGGAAGGAGTGAGAAAAATGGCAAGTCTATTTGATAAAGTGAGTGAACAGGAAGCCAAAAATCAAGCAAATCAACCGAAGAAATTATATACGCAATTTAGTAATCAGGTTGAAAAAAACGAACATGCCGTTAACAAAATTGCGCATACATCAACGAGAAAAAATAAGATGGTCAGTCTTAAAATAAACGATAAAGTGTATAAAGAATTTACTGAAATAAATAAAAGGCAGGGATTCTCAAATAACTCAATAACTAATATGCTAATCAATCAATATGTACGAGATCATAAGGAATTACTTGATTTTTAAAATCGGAAAAAATCAAGGTATATAAAAAGGATATAAAGAGTATATAAAAAGTATATACTCTTTATATACCTTTAAAATTTCACTAAAAAAGGTATTGAATTCTTTACATTTTGCGTATATCCTAATGTAAAGAATTTAGGACAAAAAAAAATCGTAGATAAGAGCTACGATTCTTTTAAAAGATAGTATTGCCAATTGCCTATTACCTATTGTATAGGTGTTAAATTTGTCTATATTGTATTATCTTTTTTTCAAAATGGCAATACTATCTTTTATCTTAAATTCCCCAAATTTTTTAATACAGGTTCTGGTCCTTCCAGAAGGAAGAAAGTGGCACGTTGAGAGGAAAATCGTGAAAAAACAACCTTTTCGTATAAGGACGAGCATTAATCAGCTAATATTTTACGGAGGAATCACGGTTAGAGCGTGCCGGGGACTTTGGGTTGAACGGCAAAGCTTAACCGCTTGATTCTGTCCAGTTGAAGATCTGGACAACCGCTTCGCGGCGAAATCAAATACTTAAAGATGGAGATTACCGTGCTTCGTGTGATATGGAATATCAACCTTGAGAAAGTTGATATTTATGTAGAATACTAAACATATTACTAGGGGGGGCTCACAAAAGTTGATTACTTACGATGTTTTAACCGAAGACCTTGATCGTTGAATCTTATTCAGAATCAGAAGTGTGACTTGTAGTAATACAAGTAAGTGATACATACGGATTCCTCTGGCGATATACGCCAAAGATATCACTTCCCTTCGCAACCTTAGAATTTTATAAAATCCGTGGATTATTGGCTTTTTTAATTTTAAGGTTGCGGGGGGAAGCTCTCAGCCGTTTCCTTGGCTCAACCGCCATCTTAATTCTTTCGGGCTGGGAGCGCAAGATGGTTCTTTAAAATTATTTTTTTGATAATTTTTCCAATAAGAGAATTATAATCTTCAGATCTTCAGGATCACATTTTCTTGCTAATGAAATAAGTCTTTTTATTTCCGGTCTTTCTTTATCATTGATTTTTTTTCCTCCGGAGTTGATTTTCACAACGAAATCATAATCCAGCTCATTAAATACTTCATCAAAATCCTTATGTAATCCTTTTGAAACTTTTTGAATCATCTCAATTGTTGGGACAATAGGAGATCCGCCTTTATTTTTATTTGCTATCAAAAGATAAGCATAAGCTCTACTTATTCCCGCATCTTTTATAAATTCTGTCATGGAATATTCTTCGGTATAAGTTTTAATCATTTCCCCAAGAGTCATGGACTTCTTCCTCCTAAAAAGCGTATTTAATAATAGACATTTTAAAAAAAGTCAAATAGATTTGTCAACCGTAGTTGACATTTTTTTTTTTTTTTTCTAGACTATAAACAACTCTTTTTTTTACGGTTGTTTGATAAGTTAGGAGGTGGATATGCTGAAATACAATATTAAAGAAATACGAAAGAAAAAGGGGATTAGTCAGTGGAAATTAGCGGAAATGAGCGGGATTGCGCGTGCTACTATATCTAAGCTAGAAAATGGAAAAGAGATAGATGTTAGAATCTCAACATTAATCGCTTTGTCTAGAGCTCTGAACTGTGCTCCTAGTAAATTTTTCAAATAATTTTTCTTTATTTTTTTGTCTACTTTGCCATACAAATTAAATAACGGGGGCTTTTTATGAAAAATACAATCATGTTATTTTTTATTTATTTTATGCTAAGTAATGTTATTTTTGTTAATGCAAAAGAAGAGACAAGATCTTTTGACAATGATATTTATTCGATTCCAGATGAATTAATTCAATTCTTTGATGATGCTGGAAATCAAAAAGCAATTTGTCCGGAGCTTCTTGAAGCAATTGCTTTCTATGAATCAAGATTTTACCCAGAAGTTAAAAATAAAAATTGTATAGGAATCATGCAGATCGATATTGTAATCCATAAAGCGAGAATTGAAAAGCTTGGATTTGAAGAAAAAGATATGTTTGATCCTGAAAAGAACATAATTGTTGCAGCGGACATATTAGCTGAACTTTATGAAAAATATGGAGATGATAATCCTTATGTGATCATGTATTACGCCGGTGAAAAGAAAGCTTTATCTGAATATAAAAAAAGCGGCAAAAGTTCTGATCTTGCAAACAAAATACTAAATTTATCAGAGAAATATGAAAGAATTCATTATAAATAAACAAGAAAAAAGAGCCGGGGGAACAGCTCTTTGATCAAGGGATTGCAATAATTGATTTTTTATGGGGTTAATTTTTTCTACGAATAATCATACCAAAATCCCTTGATTTTCGCAATACGAAAGGCAATTCAAGAGGCCTTTTTCGGAGCGATTAAGATATTAACTTTATGAACAGACTGACATGTCTGTAATTAAATGACAAGGGAGTCAGGTACATGTATATCAATAAGCTGCTTATCGCTGGGGAGTATGTTCTTGTCAAGAACTACACTCCGAGATTTTTTGGAGCTCCCGGAAGGAAAAGAAGGGAAAAAAGGATGGAGACTCCTAAGGCAATGGCTAAGTATAACAATCAAAAAAGAGCGGAGAAGCTTCAGCTCCTTATGCTTCTTAATTTTGAAAAAGGCTATCATGTTACGCTTGATTATCCAAAAGAATCAAGGCCCCAGACTTATAAGGAAGCTGAAGAAAATCTCATGAAGAGCCTTTTCAAGATAAGCCGAAGGCTCAGAAAAAAAGGAAAAAAATTCAAATATATAGCAATTACTGAGAGAGGCAGAAGAAGAGAAGCGCTGCATCATCATCTGATCATTGAATCGGATCCTATTGTCCTTCAGGAGCTCTCAGATATCTGGGGGAATCATTTAAAGCTCTCCCAGATGTATAAAGAGGGAGCTTATAAGGATTTAGCCGAATATTTCTGTAAGATCGAGACAAAAGAGGAGCAGACGAAGGGAAAGAGAAAATATCATAGATCAAGAAATTTGAAAGAGCCTCAAGCTAAGTCTCAGATCATAGCGGGGCCTCTTAAGGATGAGCTTTATATTCCGAAAGGATATGAGCTTGTTCCTGAGAGTGCATCAAGCGGATTTAATGACTTCGCCGGAATCAGATATCAAAAATATATGATCAAAAAGGCAGCAGTTTTTGACAGTGAAAAAACGTTGAATAAACGTGAAGATATTCCAAAGAAAAGAAGCTTCTGGGAAAAATTGAAAAATAAATTTAGAAAGGGGAAAAGGCATGAATGAAAGTCGAGCTATTTATTCAGGGAAAAACGAAGAATCCGGCAATCCAAAAAAAAGCTCAGGCTAGATGGTGCATCCGGTGTGCTTTAAAAGATGGGACTGTCGAGAGCAGAGATGGAGTTGTGATTCTTCAAAATGTAACAACAAAGAGAGCTGTTCTCTATGCGCTGGATCAGGCCTTGCAAAAATTCAATAAGGCAGCAGTCATCAAGATTTACATATCAGATGATTATGTGAGAGCTGTCTTCTTAAATAGCTGGATTGGGCGCTGGAAAAATAATGATTGGCATAAGATTCGGCTTAATGGAGATATTAGACATCTCGATCTCTGGCAGCAGATAGCCGGAAAGCTATCAAATCATGCTGTCACATTTGCCAAAGGAGATGAGCTTGAGAATGAGGTTCTTCAGGACATGGAAAGGAGGTTAAATTTTGGCTGAAAAAATGGAAAAGATAGGGACTTGTGCTTATTGCGGTCAGACAAGAGCAATCGAGACGATTGGAGAAGTGACTCAGGCAGAGCTTGATGTTATGGCAACAGAAAGATGCCTTTGCCAAGAAGCACAGGCTGAGAAGCGAAAAAAGGCAAGGGAAGCAAAGATTAAGGAGTTTATTCATAAAAAATTCCCATATGAAAAGCTTGCCGGGGAAATTCTTATGCTTGTCGATTGTGTTCTGGACAGCACCTTTGAAGATGTGACGATTAAGCTCTATAAGGATAAGGTTGTTCGAATATGGAAAGATTCAGATAACTATATTCGAATCAAGATCAAGAGGGCTGAAGACGATGAGCTCAAAGCATAAAAGAACAAAGGCTTGTTCTATAAGCAAAAAGACAAAGCTTATCGTCTTTGAAAGAGATAAAGGCTGTTGCATTTTTTGTGGAAAGATAGGTCTTCCAGAAGCACATATAATTCCAAGATCGCACGGAGGACTAGGATGTGAAGAGAACATCGTCACAGCTTGCAGATCATGCCATGATAAGCTTGATAATTCGCCAGAGAGAAAAAAGATGCTTTTTTATGCGATCCAGTATTTAAAAGGATTTTATCCAGAATGGAAAAAAGAGGATTTTATTTTTGACAAAAGGCGAAAAGACAAAGCAAAGAAGCCTGTCGGAGTCGGAAAAACTGCACCAATAGTGATTGTTGATGAATTTGTAACTGAAAAAGTGCTTAAAGACAAAGGAAAGCCGCCAGATGGATTCAGATTTTTGTAAGGAAAATAAAAACCAAAACGAGCCATTTTTGGATTTAATGCTCGATAGCGTTAATGAAGAAATATACAAAGCTCCTGATTGCGTATGTCAAACGATCATCAAAAGGATGGAGCAGCTTAATGAAGAAATCTCAGATTGTGAAGAGCTGCTATCAAGACTTAAAGCTGAATATACTGCTCATGCAAATTTCATAATGAACGGTCCTTTTGAGCACAGGGATTTATCACAGAGCTCTGAAAATACGATTAAAAGTCCTCAGCCTTATGGCTGAGGCGGAAGGAGGGATATGAATAAGCCTATTTCAAAAATGAGTCATAACTTTAATCCTGACTTCGACAAGCTCTTAAGAGATGCCGAACATAACAGAATCAATGAGAAGATTCCATATTCTGCAATATTTCCGCCTTATTACGGAACAAGACTTGAAAAGGAGGTGAAGAATGCAAAGAACAAGAAGAGGACTTCAGATTCCGGAGATAGTGGAAGCATTTAACGAAATTATTGAGATTATAATCGAATGCTATAATCATCCGCTCCGGGAAATATTCAAAAATGAGACGAGGAGCACTCAGATCGGGAAGGATATCGAGACAGCTCTTTTGAAAAGAGGAATCATGCAGAGATATTCGGATATTGGCTGGAAAGTCCAGCAAAGCCTTCTTAAAAAGGACATCATTGAGCCCGGAGGGATAAAAAAAGAGGAGGAAGAAGGATGATTTATGTGCTTTTTGTCGGAATTCTTTTGTTAATATCTTTCATCGTGTGGCTGATATATAAGATTGGCTATATTGAAGGGGAATCATACGGATATAAGAAAGGAAGAGCGGAGGCGCTTATTCAGCAGATCGATAAAATTAATGATTTATGCGAAAACGGCCTCAAAGAGCTTGAGGAGGATGAAAAGGGAAAGGAGGCAGCAGTTGACGATTTATGAAGCGCTTAATTGGATTAAAGAAGCAAATTATACTCCATGCGGATATATCATTTTTAACGAAAATAAGCCTGAAGGCCAGCTGAAAGGAAAAGCCTTAAAGACTATTTTCGAGGCTGCAAAGAATGATGAGCTTGTTCCTGTTGAGGTTTTTAATCAGGTCAAAAAAGAGAGGGACAATGCAGCCGAGAGGCTGGAAGAAAAACAACTCTTATATTCCGGAGATGGATATTCCGAAGGAAGAATCGTATATGATATGGCTCTTTGTCCTTCTTGTGGCTATGAATATGAAGATGGGGATATGACGTGGGGAGAGCCATATTGTCCTCATTGCGGACAAAAATTGAAATGGAGGGAGCAGAATAATGATCCATGATTTGAAAATATTAAAAAGCTTTGCTGATGCAATAATCAGTGGCGATAAAACTTTTGAAATTCGCAAAAAAGAAAGAGAATATCAAAAAGACGATAAGATAAAATTTTACGTTCTTGACGATCAAACACATGAATCATGCTACCATCCAATTATGAACAAATTATATGAAATAACTTATATATTGAGCGGATGGGGAATAAAAGAAGATTATGTTGTTTTTTCAATAAAGGAGGCTGCAGATGAAGAGAATTAAAAAGTACAAACTTTTGTTATTTGAAATTTGCGAAACTTTAAGAACTATATGCTTTATGCTTGCAGAAAGAGGCCAAGATCCCATTGCAAGAAAATATAAAGCCATCCTCTGGGATCATGGGATGTCGATTAGAAAAAAATCAGAATTTTTAATAGGAGCACAAAATGAATCAGTTAAAAATAAAGATTAAGCAGCTATTTTGCAAGCACAAAAATATTGAATACAAAAGAAGAATCACGAAATATCATCATCTTCAAGGAGAGCGAATTTATAAATTTTGTGCTGATTGCGG
>Ga0265300_10003151_pt1 | contig 13647 bp, 14 predicted proteins | sample AusTroGonzalo_MG_FD_193482 | JGI IMG/M metagenome (GOLD analysis project Ga0265300, IMG submission 193482) | Bovine rumen microbial communities from tropical cattle in Woodstock, Queensland, Australia - Gonzalo_03 | ecosystem: Host-associated > Mammals > Digestive system > Stomach > Rumen ... | reverse complement strand
GTTTGACATGATCGCATTCACGTATGTCCACAGGCTGTGTCCGGTCTCGGGATCGATACGGAACAGAACCTCCATGTTGTCACGGATAACCACTGCGCTCTTGGGAACAACCATCTGGTTGGGTACGCTGTTCTGAACAGTGATGCGCACGTTCATACCGTCCATCAGCTCATCGTCTCCGGGAACCTCGGCTGTAACGGCAATCTGGCCGTTCTGATCAACAGTAGGATTGATCGATACAATCTGGCCCTTCATTACCACGTCGCTGTTCACGAACGGTGAAACCATAACCGGCTGGCCCACATGTACAAAACCGTACTCGGTCTCCAGCACGCTGAAACGTACCAGGTAACGGCTGTCATCAATCAGTGTGCAGAACTGACCGCCCTGCTCGTAAATACGGCCCTTTACGCTGGCCACCTTACCGCTGAACGGAGCCTTCAGGTCACACTGCTGGAAAGTGCGCTCGGCGTTCTCAAGTGCCAACTTGGCGTCAATAAAACCGGTGTTGATATAAATCACGCGCTTCTGGTCGGCGGGAATCTTGGCGGTATCAGACAGAGCATAACCGTAATCAAGCAGACGGTCGGCCAGACTCATCTCGGCCTTGTCAAAAGACAGACGTGCCTGCTCCAGCTGACGCTGAGGCTGCTCCTTGTCAAGCGATGCCAGGATCTGACCCTTCTGTATTCTCTGTCCGTCACGTACATTGATCTTTGCAATGGGACCCTGAGCACTGAACTGAACGTTCACCTTGCTCTGAGCCTCAAGTTTACCGTTGCAGATAAGCTGCTTATTGAATGTCTTGAGCGCCAGAGGCTCAACGGTAACTATGTTCTTATCGGCCTTGAAACTGCCGCGAGCCATCTCGGTAGTATCCTCCTGCGGCTCCTCTTTGTCTTTCTTACCCTTGCAGCTGCAAACAAGAACTGCAACAACCAAAACTCCAATAATTCTATATGCTTTCATAATTCTTTTATTTTACCAGTTTGTCAAATTCGGCACTTATGTCAGTGCCAGTAGCGTAGTCATAAAGAGTGGTCTGGCGAATCTGGAAGTAGTAACTCCAGAAATTTTGCACATTACCCACATAAGTGCTCAGCGCATTGTCACGCTTATCCTTCAACTGATCCAGTTGAGTCATGGTCATTGAGCCGCTACCAAAATTCTGAAGAGCCAATTGGTAACTCTCCTCGGCCAACTGAGCGGCACGTGCCGATATCTCGCACTGGCTACGCTGGTTATTGAACTGCATCACCTGGGTAAGCAGATTCTGACGCTTGTCAATCATAGCCTGCTCCAGACTGTTACGGGTAGTCAGCGCCTGAGCCTCGGCCATACGTACACGACCGCGTGCCAGACCCCAGTCAACAAGAGGAATAGAGAGCGAAACACCTATCTGTTCCTGCTCCTGAAGTTGCACAAAAGCCTGATTGAACTCATCGGCCGATCCCGACATACCCAGGGTAGCCCTGATGGTGGCCGACAGACCGCGGTTGGCCTTGGCCTGTGCAATACTGCTCTCAGTCTGAATGTAACTGATTTCCTGATTCAGGCTGAATGACGAGTTCTCAAGAGCACGCTCCAGCACATCATCATAATCAAGTGTAATGTCCGGGATATTATAATCAATGATAAGGTTCAGTTCTGTATCCTCATTATAACCAATATAAGAGCACAGGCGGTTAAGTGCTGTCCTAAGGTCAACCTTTATTCTATTAACTGAAAGTGAGTCCATAAGCATGCTGGACTCAATCTGCATCAGATTGTCACGTGTAATGGTACCCATAGCAAAACGGGTCTGACCAGCCTCAAACAGACGCTTGCTGTCCTCAAAACTCTTTACAGCATGCTCATACTCCTCTTTTTCTCTCACGTAATTCCAGAAATACGCAACCGCAGTCTGATTAACCTGCTCCATATTTTCTATATACTGACGCTTGGCCAGTTCATAGTTCTTGGGTTCAGTCTTACGGCTCCACTTAAAGCGGTTATAACCCCACAGATTCTGCGAATAAGACAGATATATGGGCTGAGCGTAATAAGTAGTGCTACGTGCAGGAGCGTACTGGTCCAGACGTGATAGTTCAGTGGTAAGAGAAACCGTACCGCCTGTCCATGGAACATTCTGACTCACATATAACCTTGCACCATTACGGAGATTGTAGTTAGGACGATAACTGATGGCACCTGTCTGATAATCCTGCAGAGCCACAAGTGAACGGTTAAACTGAGCCAGATCGGCACTTAGATTTAGTGAAGGAAGCAACTCGGCCTTGTAAGAGCGGTAACTCCAGTACCTGGACGCAAAAGTGTTACGGTTGCTCATTGATGCAATAGAGTTCTCCTGGGCCAGTGCTATCACCTGCTGCATATTAAGAGTCCTGGGCACAATAACCTGCGCCCCGCACACTCCACAAGCCAATAGGCCCAGCGTCAGAGCAACTCCTTTGGAAAGGGATTTAAATTGAAACATGTCTGCAAACAAAGTTTCTGGTTAATAAATGGGTTAACATCGCAAATGTAGTCATTTTGTACGTCCCTTCACAGCAATTGCCAGGAAATCTTCAGTTCCCGATGCCTGGACATACACATATTTAATGAATTCGCCCGTATCCTGCACCGCCACCTTGACTTCAAGCTTACCGCACTCGCGCGGTTTGAGCCTAAGAACATCAGCACTGATGGTAGTACAGTCACTCTCCGGCAAAAACGACAGGGCAATGGGCTCCTTCTTATTATTACGGAACGTAAACCGAGCCCGGACCGAATCACCCACACCTGCCCGACCAACGTCAACGATCTCACGCCGCACAGAAAAAGCGGAATCAGGATCGTTGCAGCCGGTCAGGAGCGGTGTCATAAACAGGGTTGCAACAACAAGGAAAAATAAAGATTGGTTCCTCATCTCAATTCATACGACAGTTAATAATTAGGTTTTTGGGTTGATGCAAAGTTAGGGTGACTGTTTTTCATGGCAAAAAATATGGGGCTGTTTATATCTGACAGCCCCATGTTGGAAATCATTGTATATCAATGCGTTCCTATTTAGTCTTCTTTTATTTTTCTGACATGCCGTTTTATCGGGTCAAAAATTACTCACCAGACATACCGAGAAGGCAAGTGATGCAAGCTCCTGCTGCAGCAGGACTCAAATAAGAATATAATGATGGATTCAGGAACACATATAAAGCTGCTTCCCAGGTAGCAGTTATAGCCGCAAGGTATGCGAAACAAGTTACACAAGCATTCATTACAGAACTATCACCTGCTTCAATGGTTACCATTTTGTTTTCTTCAATTGTTCTCATAAGATTAAAAGTATTTATTTGTTATGTGACTACTCTATTAAGGGCTTTTCGTCTTTCGCCGCAAGAACTCCCTTGAAGCTGTAAAAGCAAGATAGTCTTTCCATATCTTTTGCAAACAAGGGTTCTAAGTATTTATCGTTGTAAATCAGAAAAATGAAAGTGGTCTCCGAATTGAACGACCCAGGTCAATACCTTATTACGGATGACCACTTTCAATTATTAACGTTGGGAGTAATTACTCTGAAATGCCATAATAGCAAAGAAGGCAAAGGGCAGCAGTTCCAGTACCATACTGAACAACCAAATCATTAGCTCCCGGTGTAAGCAGCATTGCTATCACCTCATGAATGCAAGCTATTGCTACACCAATAGCTGCTGCACATCCAATGCATGCAAGAACAGTACCAGCATCACCAGCCTCAATACTAACCATTTTGTTTTCGTCAATTGTTCTCATAAGATTATAAGTTTTTGTTTGTTATTTTGTTGTAAATCAGTAAAAAGAAAGTGATCACCGCAATTGAACGAACCAGGTCAATACCTTATTACGGATGACCACTTTCATCAATATGTAGAGTTTTAATTACTCAGTGATGCCATAATAGCAAGCCTTGCAGGCCTCAACTACAGCGATGCCATAAAGTACAACGGCCTCACCACCACCTCCAGCTATCATTGCAAGCAAGGCTTCAACGCAAATACCTGCAGCAGCAGCACCTGCTATGCACAATGCACAATAACCTGCGGTTGCCCAATCACCAGCCTCTACGGCTACCATTTTGTTTTCATCTAATGATCTCATAATAAATAGTAATAATTAGTTAAGTGACTACTCTGTTAAGGGCTTTTCGTCTTCCGCCACAAGAACTATTGTATACGATAGTTTATCAAGTACTTTATTTATTCCTAATTAACAGGCATGAAATAATCAGCTAACCCCACCAACAAATAAGGTTCATTGACCGAAACAGTCGAATACCTCTCTGACAAAGCCACAGCCTGCTCATTCTTTTTGTTTTTCAATACCAACTCATATCTTGATTTGAAATTTGAGTCCAGCATAGACACTTTGCGCAAAGCCAGTATATCTCCAGGATCTAACTTCAAGGACTTTTTATATAGCTCTATACTCTTTTGTTTTTGGCGGCTCTTTTCGGACAAGACTCCAAGATAGTACCAGGCACGGTTTAATGTCGGCATCTCTGTAACGGCTCTTGTCAGTAGCTCCTGAGCCTCCTTTTGTTTTCCTTTTTCAATCATCAATATTCCAAGTTTAGCCATCACCACAGGATTATCTTCTGACATCTTTGAGTAATAACAGACAGCCGAATCAACAGCCGTTTCGGCTAATACCGGATTCCGTTGTTTTAATTCCAGAAAAAACGGACTATCCACAACTGACGGCCTTTGAATTACCAACTGAGAGTATTGTTTCAAGGCTTTTTCCTGGTTCTTTTCCTTTTCCTCCATAATACCCAGGACACCCATCAGTTCGCAACCGACATCGTGTTTGTCAATTGCCTTTTCCAGAATATCAATTGATTTCGTCCTGTTGATACTGTCCGTCATCCATAAGCACAATGCATAGTTCATTTTGAACAACCAATCGTTTTCCGATCTGTTCATGGCATTCTCAAAACAATTCATTGGTTCATCAAGCTCAATGTATTCCAAATCATCGTTTATGAATGAGTCCATGTATAGAGTATCCGCTCTGGATAACAGTAATCCCCGGTTTAACCACAACAGAGGGCTGTCATCTATTTTCAAAGCCTTTTTGCTATACATAATGGCATCTGATATATATGATGACTCGCATGCCTTTTCATTATAGATGTTGGCCCTTACATATTTAAATCTCCAACACATCAATATGCATGAAAGCGCACATAGAATCAGTAAAGCAACAGTCTTCTTATTCTTCATTTTTTACAGGGCTTTGTATTATCAGGAACAATATCAACACACATAACATCGGTAATCTCCGATCAATGTAAAACGAAGAGAACACGACCTCCCTTAGCGATAATGCCAGTAATGACAACAGTAACGGCAACTTGCGTTTATCTATAAGGACAGCTTTAACACAACCGTATAGAATTACAAGCAATGACAATACTATTACAGCAGATCCCACATAACCTTTTTCTACAAGCATCTGCAGATAAGTGTTAGTAGCTCTCTTTGTTATCGTATTACGCTTTCCTTTAATGAAGAAATCATACGATACCCCATAATTGCCGCTGCCAAATCCAAAAGCCGGTGATAATCTGAACAAGTCAACAGACTCATCCCATTTTGTCATTCTTCCTTCTATACTTTGTTTCTGTACGGTCGTCTTAGACATCTGACACGTCAGCACAAAAGATTTCCTATCTGCGCAAATGGCAGTAACACTAGCAAGCAAGGCAACAACCAGTGTAACCAGACATACTTTCTTCCAATAATTACACTTGAGTATATAACTCAACAGACAAAGCGAAACGATGAAAAACAGAAGGACCACATATGCACCGCGGGAATAACTTACCAGCAATGCCAAAATGACCGCATAATACGAAAACGCATGTATCAGTTTCTGTTTTGTGGTTTCCGATCCTATATACCCCACAACAGGCATAGGTAACAAGCACAGAAGTATAGCACACCAATCATTTGAAATACATCCCAAGGGATGATAGAACGCCCTGAAACTAATCATATCGTCCGTTCCCATCTGAGAAACGAATAGTTTATGCTTGACATAGAAAACTATTGTAATGACGGATAATATGCCTGCCAGTATAGAGAATATGACAGAGAGAGTCCTGAGATATCTATCCTGATTGACGAACAATCTGAGATAGAACCATAATACTGAAACACATAGTATTCCCTGAGCCGCTTTAATCTGGTTATTTACATCCAAATGACCAGGAATAAAAACAGATAAAAACTCATAAACCGCAATGATGAGAATACCGGCATCTACAATGTTGAATGTATTATCACACGTTCTGTTTTTGTTAATCCTTTTCATCAGGAAAAGAATCGGCAAATAGAGAACGATGAATAGACGGGCATTGAAGAAACCCAACAGTATCATCATCAACGACAACAGGAATGTCGCTGCAGATATATTCTTGGTTTCAGGATTCGCAGATGTCATATTATTCAGGCCATTAATGATTTCCAATATGTACTGTAAAAGTTATCTGAGGCCATCAGCTCCTGATGAGTACCCTGAGAATTTACGGTTCCGTTTTCCAGTACTATTATCTTATCACCTATCTTCTTGACAGTTTCCAAACGGTGTGAAACAAACACTATAATTCTATCTTTCTTAATTCTTTCCAGAAGGTCACAAATGAAGGATTCTGTCTTACGGTCCATTGCGCTGGTAATCTCATCAAGAATCAGAACGGGTTTGGGAACAAGCAGGGCCCTGGCCATAGCGATCATCTGTTTCTGACCACCAGACAGTTTTACGCCCTCTTCGCCCACCAAAGTCATCAATCCGTGAGGGAGAGAACTGATAAAATCTGCAAAACCATATTCAATCAGGAATTTGTTTATCGATTCTATATCCGAAACAGATTCGCCAAAACATATGTTGTCCAGAACTGAACCATTCATTATGAATATGTCTTGTGGAACATAAGTAACCATACTGCGCCACTCATTCATTGAGAATTCTGAGATTTTCTTGCCGTCAGCAATTATCTCACCTCCGGATGGATCATAGAAACGCTCCAATAATTGACAGATGGTACTTTTTCCGCATCCGCTTTCACCTACCAGACAAGTTATTTTGCCCTTCTCCAGTTTTGAAGAAATGTTTTGGAACAAAAGATTCCTACCCACAAAACGGAATGACAGATTGTTCAATTCAATAGTATCAGGACTCTTGGGCGACAATTCCTTAATTTCACCGGTTTCATCCTCTTTGTTCGAGTCCACGAATTCGAACATTCTCTCAAAAGCCACTTTTGCTTCATTAATAGGTATTACAACAACTGCCAGCTTTGTAACTGCATTAAAGCAGGATCCTGATATACCTATTACCGCCACAAGAGCACCTATTGTCAAACAACCCTTTGCAACCAGGTAGCAACCATAAGCAATTAAACCCACTTGAACGAAAGCACTCAATAAACCGGCATGTTTGCCTATCTCTATCTGAGTCTTACCCAAATTGAACACAGAGCCTTGGAAGAATGAGTACAGATTGCAGTTCATATTTCCAAAAACATCCTGCTTCTGGTTACTCTTAATATCCGAAACACCTTCGAGAGTATTAATGTAACTGCTTTCACACATAGCATACGTGCCCATAACTGTTCTCTGTTGACTTATAATGGTCTTATTCTTTCTGGCAATAATCCAGAAGAATACAGGAGAACAAGCCAGAATTACCAATGCCAACTTCCATGAATAAAGAAATACGAATGCTATGTTGGCAATAAAGATCAGTGCAGATATTATGGAATCGCTGATCAAATTGCTGATTACAGTCTGTATACGCCTGGTATCATTCAATCGTGCTATCATATCGCCTCGTTTATGAGAGTCAAAGAATGATTTGGGCATCTTAAGTATCTTAAGGAAAAACATCCTTATAGACATCTCGTTAAAACGCTTTGATTGGGATATGTTAATCTTTCCCCTCAATACGGTCAAGAGAACGCTTACGCCCATAATAATCAGCACAAATACCAGGCCTAAAGCTATAACTGAATATTTCTGTCCGGGCAGAAGGTCATCTACAAGCTTCTGAGTAAAGAATGAAAGAGAAAGACCAAGTACTGAACATATCAAACCTAATACAAGACTTGAAACCAATAATCCTATATCGTCACGACATAGATTCAGTATCCATTCCTTCTTGCGGTTTCCTATTGATTCGACCTTCTCAATCTTATCTGTAGGTGTCAGCAGCAAACAGTTCATCGTCCAACTGGCTTTCAGTTCATCTAGGGACATTTCGCAAACACCTTTACCCGGATCACCTATCAAAAACTTTCCATTCTCATAACCGTAACAAACAACAAAATGAGACATTTTGTTTTCTATTATAAGATGCAGTATACAAGGCTTACCATGCTCTATCAGGTCGTCAATACTGTCCGCGCATGCACCCTGAGCCTCAAAGCCCATTTCTCTTGCAGCCTGGCATAGGCCCAAAAGAGTAGTACCGGTATTTGTAGTTCCACTTATCTTTTTTATGTGGTCAATTGTTGAATCGCCACCATAAAACTTGAGCAGAGACAACAGACTCGCTGCGCCGCAGTCGCTTGCGCTATGTTGTAAAACAAAAGTCTTTGTTATTATCTTCTTATCGTTTTTCATACTTCTTATCTATAACTTTATTCATATCCGTAGCGCCAATATGTGAGTCTACCAGACTGTTGTTTTTATCATATATGAATAATGACGGGGGTGACGATACTCCAAAAATTGTGTGAAACTTCATTGATTGATCATACAATATGATTGAGTTGGGTATCTTAGTCATATCATACTCCTCCAGAAAAAACGGCATTTCATCTTTGAGAACCGGCTGGGTAATGAATATGAACCTATAATCTTTGCACATATCCTTTTTTTCCAGAAGGACTTCAATCTCATCCTCGCACATCTCACATTCCGGACTGAAAAACATTACAAACGTTTTATCATTAGTGGTCATATTCAAAACCAAGGAGTCCGATTTGCTTAAATTGGAAGAAAGGAAATTCGGCAATTTGCTGATCCTAGGGTTGTTTGTGACTTGTTTCTGCTTACATGAGCAAACAAGGAATAAAGCAGAAAACAATAAAGCAATTATGCGATTCATTTATAAAACAGTGAAGATAAACACTAAACAAATATGCAACAGGACAAATCCCAATCCGTAGGTCTTCATCACGAACCAATATGACTTACCAAGGCTTTTATTTGCCACCTTAGATACGCCCCATGCTATCATGAACCAAAACAGCAACTGGAACAAGTCAATGGATTCCAATATACTTGCAAAGTATGGGTAGATATCATAATTACGGAATAGCTTTTGCACATACAGATTATTCAATGAGGTATAATTTGCCAATAACGTGTTCAAGTGTGTTCCGCTATTCGTAATATATAATATTACTCGTATTACCTCTTTCACAATCATTATCCACTGAGCTTTCAGCAAAATGGAAAAGAAGGTGCCTATTTTGGCATTTATGGATTCCTTCTCCGAGAAGAATGAACCAATATACATTATTGTGCCTCCACCAAATGTCCTTATCAAAAGGAACGCTATCGGAATAATAAAAATCCAGAAGCTCGTTTTCTCAAACTGATTAATAAATACCTGTCTGTAACTAATGTCTAAGGCCTGAACGTTGATATTGAGGACATATCTCTGGTAAAAAAATTCGGCTATGACAAATATCACGCAGTATATTGCAAGCAATATCAAAAACTGCTTATTTCTTGTTGACAACTTCATATACAATAGTTTTTAGTGTTATTAAAAAAGAAAGTGGTCACCGTAAACGGATCAAAAAGTCAATAGGGTATTTATATTACGAATGACCACTTTCCATTATTAGCGTTGGGAGTAATTACTCTAAAATGCCATAAACGCACTGAGCGCAAGCTTTAGCTGCAGTCTCACCAAGCTTTAAAACCAGCTGATTAGATCCCGGTGTGTTCAGCATTGCAACCATCTCTTCCCAGCAAAGCAATGCTGCAGCAATAGCAGCTGCGCAAACACCGCAAGCAATAACGGTAGCTGCATCACCAGCCTCAATACTCACCATTTTGTTTTCGTCAATTGTTCTCATAATTAAATGTTAATTAATCAGTTAAGCGACTACTCTATTAAAGGCTTTTCGTCTTCTGCCTCAAGAACTATTGTATACGATAGTTTATCAAAATAGGATTATTATCCGGTTGGTTCTTTAATGCTGTCAGAATCTCTTTCGCCAATTCAGATGGCTCAACCTCCTTATCCTCAATATTTTCCGGCAACGCCTCAATAATTGTGGTAAAGCCGCCGTTTCCATCAACGCAATCGGGGATTATAGGAATGGTCAATCCCTTGACTCTGAAACCTTTATATTGCTTTTCAATATTACCATTCCTGATACTGATAAAATGCCTGAAGTTTTTGTCATCTACAAGTTCCTTATGATACCAGAATGAAATGGTATTCCCTTCCTTCTGGCAAAGAAGACCTCCTGTATATATGTCTTCACTTTGTGAGAAAGCAGCGAAACCTAACATGTCTTGCATGTTGTCATAATCAAATTCCGCATACTTTTCAGGCATATCTTTATCCTTGAAATTATATCCGAGAATGATTTCGTTCTTTCCATCATTCTCCACCCAAGAAAATGTGCTTATATTGCCTACAACCGAAAGGAGTCTGTTATTGGGTCTGTAATATCCGACATGATCATCAAACAACAGGGAATATCCCTTTATATCTCTAAGGTTCTTGATAGTATGTCCATCACGTGTGCTAACCAGTTCAATACCATAGCCTCCTCCCGGATATCTCTTTCTAATCAGAATCGTTGTATCATTGTGCTCCGAAAGATATCTGACTGTTCCTTCTATTTCATATGAACCCAAAAATTTCATATTGGGAACAGAATATTTAAACATCTTGTTTTCGCCCATACTAAGAACAGAAAGAATCTTTGTGCTGGGAGAATAAACAAATTGCTGAATCTGATTATATTCTCCACGACCTCTTCCTACTGCATTCAGAGTTCCTTTCAGTTCTCCGTCAACAAAGTAGTACATCGTTTTTCTGCCTGCGCTACGTATCAATGTTTCCTTACCAAAACATTCTATCTCAGCACATTGATTTATAGGAACATCACTCTTAAGAGGTGTAATCTTTACATCTTTAGCCACATCTTCAAAATTGACCTCCTGGGCAGCATCAACATCAATCTCTACCACGGTGCCATCATAATGTGATTGACAACCTATAACTGCCAGCATTAATCCGAATAAATAGTTTTTGGTTTTCATAATCGTACTTTGTATTTAAGTTTACCACCATTCAATTTCATTGTTCTCATTGATAAAGAATGAGCACTCGTCTGTTCCACGTGTATAATTCTTTATCCAAAGCAATGCCCCCTTAGGTACATTGTCATAGGCGAGATAATTCTCCTCAGGTTTCTGTTCGCCCAATGAATCCCAATAATCACCATTCCAGTACAACAGTTCATATTCATTCCCCGGGCATATATCATTGTCATCATTTCTGGGTATTACTCTTACCGATGATACCTTTACAGGTTTTCCCATATCCATTCCAACCCAATTGCCATCAGCCTGGGATGTCTCAAAGTTGCTGAACCAGTTATCATCAAAAGCACTATTGATTGCATCAGTTGAAGCAGATTTGCATCCTATAGGATTACCTTGGATCTTATTTCCTTCATTGTCAATGAATGCAAGCTCCGCTATACTGCCATATGTTCCATCGGCAGACATATAACGCCAATATCTGTGCGGCTTGGACTCACCCAAATTGATGTTGTAAGGAATATCAGTCGCTTCAATCGTATATACTGTAGTATAATCAGAGAAATCTGCCTTATCTGAATATTGAATCTGCGCGCCCAATATTCTTCTTCTTTGCGTCACTACGTTATATGATTCAAAGAATTTACGTTTCAACTTCACACTTACGGTGTTGTCAAGATCAGGCTTTATATAGCTTATAGAGCCATCTTTCTTTAATATGAATGGATCTGAGATCGGGACTAAGATATCGCCATTATAACCCATGACCATATACATTATGTTTCTTCCCATTTTGGTAAAACAGGCCTTTTTGTGTTTTACTTTTCCAAAGTCAACAATCAGCCATTCCGGTCCGGTTCTATTTACAAGCATTGCTATATAGACATACTTGTCTCTGTTAACCTTGTTGTTAATCTCAATTTCAATATCCGATGTCCTGGTATATTTGTCGGTAATATCCTTCCTGTTAAGTGCAATGGGATAGGTATATTTCGTCTTGGCCCGATATTTCTTAACCTCCGGATTAGATGAATAGGTCCTTCTGAAAACTTTCGGGAAACGTTCATAAGGATAGAAACTGCCAAAACCTATCGGACTGATTATACAATCTGCATTTGATAACTCACGACCGTTATCCGTAACTAAAGTGTACCATGTGTGGCCCCAGTTCTTTCTACCCCACACCGGGACTTCATCAATTACAACCGGTATACCTATACTTCTAAAGGTCAGAGCTCCTAAATTCACATATTCCTCGCAAGTTCCGTAAGTCCACTTGGAATACAGATCAGAGGTGTATAAACTATATCCATGAGATACGCCCCAAATAACCCTGGGCTTTATCTTATTTACAATCTCTGTCCTTACGGCTTCTGAAAGTCCCAGGATAGTATGTCCATTGGGATCATAAGGAGAAATCTTCTTTAATGTATCCGTAAAGAATGCAGTTACCGAATCTCTCCAATGATCAAGTTTCTGGCCATCAATAATCTTATAGGGTAAGAGATATTCACAGAACTCATCAAAAGTAAGATGACTGCACCAAGAATTGTTTTTCCATTGATCAAATGCCTGATCTATATTGTCAATGAGGAAATCTGCCTTTATCAGATAAATGTCATTTCCAAATTTTTCGGGCAATGATTTGAAATCTGTCCTACTTTTAGACAACACAATTGCATGCTGTTCCTCTGGACTGGTATCCATAGCCAGAATCTTTTCGGCCTCTTTATAAAACTGCTCTATTTGATCACCGTAAAAAGAATCATGTCCGGGCATGTTTACTATTAAGAACTTGGCAGCAGCCAGCTTTTCCGGATCATCTTTGTAATGATCCAATACTTTTTCCAGTTCGGCCCTATTATCACCAGCGTATCTCAATACGCTTCTTAACTGGCGGTCTTCTTCTTTACATGCAGTGAAAAGCAATGAAGAAAACAACAATGCAACGATAATAAACCTATGTTTTGCGTTCATCATTATTCTATGCTAACTAGTTATTTATAAGGCGTTGTTTTTCCAATTATCCAAATACCTGGAATTGAGAGTATCAGCGCTCACGTATTCAATACTATTATTCTTATGCAGGATAAAGGGCTCACTTATGGGAATGAGGGTGTTGCCGTCATATCCTTGTATCTGGTAAAGCACCTCGCGACCCATGTCGTGGAATATAGCCTTACCATCTTTCATTATGCCAAAGTCTACTATTTGCCAAGGCTTATCTTCACTACGCACGGCCGAAGCTATGTATACATATTTGTCTTTAATCTGCTTCAGAACGCCCTTGTCAATAGGAATTGAAAGGTCAGTTGTAAGGAAATATTTGGATGTA
>Ga0265300_10003150_pt1 | contig 13647 bp, 10 predicted proteins | sample AusTroGonzalo_MG_FD_193482 | JGI IMG/M metagenome (GOLD analysis project Ga0265300, IMG submission 193482) | Bovine rumen microbial communities from tropical cattle in Woodstock, Queensland, Australia - Gonzalo_03 | ecosystem: Host-associated > Mammals > Digestive system > Stomach > Rumen ... | reverse complement strand
ATGAGATCGTCAGATTGGGAACTGGACGTAAGGCGGCCAGGTCGAAGGCGCCGTGATGCGTAGGACCGTCTTCACCCACCAGTCCGGCACGGTCGAAACAGAATACCATATTCAAGTTCAACAGGGCTACATCGTGGATGATATTGTCGAAGGCGCGTTGCGCAAAGGCACTATAAATGTTACAGAAAGGTAGCAGACCGTCCTTTGCCATACCGCCTGAGAAAGTCACGGCATGACCTTCAGCGATACCCACGTCGAAGGTGCGCTCCGGAATCTCCTTCATCATGATATTCATTGAGCACCCCGAAGGCATCGCAGGTGTCACACCAACAATCTTCGGATTCTGCTTGGCCAGCTCTAACAGTGTATGACCAAACACGTCCTGATACTTCTGAGGTTTTGTTGGATCCTTGTCGATGATACGCTCACCTGTCTCTGGATCGAACTTGCCTGGTGCGTGCCAGATGGTCACATCCTTCTCGGCAGGGGCATAACCATGTCCCTTCTGGGTGTGTAGGTGCAACAGTCTCGGACCTTTCATCTCCTTAATCCTACGCAGGATACGAACCAGTTCCTTCACGTCGTGACCATCAAACGGACCGAAGTAGCGGATGTCCATACCGTCGAAGATGTTCTGCTGATGGGCAATGGCACTCTTCACGGCATTCGACAAGCGCTGGATGCCTTTCTTACGGTCATCGGTCATCAGTCCCTTCTTATAGAGCCAACTGGTGGTCTTGAGTTTGATGGCGTTATAGGTTTCGTTGGTGTTCAGTCCCAGCAGATACTGTTTCATGCCGCCCACCGAACGGTCGATACTCATATTGTTATCATTGAGGATGATCAGTAGGTCGTTGGGTGATGATGATACATTGTTCAGTCCCTCAAAGGCTAAACCACCAGAAAGTGCACCGTCGCCGATCACTGCCACCACATGCCGTTTGTCGTTACCCTCTAACTTGGCAGCTACAGCCATGCCTAAGGCTGCCGATATCGAGTTGCTGGCATGCCCGCAGGCAAAGGTGTCGTATTCGCTTTCAGAGGGGGAGGGGAAGGGCTTGATGCCGCCCAACTTTCGGTTCGTACAGAACTTCTCTCTACGTCCTGTCAGTATCTTATGGCCGTAAGCCTGATGACCTACGTCCCACACGATTCTGTCATCTGGGGTATTATAGACATAATGCAGTGCCACCGTGAGTTCCACCACACCTAAGCTCGATGCCAGATGGCCTGGGTTGACAGCTACTTCTTGCACAATATCCTCACGCAGCTCTTCACAAAGCTGAGGCAGTTCATCAACAGATAGCTTGCGTAAATCCTCAGGATATTGGATCTTATTTAGTAATGTAAACTCTTTCTTGTCCACAGTAATCATTCAATTATGCGTGCAAAGGTACGCTAAAATTTGTAAAAAACAAAATTTTTCTCAAAAATATTCGGTTTATGGGCATTTGTTTTGTTGGTTTGGCAAAAAGTTGTAAATTTGCAGAAAATTTGCAGAACGAGTTTTTGGGTATGAAATACATCACGCTGCCGACATCAGAGGTTCGTCGCCTGTCGTTCTATCTGGCGATGGAGGAGTATGTGGCGCGCCATCTCGATGAGCCCGACTGTTTCTTTCTTTGGCAGGTGGAGCCGAGTGTGATCTTTGGACGAAACCAGGTGCTGGAGAACGAGGTGAATGTCGATTACTGCCGTACCCATGGCATCAAGCTCTATCGACGCAAGAGTGGGGGTGGCTGTGTGTATGCCGATATGGACAATCTGATGTGGTCGTTCATCACCTCCGAGGAGAATGTGAACTTCGCCTTCAACCGCTTCATCAACATGGTGTTGCTGGTACTGCGGAAGTTGGGCATCGAGGCCACGGGTACGAGCCATAACGATGTGATGATCGGCGACAGGAAGGTCTGTGGAACGGCCTGCTACCATCTGGAGGGCAGGAGTATCGTGCATAGTACCATGCTCTACGATACGAATATGGCACACATGGTGAACGCCATTACCCCGAGTCGGGAGAAGCTGCAAAAGAAGGGGATTGAGAGCGTCAGGCAGCGCATCACCCTGTTGAAGGACTATACGTCGCAAAGTCTTGACGATGTGAAGACGCTGATTCGGGAGACGCTCTGTCAAGACTCGCGGATGCTGACACCCGCAGAAGTGGCTGCCGTCGAAACGCTGGAGCAGACCTATCTGAAAGAAGAATTCATTAAAATATTACAATAGTCTATGGCAATAAAACAAGAATTAGAAAAACGGGAGAAACGCACCTGTCTCCATGACAAGCATTTGTCGTTGGGAGCCATGATGGTGTCCTTTGGTGGCTTTGATATGCCGTTGCTTTATCAGAATGCGGGTATCGCACCAGAACATTATGCCGTACGTGAGAAGGTGGGGCTGTTTGATGTCTCTCATATGGGAGAAGTCATCGTACGCGGCAAGGATGCCGAACGTTATGTAAACCACATCTTTACCAACGATGTCACTGCGATGCCTGTAGGTAAGATCCTCTATGGTATGATGTGCTACGAGAACGGTGGTACGGTCGATGATCTCTTAGTCTATAAATTGGGGGAGAATGATTTCTTCCTCGTCATCAACGCCGCCAATATTGATAAGGACTGGGCTTGGATGCAACAGCATGCCGAGGGTTTCGACATCGAGTTACGTAATGCGTCTGACGATTATGGACAGCTGGCTGTTCAGGGCCCAGAGTCGGAACATATCATGGAGACGGTATTGGGTTTGCCCTGCAAGGAACTGGTCTTTTACACCGTTAAGGTGATTGATGATGTCATCATCAGTCGTACTGGCTATACAGGTGAGGACGGCTTTGAAATCTATGCCGCGCCCGACTTTATCCGCGATTGTTGGGATAAGATGATAGCCGCTGGCGTACAGCCCTGTGGACTCGGTTGTCGCGACACCCTGCGCTTTGAGGTTGGTCTGCCCCTCTATGGTGATGAACTTTCAGAAGATATCACCCCCGTGATGGCAGGACTGACGATGTTTGTGAAGTTGGATAAGCCCGAATTCATCGGCAAGGAGGCACTCGCCAAACAAAAGGCAGAAGGCCCTGCGAAGAAACTTGTAGGTATCGAACTCTTCGATAAGGCAATCCCCCGTCATGGTTATCCAGTGCTGAATATGGAAGGGGAACCCATCGGTGAGGTGACCACAGGCTATCACACGCTATCTACGGATAAGAGTGTCTGCATGGCGCTGATTGATGCAGCCTATTCCAAACTCGATACCGAGGTACAGATCCAGATCCGTAAGAAGGTGTTCCCTGGTAAAGTGATTAAAAAGCAATTTTATAATAAAAACTATAAGAAATAAAACTATAAAGAATTATGGCTAAAGTAATTGAAGGACTCTACTACTCGGAGTCACACGAATTCGTGAGAGTAGAAGGTGACTATGGTTTCGTGGGTATCACGGATTATGCCCAGAACGCATTAGGCAATGTGGTATATGTGGATATGCCTGAGGTCGATGATGAGGTAACGGCTGGTGAAGAGTTTGGCGCTGTCGAGAGTGTCAAGGCTGCCAGCGACCTGATCTCTCCTGTCAGCGGTACCGTGGTGGAGATCAACGAAGCCCTCGAAGATCAGCCTGAGCTCATCAACGAGGATGCTTTCGAGAACTGGATCATCAAAGTGCAGCTCAGCGACAAGGCCGACCTCGACAACCTCATGGATGCCGCCGCCTACACCGCTTTCTGTGAGAAATAATGATTAGCAACGGACAACAGGACTTTAAGGACTCTTTCTATAAAGAATCTTGCAAAAAGTCGTATTAGTCCTGTAGTCCGTTGCCAAAAACAAAAATCTATGGACTATAAATATTTTCCTCATACTGAAGAGGACTTGCAGGCGATGATGGAGAAAGTCGGGGTGAAGACCCTCGACGATCTCTATGTCCAGATTCCTGATGCCATCCGCTTCAAGGACGACTACCAGTTGCCCTCAGAGATGAGTGAGATGGAGGTGCGCGAGCTCTTCGGGAAACTGGGGTCGCAGAACAAGCAGCTCACCTGTTTTGCGGGCTATGGGGTCTATGACCACTATACGCCCTCCGTCGTCCCCAGTCTGTTGCAACGCTCCGAGTTCCTCACCTCCTATACCCCTTATCAGGCAGAGATCTCACAAGGCACGTTGCACTATATCTTCGAATATCAGTCGATGATGGCTGAACTCACCGGGATGGACATCTCCAATGCCTCGATGTACGATGGCACCACCGCCTGCGCTGAGGCGATGATGATGACGGTGGCTGCAGGCAAGAAACAGAATAAGGTGTTGGTGTCTGCTGGCCTCAACCCCAAGACGCGTGAGGTGTTGGATACCTATGCCCTGCATCAGGGCATCGAACTGGTGACCATCCCCCTAACGGATGGTGTAACCCAACTATCCGCTATCAACTATCAACTATCAACTGGAGGTGTCGCTGGTGTGATCGTACAGCAGCCCAATGTCTATGGCATAGTGGAGGACTTCACAGGCTTCGCTGAGGCGTGTCATGAACAGAAGGCCCTCTTCGTCATCGATAGTGTGGCTGCCGATCTCGCCGTGCTGAAGACACCAGGCGAGTGGGGCGCTGATATCGCTGTGGGCGATGGTCAGTCGCTGGGTATCCCCATGCAGTTTGGTGGCCCCTATGTAGGTTATATGTGTTGTACGGAGAAACTCATCCGCAAGATGCCAGGTCGTATCGTCGGTATGACGAAGGACAACCGAGACCAAAGAGCCTTCGTACTCACCCTTCAGGCGCGCGAACAGCATATCCGTCGCCAGAAGGCCACCTCCAACATCTGTTCGAACCAGTCTTTGATGGCCCTCTTCGTCACGATGTATATGTCGTTGATGGGTAAGCAGGGACTGAAGGAAGCTGCCCAACTCTCTTATGCGGGGGCTCACTACCTCTGCGATGAGCTGTTGAAGACGGGACGTTTTGCGCTGGCTTACGATCAGCCCTTCTTCAATGAGTTCTTTGTGAAGTACGACGGTGATGCCGATACGCTCTATCAGCGTTTCATCGAGGCTGGAATCCTCGGTGGTGTGCGTTATGAGGATGGTTTCCTCTTTGCCGTCACCGAGAAGCGTACGAAAGAAGAAATTGATAACCTTGTAAAGATAGCAGCCTTATGAATCATCAATTATACGGAAATCTGATCTTTGAACTTTCCAAGGAAGGTCGTAAGGGTTACTCGCTGCCGAAGAACCGCTTTGGTAATTACGAGTTGCCTGCTGAAATCTGTCGCAAGGAAGATGCGCAGCTGCCTGAGTGCGATGAACTCACGGTGGTGCGCCACTACACGAACCTCTCTAATAATAACTTCGGTGTCGATACGGGCTTCTATCCCCTTGGCTCCTGCACGATGAAGTACAATCCCAAGATCAACGAAGAGATGGCTGCCCTGCCGCAGTTCCAGAACCTCCATCCTGAGCAGCCTGCCCATACGGTGATGGGTGCTGAGGCATTGGTTACCCTCTTGGAGAGGTCGCTCTGTGCCCTCACGGGTCTGGCTCACTTCACCTTCAAACCTTATGCAGGTGCCCATGGAGAACTGACGGGTCTGATGACCATCGACAACTATCACCGTTCGCGTGGCGATCTGACGCGTAAGAAGGTCATCGTACCTGACTCTGCCCACGGCACGAATCCCGCCTCAGCAGCAGTCTGCGGACTGGAGATTGTCGAGGTGAAATCATTGGCGAACGGTCAGGTGGATTTCGAGGACTTGCAGCGCATCGTCGCTGAACAGGGCTCTGAGATTGCTGCCATGATGATGACCAACCCCAACACCCTCGGCCTCTTCGAGACCCGTATCCCTGAGATTGCAGAGCTCATCCACAACTGCGGTGGTCTGATGTACTACGATGGTGCCAACCTCAATCCGATGCTGGGTGCCTGTCGCCCGGGTGACATGGGCTTCGATGTCATGCACATCAATCTGCATAAGACCTTCTCCACGCCTCATGGCGGAGGCGGTCCTGGCTCTGGTCCCGTCGGCGTGCGCGAAGGATTGCAAGTTTTCTTCCCCTGCGTATCGCCTTACCAGGGCAACTATGCCGTCATGATGCGTGCCTATGCCTACATCCTCTCCTTAGGTCGTGAAAATGTGAAGCTGGTCGGTCCATTGGCTACGCTCAATGCCAACTACATTAAGGAATCGTTGAAGGATGTCTATGAACTGCCTATCGACACCACCTGCTGTCATGAGTTTGTGTTCGACGGTCTGAAGGATAAAACCACTGGTGTCACCACGATGGATGTAGCGAAGCGCCTGCTCGACTATGGCTATCATGCCCCCACGATCTACTTCCCGCTGCTCTTCCACGAGAGTCTGATGATTGAGCCTACGGAGAACGAGTCGAAAGAGACGCTCGATGGCTTCATTGCCGTGATGCGACAGATTGCCGAGGAGGCCAAGACCGATCCGGATCTGGTGAAGTCGGCACCCCATACCACGCCTATCGGACGTGTCGATGATGTCCTTGCCGCCAAACATCCCGTCACGACTTATCGCCAACTCCAGGCAGAAAATGTTTAATGTTTAATCTTTAATGTTTAATGTCTCAGACTGATCTCATCATCATCGGCGCGGGGCCAGGCGGTTACCGCGCCGCTGAATACGCCGCCAAACAAGGCCTGAAGGTCACGATCTTCGAGGGCTCGGAGGTGGGAGGCACCTGTCTCAATCTCGGCTGCATCCCCACGAAGACCTACGTCCACAGCGCCACTTTCACTGAGGCCCGCGAACGCATGGCCCAGGTCGTCCCGCAGTTGCGTAGTGGGGTAGAGACCATTCTCTCTCATCCCAACATCACGTTGGTAAGGGAGGTCGGTAAACTCGTTGATGCGCACACCGTCAATGAATTCACAGCCCCCAATATCATCATCGCCACAGGCTCCGAAACCAAATGGCTCCCCATTAAAGGTATCGACGATCCCCGTGTAGTCGATTCCACGGGCCTGTTGCAGCTCGACACCCTCCCCAAGCGCCTCGCCATCATCGGTGCAGGCGTCATCGGTATGGAGTTCGCCAGTGTGTTCCATCGCTTCGGCTCCGAGGTCACCGTCATCGAGTACCTGAAGGAATGTCTGCCTGCCCTCGATAGCGACATCGCCAAACGTCTGCGTAAATACTTGGAGAAGCAGGGCATCACCTTCAAGATGAAGACCGCTGTCGAAAACATCGCCGACATCGATGCCGACGTCATCCTGATGGCCACAGGCCGCAAACCGCGTATGGAGGGCTATACAAATGTCGATGAAAACTTTCAGGTGCGCGAAGGGCTATACGCCATCGGCGATGTCAACGGTCGTCAGATGCTCGCCCATGCCGCTGAGATGCAGGCCGTCCGTGCTGTCAACCATATTCTCGGCAAGCAGGACAATATCCGCTTCGACATCATGCCAGCAGCCATCTTCACCGAACCCGAGGCAGCCTGTGTCGGCCCCACTGAGGATCAGCTCAAAGCGCAAGGCATTGCCTATACGTGCAAAAAATCCTTTTGGCGTGCCAACGGCAAGGCGCTCGCCATGAATGCCACGGAGGGTATGCTGAAACTCTTCTGCGATGCTGACGGGGTGATCCTCGGCTGCCACGCCTATGGTGCCCACGCTGCCGACATCGTCCAGGAGGTCTCTGTCCTGATGTGCAAGCACACCACGCTCAGCGAACTCGCCGACATGATCCACATCCATCCGACCCTTTCGGAGATCCTCAAATCCGCCGCGGAAACTTGAACGACACCGACATCACATCGAAACTAACCAAGGAATAGAAAAACTAATAATATTTTACACTAGAATTGGTGTCTATAGCCCCTCAGGCTGTCCGCCTGAGGGTTTTTGATAGTCTGCCCAAGCCTTTCTTCCCGTCCGCCTTGGGCGGACTCCGAGAGCCCTATTACCCTTGAAAACAAACAGAACGTGAAAACATTTGACTCAAAGTCTGACATCTAACAATCTAACATCTAACATTAAAGTTTTGTAGTTTTTATCTAACAGAACTTTTATATTATATATATTATATATAATATATATAATATAATTAATAATTATAGTAATAATTATCCCATTCCCTCCTATATCCTCTCAGAAATACCACTTCTGAAAATATTAATGTTAGATGTTAGATTGTTAGATTTTCATGTTTGCTAGATCTTTCATTTTGTAACGAAATGATATGTTTTGGATGCAAAGTGATAGCAAATGGAAAACAAAAATCAATTAGAAGTTTACAAAGTGTAAGTTTGTTTAGGTTTTAACAAACAAAACGAAAGTGATTTTTGCGTTTTTGCGACATAAAGCAGTAATTTTGCACTCGCAAACTTGCAAACAGTTCATAAAATAAATAAGGTAAAAAGAAATGAAGATTAAAAAGCGTTGGATAATCCTGATGACGGCGATGACATTGATTGCCGTTGCAGGGCTTTTCGTAGGGGAGCCTACGTTTGAATGTGACTGGTCGGTGATCTCCGCGGCTGATGTGGCGTGGCTGATTACCGCCACTATTTTTGTGCTGATGATGACACCTGGTCTGTCGTTTTTCTATGGCGGCATGGTGGGTGCGAAGAACGTCATCTCGACGATGTTGCAGTCGTTTATCGCCATGGGACTGATTTCGGTGCTGTGGGTGGTCATCGGCTTCTCGCTGTGCTTTGGCGACGACATCGGCGGCGTCATCGGCAATCCTTTGACATTCCCCATGTTTCATAATGTAGGCGGAGCCGTCTATACCACTCCTGCAGGCAACGTGTTGGGCGGTGCTACGATACCGTTGGCGCTGTTTGCCCTGTTCCAGATGAAGTTTGCCATCATCACACCGTCGTTGATTACGGGCTCGTTTGCCGAGCGTGTGAGGTTTTCGGCCTATATGTTCTTCATGATGTTTTTCTTTTTCATCATCTATTGTCCGCTGGCTCACATGACTTGGCATCCTGAGGGATTGTTTATGAAGTGGGGTGTCGTCGATTTTGCAGGTGGTATCGTGGTGCACGCCTCCAGTGGTGTGGCTGCCCTCGCAGGAGCGATCTATTTAGGACGTCGCAAGGCGGAGACCCGTAAGAGCGAACCAGCCAACATCCCTTTTGTACTTCTGGGTGCTGCCATGCTGTGGCTGGGTTGGTTTGGCTTTAATGCGGGTTCTTCGCTGCATGCCGACGGACAGGCCATCAAGGCGTTTCTGAATACGAATACGGCCTCGGCAACAGCCATGATGACGTGGATTTTCTTCGACTGTCTGCGCGGTCGCAAGCCGTCGGCGATGGGTGCTGCCGTGGGTTGTGTAGTCGGTCTGGTGGCCATCACGCCGTCGGCAGGCTACGTCACTGTGGGACAAAGCATCTTCATCGCCTTTGTCATCACGCTGATCTGTAACATCGCCGTCTATTGGCGTTCGCACTCCAACATCGACGATGCTCTCGACGTGTTCCCCACACATGGCACAGGCGGTATCTTCGGTACGGTGCTGACAGGTATCTTTATACAGGAGGGACTCATTGCAGGCACGTGGGAGGGTTTTGTGATTTTCCTCTACCACCTGCTGGCCATCGTCATCGTGTTCGTCTATACCTTTATCATGAGTTGGTTGGGGTACACGCTCATCGACAGTCTGATCCCCATGCGTGTATCAGCTTATAGTGAAAAGGTTGGCCTCGACTTCTCGCAGCATGACGAGCACTACGGACTGGCGCATATCGGCGAGCGAGAGTTGGCGGAATACGAAGAACACCTGAAAGAAAAAATGAAGAATTGAGGAGGAATGCTCATCAAGAAAAACGCTGCAGATTTAATGGTCTGCAGCGTTTTTGATGATATCTTCTACCACTTTGGGGAAATATTCCATTTCGAGCATGTGCTCTTTCTCGGCGATGGTCTCTACGGAGTCTTCGGGAGAAAGAGCGACCCGGTATTGGGCGATGATCTCTCCGGCATCACATTCGGGGGTGACCCAATGGACGGTCATGCCTGTCTCCGTCTCACCAGCGGCTTTCACCGCTTCGTGTACATGGTGTCCCCACATGCCCTTGCCGCCGTATTTCGGCAGCAGGGCAGGGTGGATATTGATGATCTTGTGTGGGAAGGCGTCGATCAGGAAGTCGGGAATCAAAGGCAGCCAACCTGCCAGGACAATGAAGCCGATGTCGTATTTGCGAAGCAGGGGCAACATGATGTCAGGGCTATACAGATCGGCCTTGGGGGTGATAGCCGTTGGCACACCGTGGCGCTGAGCCCTTTCGAGGACAAAGGCGTCGGGCTTGTTGCTGACGACTAACGCCACTTTTACCGACTCAGAGTCGGCAAAGTGCTTGATCAGATTCTCACAGTTGGTTCCGCTTCCCGAAGCAAAAATCGCTATGTTCATTATTATATTCTTGCAACGGACTACAGGACTAAAGGACTTTTTGCGCTCATAGTCCTTAAGTCGTGTAGTCCGTTGCTAATTTTTTTATACTAAATGCTCTATTAAATCTGCTCGGTCGCCTGGGAGCATATCGATCACAGGAATCTCAACCATCGTGTAGCAGCCTGGCTGCAGACGCATGGAGGCACGGGCTACATTGACCAGCACCTGACCTGTGAGGGCGGGGTTGTTGATGCTCATATTGAACTCCAGACGCTGGTTCTGAGTCTTACCGCTCACACCCTTGCGCACGAGGTTCACACCATGACCCATATCGCGCACGTCATCGACGCTCTCCACCTGGAATACATGGGTCTCGTCGGAGGCGAAGTAGGGATCAGCCTTGATGGCAGCAGTCACCTCTTCGAGCTTGGCACCGTCTTCGAGTTCTACATACACCATACGGCGATGGATGCCCTCACCGAGAGGAATGGTCATGCTCAGTGCGTTCTTTACACCAGCCTTAGAGCGTACGCAGACGCTGTGGCCCATCGACATACCGGGACCGAAGTTGGTGTAGCTGAGGCCCTTAGGAGCCAGACTCTGCATCAGGGTGCGCACGATAGAATCGCTGCCCGGATCCCAACCGGCAGCAATCACACTCACGGTGTTGGTCTCCTTATTGAGCTTCATCAGGCGCTCACGGTAACCACGGATCTGTGTGTGGATATCGAAAGAATCGACGGTGTTGATGCCGAGGGGCAGAATCTGGTTGGCATACTCCTCACAGCTACGGGTTGGGGTAGCGAGGATGGCCACATCGACGTCCTTCAGTTCACGGATATCCTTCACCACATCATAGGATGCGAGTTCTGCGGGCTTATTCTCTGCGCCATTGCGACGTACGATACCTGCTACTTCGAAATCTGGGGCTGTTTCCAGGGCCTCAAGTGCATACTTACCAATGTTGCCGTAACCGACGACGGCTGCTCTGATTTTCTTCATATTTTAATGTGTTTGTTGGTTATTTTAATCTTTTCGGTGGCAAAAGTACGCATTTTATCCGAAACAAATAACAATTTGCTTGGAAAATTGCATAAAAACTTTCTAATTGTGACAGAATGCAAGGTTTTATGCAAGAAATATAATAAAATGAGGGTGAGAACGTTATTTAAAAGGTAATAAAAGAAAAAGGTAAATAATTGAAACTATGATTGAATATATCAAAGGAGAACTGACTGAGCTGACCCCTGCGTTGGCAACGATCGAGGCAGGCGGCATCGGCTACGGACTGAATATTTCGCTGAATACCTTCAGTGCGATTCAAGGAAAGAAGGAGGTGAAACTCTATGTGTATGAGGCCATTCGCGAAGATGCCCATCTGCTTTATGGTTTCGTAAACAAGAAGGAACGGGAGATGTTTCTCTTGCTGATCACGGTGAGTGGGGTAGGTGCCAATACGGCGCGGATGATGCTCTCGGGTATGAGTGTTGCCGAGTTGTGTAACGCCATCTCGACGGGCAACGCCAAACAGATACAAGGTATTAAGGGTATCGGAAAGATGACGGCGCAGCGTATCATCGTGGATCTGAGGGATAAGATTGTGGCCTTAGGTATTGCCGAGGAGATACCTGCGGGCGGTGCTACGGCGACACCTGTAAACAACGAGGTGAAGGATGAGGCCGTTTCGGCCCTAACGATGCTGGGATTCGCACCGGCACCAAGTCAGAAAGTGGTGTTACAGATCTTGCAGGAGCAGCCTAACGCCCCTGTAGAAACGGTGGTGAAACTTGCCCTTAAACAGATAAAATAATAATTATTTTAGCAACGGACTACACGACTAATAGGACTCTCAAAAATAAGTCCTTAAGTCCTGTAGTCCGTTGCCAAGAGAATTATGTGCAGGATAGTCGGGATATTGATGAGCTTTTTGTTCGCGTGCGTGTATGCGCAGGCGCAAGAGGCTGATTCGCTGCAGGCACGCTGGCGTATCCAGAAGACGGCACCTATGCTGGTGGCTGATCTCGACTCTTCCGCCATTGACCTGAAGCATCCTGCCAACATCCGTCAGACGGTGGAGTATGACGACTCTGCCAACGTGTATTATCTCGGTTCGAAGATCGGCGACACCTATCTGAATGCCCCCATCCTGATGACTCCCGACGAGTATCGCCGTTGGAGTGAGAAACGGGCCATGCACGACTTCTTCCGCAAGAAGAACACGGAGAATGTGAAGAACAAGGGCAAGGACAAATTCTCGTTTGCCGACATGCACTTCGACCTCGGACCAGCAGAGAAGATCTTCGGTCCCGGTGGTGTGCGCATCAAGACACAGGGAACGGCAGAACTGAAGATCGGTGTGAACATGAAGAACATCGACAACCCCTCACTGCCGATCCGAAACCGTAAGACCACCGCCTTCGACTTCGACGAGAAGATCAACCTCTCCGTGAACGGTAAGGTGGGCGACAAAGTGAACATGAACCTGAACTACAACACCGATGCCACTTTCGACTTTGATACGCAGAACCTGAAGCTGAAATACGAAGGTAAAGAAGACGAGATCATCAAATTGGTGGAGGCAGGTAACGTGTCGTTCCCCTCGAACAACTCGTTGGTGAAGGGCGCGTCGAACCTCTTCGGTGTGAGGGCTGATATGCAGTTCGGACGGCTGAAGCTGCAGACGGTGCTCTCGCAGAAAAAGTCATCCACAAAGAGCGTCTCGACGAAAGGCGGCACGCAGACCACTCCCTTTGAGCTCGATGCAGCCGACTACGAGGAAAACCGCCACTTCTTCCTGGCACATTACTTCCGTCAGCACTACGACGATGCGATGGCAAACCTGCCCAACCTTATGACGGGTATCGAGATCAACCGTGTGGAGATCTGGGTAACCAATAAGTCGGGCTTGACCACCAACACCCGTAACATCGTGGCACTGACCGACTTGGGCGATACACAGGTGAGCAATCCCATCTGGATGCTAAGTGGTCAGCCTGTGCCAGGCAACGATGCCAATACGGAGTATGCCACGATAACCAGCCAGTATGAGGCTGCCCGTGACATCGACAAGGCCAACGATGTTCTCTCCAGTATCCCTGGTTTCAAAGCAGGTCTTGACTTCGAGGTGCTGTCGAGTGCCCGTCTATTGTCGAGTTCGGAATATACCGTGAACAAAGCCTTGGGTTATGTGTCGCTAAAGGCAGGCTTGCAGACGGATCAGGTGCTGGCGATAGCCTATGAGTTCACTTATGGTGGTGTGACTTTTCAGGTGGGTGAGTTTGCCAGCG
>Ga0265300_10003147_pt1 | contig 13661 bp, 9 predicted proteins | sample AusTroGonzalo_MG_FD_193482 | JGI IMG/M metagenome (GOLD analysis project Ga0265300, IMG submission 193482) | Bovine rumen microbial communities from tropical cattle in Woodstock, Queensland, Australia - Gonzalo_03 | ecosystem: Host-associated > Mammals > Digestive system > Stomach > Rumen ... | reverse complement strand
AGAAGGGCAACGCCGTTATCGTCTGCTCTATCGAAAACCTCGACCCGATGGGCGTTCACACCGGTGACTCCATCACGGTCGCTCCGATCCAGAGTCTCGATGACCGCGCTTACCAGGCCATGCGTGACGACTCCCTGAAGGTCATGGAAGCCATCGGTGTCGAAACTGGTGGATCCAACGTTCAGTGGGCTATTCAGCCTGAAACCGGCCGCCGCATCATCATCGAAATGAACCCGCGCGTGAGCCGTTCTTCTGCACTCGCCTCCAAGGCAACGGGCTTCCCCATCGCCAAGATTGCAGCCCTCCTCGCCGTAGGTTACACGCTCGACGAACTCCGCAACGATATTACGCAGACGACTCCGAGCTGCTTCGAACCGGCACTTGACTATGTTGTGGTCAAGGTTCCGCGCTTCACGTTCGAAAAGTTCCCGAAGGCCGATTCTACGCTGGGCACCCAGATGAAGTCCGTGGGCGAAGCGATGGCTATCGGTACGAACTTCAAGCAGGCCATGCAGAAGGCGCTGCGCTCCCTGGAAACGGGATTTGGTGGGTTCGGTGCCTGCGCCAAGTGCGAAAAGTTCAAGGAATACGACGACGAAACCCTCGCCAAGGAAGTCGCCCGCCCGAGTGCAGAACGCATCTTCGTGGTGTACGAAGCCTTCCGTCGCGGCTGGAGCATCGAAAAGCTCTACGAAGTCACCAAGATTGACCGCTACTTCTTGCGTCACCTGGAAGAACTCGCCTGCTTCGAAGACGAAATCCTCTCCGCAGGTTCGTTGGAAGGGTTGGCAAAAGACGTGCCGCTCTTCCGCCAGGCCAAGGAATTCGGCTTTAGCGATATCCAGGTCGGTTACCTCTTCCACAAGACTCCGGAAGAAGTCATGGCCGTTCGTAAGTCCATCGGCCTCGTCCCGAGCTACTACTCTGTAGATACTTGCGCCGGTGAATTCGAAGCCATCACGCCGTATTACTACAGCTGCTACGCCGAAAATTCCGAACCCGTCCGCGAAATTCCGGGTCACGGTCACAAGAAGCGCATCATGGTGCTCGGCGGTGGTCCGAACAGAATCGGTCAGGGTATCGAATTTGACTACTGCTGCTGCCATGCCGCCTTTACGCTGCGCCGCGAAGGCTACGAAGTCATCATGGTGAACTCCAACCCCGAAACGGTTTCCACCGACTACGACACTTCGGACAAACTCTACTTCGAGCCGCTCACGCTCGAAGACGTGATGGGCATTTACGAACGCGAAAAGTGCGCCGGCGTCATCGTGCAATTCGGTGGCCAGACTCCGCTGAACCTCGCCATGCGTCTCAAGAAAGCTGGTGCAAACGTCGTCGGCACGAGCCCCGAAGACATTGACCTCGCCGAAGACCGCGACTTCTTCAAGCAGCTCGTTACCAAAATTGGCATCAAGCAGGCCGAAAGCGGCATCGCCCACAACGTGGAAGAAGCCCTCGCCATCGTCGAGAAAATCGGCTACCCTGTTCTCGTGCGTCCGAGCTTCGTTCTCGGCGGCCGCGGCATGGTGATCGTCTATAAGGAAAAGTACCTTCGCAAGTTCGTGGAAGAAGCCGCCGCCATTGGCGAAGGCAAGCCAATCCTTATCGACCGCTTCCTCGAAGACGCTACCGAACTCGACGTGGACTGCATCAGCGACGGCAAGCATACCGTCGTGGGCGCTATCATGGAACACGTGGAACCCGCAGGTATCCACTCCGGCGACTCCGCAAGCGTCATCCCGCCGATGACCCTCTCCAAGGAAATCCAGGACAAGGTTCGCGCCTACGCCAAGGAATTCGCGAAGGAACTCCACGTTTGCGGCCTCATGAACATGCAGCTCGCCGTGAAGGATGGCGAACTCTACATGATCGAAGTGAACCCGCGCGCCTCCCGTACCGTGCCGTTCGTTTCCAAGTCCATCGGCGTTCCGCTGGCCAGTTACGCAAGCCGCTGCATGCTCGGCGAAACCCTCGAACAGATCGGCTTCACCGAAGAAGTCCACGTGCCTTACGTGAGCGTCAAGGAAGCAGTCTTCCCGTTCGTCAAGTTCCCGGGTGTGGACATCACGCTTTCTCCGGAAATGAAGTCTACCGGCGAAGTCATGAGCCTCGATCGCGACCGCGGCCTTGCCTATCTCAAGAGCCAGCTGGCCGCCGGCAACAAGGTTCCTGGCGAAGGCAACATCTTCATCTCCCTCAAGGACGAAGACAAGGAAAAGGCCGTGCCGCTCATCAAGCGCCTGGTGGACATGGGCTACAACATCTACGCCACCCGCGGAACTTCTACCCTTCTCTACAACGAAGGCATCAAGACTCGCGCCGTGTTCCGTATCTCCCGTGGTCGCCCGAACCTGCTGGACCTTATCCACGACAAGGAAGTCCAGTGGATCGTGAACACCACCGAAACGGGTGCCGAAGCCATGGTGGACGAAATCCAGATGCGCTCTAAGGCTGTGGTGTCCGGCATTCCTATCACCACGACCATCGCCGCTCTCACCTCTACCGTGGAAGGCCTCATGGACAAGCACGACTTCGGAAGATTCGAAGTTTGTAGTCTCCAAGAGTACCACAGGCATGTGAAGAAATAACGCGGACTGTCATCCCCGTGAAGGCGGGGATCTCCCAAAGCTTAAAACGCAGACTCAAACGAGCCTGCGTTTTTTTGCCCCAAGCTCAGCAGAAATACGATATCTCGTTAAAGAATTCCATCCACTTTTTAACAACCTCTTCATTACGAGCTTCAATAATACGAAGAATGTTTTGAAGAACATGTGGGTTTATATGCGAATTATTATGAGCCAAGAGACATTTCCCGGCTTTTGTAATCCAAACTTTAGTTGCATTCGCAGAAGGCTCGCCTTCTGACACATGAACATGAATCGGTTCTAACGGATTATTTTCGTTAGACCAGAAATAAACCCAGAAGGAACCAATCTTAAAGATTTGCGGCATTGCTAAACCCGCCTTTCTGAGAGAATTCCATTATCAAATGAGCCGTTGACTCAATCACTTTTTTATAGCGATCGAGTTCCTCATCTGAAAAACCGAATACATCTTCCCATGTATAGGAGGGTAAATAGCATGTTGCCCGATGAAAACCATCTTTTGCATCGGGCTTTTCGATATACACCTTAACGCGGCCATCCTTGCCCATTTCAGAATGGACAATTTCTGCGTTATCATCAAGTGTCATGAAGGGGTACATCATATTGCTTGCCGAGAATATAACATTTTTTGACCTAATTTGGCTAGTATTCATTTTTCACTCCTCTCCGCCTACACGCATAAAAAGGCGGGGTAAATAGTTTACGAGATAAATATACATTCCTTGACTGTCATGTTATGACATTTTAAGGTTCCCCCTTTAAAAGAAAACAGCAGACTCAATCGAGCCTGCGTTTTTCATTATAATTTCGTTGTTACTTCACATTCACGTTGTAATTATTCTTCCCAACACTCAGGATGTACCTGCCCGCGCGGGGAGCCGCAATATTGAGCGCAATACCTGTGCGAACATTCCAGATTCCGCTTGAGATGACTTGCCCGAGCGTATTGCTCAATGCGTAACGTTGTCCCTGAATGTTGCCGTAGCGAACATCCATGGCGTTCACAATGATGTTCTTGCCTTGCGTGCCGACGGCAAATTTAGCACCGCCCATTTTTGCAATGTGGCGCGGTTCAATCTTAATCGCGTCAGTCGAATTAACGACCTTGGGTGTTTCAGTGACAAGGAGCATCGCAGTGATGGATTTTGCGGGGAGCGTCATCTTGAACTTGTTCGCCGACGAAGATGTTGCGCTTGTCGAGCCGCCCACAACGGAGGCTTTTACGACATCGGCCTTCAAAGCGTTGTTCGTGTGAGAAACGAATGTCTCTCCTTTGATACCTTCGAGCGTCAGCGTCTTTACGCTTCCTTCCTTAGCGGCAAAATCGGGCAGAGACAGGTTAATTTCTTGAGCGTCCTTTTCGGCACGGTTCACAAAAATCACGGTAAGCGAGTCGCCCTTGTTCGCAATGGAACTGTAAGCCGATACAAGCGAGTCGTTTGTAGATACGGACTGCACACGGTTCGCATGGCCATAGCGGCTAAAGAGATGAAGCACTTCGTACATGCCGTCGCCCCAACTCCACGGGGTGAATATTTCCACGCCGTTATCTTGCATGGTGCCAATGAACGAAGCGTAAACAAGCGCCGTTACCATCGGGTCATCCGCATCAATGAGGCTTGTTTCGGTGATGCCGAGCGTAATTCCGTGACCTTCGCCGAAGTATTTGTCGAGCCAATCGCGAATGCGCTTGAAAATGTATTCCTTGGTGACTTTATTATCCCATGAACCACCTACGTTCTTGATTCCATTTGCGCCCGGATAGTTGTACGTTGTATCAAACAGCACGCGATGCCAATTCACACGGCTCTCGTAATCCTTTTCGGTCGGATACCAATGTATGTCGAAAACATCAAGCAGGCGGACGCCTGATTTTTTCTGTTCTTCGGCAATTTTCATGATAAAATATTCTAGCCAGCAGTAATTGCGGTCGGGACCTTTCGGGCGATTTTCCTCATTGTAAGAAGCGACAGAGCACCATTGCCATTCATTGGCGACCACGGGGCCAGTCAACTTGATATCTTTCCATGTGGCACGAGCCTTTTTCGCGACATCAATGTAGCGTTCCACCAAGAAATCACCTGTGACTGGCAAATCGAGGTCGGAGTGCGTACCGCGCCAAATTTCCATTTCGTTGTCCATGCTCCAGTACTTCAAGCGGTTCATGTCGTACTTGAGTTCATCCTTCCAATAAGGGATTATTCCTACGGTAGAATCGGCGGGCCAGGGTTCGTTATAGAGCTTGTAGTCTCCAGCTTTGACAAGCGTTTCGCCGTCATCGGCCACTTCGCCACCGCCTGCGAGATCGAGCGTCGCTTTCGCATTTTGGCCATGTTCCTGCTTCCAGTTCCAATCACCAAAATTGTATTCATTGGAACTTGCTGCCCAGCCTGTAAGCTGGAATGCGTACATGGCATCAACGCCAGGCAATTTGTCAAGAATCTTCTTTGCGGTAATGGACCAGTCCACGGAATAGACGTTGTTGAACCAGTCCGGATGCACAGTCATTTTTTTACGCCAGTTGTAACGAGTGGCGTTGTTTCCGTTGTTCGCACGCATGAATCGGACGCCAGCTTCTCGCGCCTGGTTGATGAATGCTTCTTCGGTGGAATCGAGTTCGGCTGTGCCACCACTGATTTTATCGATGTTACGCCCATATAGGTACGGTGAAATTTTCATGACGCCTTTCTGCGTCTCGACTGTTACGTCAATGGCGGCGTATGTAACGAAAGATGCGGCCAAAGCTATAGCCGCTGCGTTTTTGAAAACGCGGTTAAAGGAATATCCCATAACAACAAATCCTTTTTTCTAAGGCTAACTGTAAAAATATATTCTTGGCGCTCAAAAATCAACGAACATATTTTGGATAAAAAACAGGAGTGTTGCATATGCACTATTTTGTAGCATATAGAAATATTTTATAAAAATCAAACGAAAATTACGTGATTTTAAGCAGTTTTTCAAAATTTTGTTGCATAAAAACATTGACGCCACACAAAAATGATTGTATATTCATTTTCGACAAGACCAATTGAAGAATTATAAAAAGGAGCGTCTTCATGAAAACGAAATTCACAAACATCGCTTGCGGACTTACTACAGCATCAATTTTTGCCCTTGCACTTACCGCCTGCGACGATAACAGCCCGAGCGCCCCAACCGACGGCGACGTGAATTCCTCCGCCATAGAAAGTACGGACACGAGTTCCTCGAGCAACGGCGACGTTCCTCCCGAATCCAGCAACGGGACGCCCACTTCTAGCGAGACACCTGCCAGCAGCGCAAACGAGCCCGCCTCCAGCGGCAATGACGTCAGTTCCAGCTCGACGATTATCGAAGTTAGTTCCTCTTCCAAAATTGCATCGTCCAGTTCCTTAACGCTCGAAGCGTGCATCGACATGGATCAGATGTGCCCGCCATGTGTCAAGGTTGACGGCGGACCGTCTTGCCCGTTGACAAATAACCCCTGCAACCAGTGCAGGACGGAAGGGGCAACGGCAAAGAGTTGCAAGGGAGGCCTTGGCTATGTATGCAGCGACGGGCTCTGGAAGCAGATAAAGGGCGATTCCATCTGTGATCCGGGCGGCGACTGCGACGGTGACGGCATTCCCGACGGAATTTACAGGCCCGATCTGGAGCCCTGCAATACCGAAGAATCTACGCTGGAATTTTACAACCGCTATTTCGTATGCAACGACGGTGCATGGAACCGAATCGACAAACAGGCTTGTGATGACAACGGATCGACAAAAGTTGTTGGAGATTTCGGTTTCCAGTGCGTCTCTGGCAAGTGGGAATATCTACCGCCTCCGATCACGTACATTAACGAAAACGCGACCAACGTGAGCGCGATGGATCGTGGCGGTCCGGCGGTTACCCCGCGCGTCGTGAAGGTGAAAAACGCTAGCGGGTCCGTGACCTTCCGTGACGACGGTGTGCTTGTAGACGACCGCTGCATTTTCAACGGACTCGTTGCGGAACTCAGGGGTGACACCCTGTTCTCCACCATCCTGTATCCGGGATGCACGACGACCGGCGGGCACATGGGCGTCATCACGTTCACCCTCGGCATTGACTTCGCCGACGTGAAATACATCAAGTACGAAGGCAAGAATAAAGCCCAGCCGGTTAACGAAGCAGACGAATTGCTGCCCTGCGGAAACACATCCTCTTGCAATACTTGCAGCGGCGACACCGACGACATGCGTGTGGGGTGCTAAGGACTTAGCCGCAGAAAAATAAAAAGGAGCGGTATCATGAAAAAAACATCAACATAGCGTGCGGGCTTTCTGCGGTATCGCTCCTTGCGTATGCTCCAGGTCCGACACGTGGGATAGAACTTGCTCCAACATGACCGACTCAACGGGGAACATTGCGGAAGATACATGCAGGAACGATTTCGTCACAAGGCTGGATTGCAAGACCAACAAACCCTTTGTGTGCAAGGAAGGCCGCTGGGAAAGTTTGCCTGAGGAGTATTCCTGGATACACCAGAAGTGTGACAGCTGCGAAACCGCCAAGTACATCGATATTGAATACCAAACCGAAAAAGGCTCCGTTGCAAAAGTTAGCCTGAGTTTCTATAGCGACGGTATCTACTGGCGACAGAGTTTCGCGAGTCTGCCTGAAAGGAGATTCTGCGAAATAGAAGATGATAAAGTGACTATCAGCGGCAAAACTTACCAGTGCATAGGCGGAAGGTGGGAACTCTAAAGACCATTTCCCAATACGTTCCCCAAACGAAAACGCCCTGCCGTCTTTGTTTCGGCAGGGCATTTTATTTTTGCTGATTTTATGCTTTATGGAATTCTCGTTAGATATTTCCTTACGTAATTTACTTCATTTGACAAAGCTTTATAATGCTTGTAGAGTTGGAAGAAGAATGCGTCAGCACTGAACGTAACTCTCGTATTGCTTTCTGCTTCATCATGCAAATAGCGCCATGCGTTAGAATCGCCATCGTCCAAAGATATGAAGGTCCCCGAATTGCAAAGATAATAATCGGCAACATACGTTTCGAGTAAATTAATACTTTGTTTCAACTTAACAAAAGTATTTTCGTCAAAGAAACATTTCTTGTAGCCATAATCATTTTTGAGATAGCTTCGATATAGGTATCGATAAAGGCTGTATAGTGTATAATACAGTTCATAATCCATAAACTGGTTGTCGGTGCCAATTCCCATGGTGTTGTCGCCCGGAATGAAGAAATCGCCGTCGAGGAGAGTATTTGTTTGTATTTTTAAATAATCATAATATTTTCCCCATTCCAACGGATCATTATTTTGAAGGTGATGAACCGTAGTCGAATCAGGTTTGTTGCCTGTATATTTTTCAAGCAATTTTATACACTTGCATACTTCTGTTCTTAAATCGATGGTATCTGTTTTCTCTTCGTTAGTTTCTTTGTCTGTTACTTTCACTTGCACTTCGCTATCGTGCCTGCCGATAATGTCAAAGTATTTGAAACGCTTGTTGTTGGCAACAAGGACTTCTGCGTTTGAAATGTCGCAAAGAACGTTGTGTTCTTTCACTTTGTAAGAACCTGTTGCAACTTTTTTTAGATTTTCAAAGCTGATTTCAATTGTTTCTTTTCCATTCTTGTAATCGTCCGTCGGATTTTCGTAATAAAGAATTGCTCCATTTTTTACGACAAAGGCGAAATACGTGTCTTTATTATCAGTATTCGCTTTTGCTTTTACCTTCAGGATTGCATCGCATTTAACTTTTGCGGCTGCTCTTTCACCATCAAAGAAAATGGAAATATAATCGAGCAAGGTTTCTGGAGGCATTTGATCCAACTGGTCTGACTTTGATTGATCCGGCTGGAGTTTGCCATTGCGTAGTTCGAAAGCTGCGCTGAGGTATGCGTTGCGCCATGTTCCGGATTCGCTTTGGTACCCGAGTTGTTGCAATGCGGTGGCGCATAGCTCTCTAATCTCTGTGGCATCGTTTTCGCATTCACCGGAAAGAATCATCTGGTTTGCCATGTAGGCCGCGGTCCAATAATTTCCCTTTGCGATATCATCCTCTATCATTGCCTTCATTTTTTCTTTGCTGCCGGCCATCACATAGCGTAGCGTTTCTTTGGCCAACTGTTCTGGCGGGAGTTCTTGGAGGTGTATCGGGTTGGCGTCATACCAACCAAGATATTTCTGGTAAACAGCCTTGGCGTTGTGAACGGGAGTTCCATAGAAGGGCTTGAGGGTCCAGTTCTTTTGCATCGCTCTCGGTAATACGAGCATGTCGGCCACTTCGTTCATCTTGTAGCCCATGTTCATATAAAGGAGCGTCTGGTCGTGAATGTACTTGTAAATGGCTGCTGTTTCAATGATATAATCGCGGACGCTTTTCTTTTCGCTATCCCAATGTGGCCAGTTATGGCTTTGGAAAACAACCTTTGCATTGCTTCCATACTTGACAGCAGTTTCCATCAAATATTTGGACCAAGCCTTTGCATCGCGGATCTCTGCACCACGGAGAGTGTAAAGGTTGTGCAATGTGCCGGAGCAGTTTTCGGCAAGCCATAATGCTTTATAGCGAGGAATGTAGTTGTTCATTTCTGCCGGAGCTTCTGTCCCTGGTGTCAGTTGGAATTCTACATCGATTTCATCAAGTGTCAATGTGGTATTTTTGTCGATTTCGATTGTCGCCCTTCCCACTGCGGACGGGTGGCCCGTAGACTGACCTTGTCCGATACCGATGCTGATTTCACCATGAACATCATTGGGATCCGATGGCTTGATAAAGCTTCCGTACTGGTAAGAGGCTCGCCTGCCCATGGCATTGCCCAAGTAAACGTTTTCGCTGACGGCGTGGTCGTAAAAACCGGCGGGTGCTAGGATAAAACAGTTGTTGACTTTTTTGTCGTCTTTTTTTTGACCGTTTCCGTTGTCTTTTATAAAGTATTTCTGAACAGTTTCCATTCCGCCATAATGGTCTATGTGGGAATGGCTGATAATCATACCGACGATGGAACCGTTAAGCGAATAAGAAGTAGATTTCAACAAATCCTTCTGCAAGTATTTTTCAAAAAGTTTCATTGCAGCATCTGTGCACTCGTTACTCATCAAGGTGTCGAAGACAATCCAACGTGGCGATTCAATGTCTCGGCAGCCTTCTATAGGAGGGTTACTCCTTACGAATGTAAGGTTGGACATGTCATAGCCGCGGACTTGGTAGATTTTTCCCTCTAGAACTTCAAACACGCCTGATAAATGATTGCTGGCTCCATTTTCCCAAAGGTTCGGATGAACGCACAAATGTTCGTTGTCTTCGACGTTATATTCGTTCTCTAAAAACGTGTAATTCGCCTGTGACCACACAGGTTTTTGTTCTTCGTCGGTTGTTTTAATATCAGGAATAACGTTATCGCAGCTACCGTATTCTGCAATTGTGTATTCCGAAGATCGTTGATTATTGCCGAGCTCGCTACGTAATGCTTCGTAATGATTTTTTACACGCGTAAAAGTGCTTGAATCTAAATTTTGAGTGTCGTTGGAGGCGTTTTCGCTCATGTTTCCCCTTCTGTATTAGAGTTTGATTTTTTTTGTTAAATATTACCTCAAACATACAATAAAGTTACATCAATAAAATAAAACCGTCAATATACTTTAGACGAAATATTTTTCTTTGTTTTAAAACAAAAATGATAATTTGTAAAAATTTTTAAGTAATGTTGCGATTGAAGAAAGAAAATTTATAATACTTTATTTTAATAAAGCTCGACTTGGATTTGCTCTAATGAATCGAATCTATGCAAAAAAGAGACACTTTTGAGTGCCTCTTTTTATAAATGAAGTTCTTTCGACTTTTAAAATCTTCTGCGGATTTTGCAGAAATCTTCGTATTCCTTGCCGAAATCACGGCGGAGGCGGCGTTCTTCGCTAAAAACCTGCACCATCATGATGGCAACAAATGCGGCAAATACAAGCAAGGCTTGCCAACGCCACAGCCACACCAACGCGCCAATGAGATAAACGAATGTGCCGGTGAGCATCGGATTTCGATTCAGGCGGTACGGACCGTCTGTCATTAAATGGCTTGTGCGCGGCGCGACTTCATGACCGAAAGCATCCATCGGATTGCCTTTCCCGCGATGTTTCATGTAAATGATCGTCCAGATGCTTAGAGCAAGCCCGGAAAGCATTATCGCGGCTGCGACACCTCCCCTAACGACATCAACCGGCAACAAATCCGGCATCCCCGAAGCAAGCCTCATTAGCGCTGGAATCAACCCCACAAAAAGCACTCCACCGAGTACATATCCAATGATTTCGCGTAACAGTTTCATAAAACCCTCCTTGGTAATCTCCAATATAATACACTTGCGGTAAAATATAAAAGAATTCAAGCAAACATGATGTATTATTTTATTTTTTTCCAAAAATAAGACGCCCCGTTTTGTATATTTTATTCAAATGATGCATCTCGCTTAGTGAAGGAGGATTTGTAATGAAATTCGCTCATAAACTGTTTGCTCTTGGTGTATTTGGCTTGGCATATTCTTTAATGTCTTGTGCAGATGGCCATCACATAAATAACGCATCTAGCGAAAGTAGCGTACCGAGCTCCAGCAGTGAAAAAGACGAATATTTCTTTATAGATAGCACTCTTCACATAAATGTGCAACGGTATCGAGCTCTCAATTATAACAAAGATACAACCATTTGGGAACCGTCTGATTGCGAAATTAAAGATTCTACTTTTACCTGCGTCCATGTTGATCGGTATGATTATTCATACGGAGTAAGAGACGATATTTGGAACAGTATCTTTGATGACGAAAATCCGTCTAAAAAACGCTCTGGTTATAGGGATACTATTTACGACACAACTTATACTGATATAAACTTTGGGAAAAATGCGCTGGTCCATTATACTCCAGTTGCTGAAATTCCTGAATTTGATAGAGAAGCCGTTGCAAAGGCTCTTTCCAAACTCTCCGGTGAGCCTTGCGCTCAAATTTTCGAATTTAGATCCAATTACTATCTTGAAGTTGTAGGACTTCCGGGTTTTTCATGGAAAGATCAAGATGCTGTGATGTTTGGTTATGATGCGTACATTGATACAGAAGATTCCGGTCAAAAGAAGTGTTCTGTTCAAAGCGCTCGTGTTCAGTACACCATGGAATCCCATTATTCTCTAATCTATAGAAGATCCCTTCCTGAAGCACTTGACGTTAAAAGACTTCAATTTTTCAATGGCACTCTTGAAACATTCCAAGATACGACTATCTCTTGGAAACTGGTTTATACAGACCAATACCGTCGTACGGATACTTTGGACATAACAACTAAATTCGAAATGAACGATTCTGATTCGTTAAGAATAAGATTGTCCGGCTTTTACGATGGCCCCAGTTATGATGCCATAGACTCCACCAATTGAAAGTAATGCTACCAAATTCAAAGGTTAAAAACGCTATAGCTTTTTATAAATAATTTACGTCAGCAGTCGAATGGGCTGCTGATTATTTTTGTAATTTGCGTTTCTAGAGTTTACTGCAATGGGAATTGGAATGGGTAAAGCACGCAAAAAATGGATTGTTGGATTAATCCTTGGGTTTATTGCTCTTGGGATTGTTGCGTGCGGAGTTGTATTTTTTGAGAAAAAATCAAAAAAGATTGCAAAAACAACATCCTATACAATAATTGATGGTACGATTCACATAAATGTGCAGCGGTATCGAGCTCTTAATTATAACAAAGATACAACTGTCTGGGAGCTGTCAGATTGCAAAATTGAAGATTCTACTTTTTCCTGTTTTCGGTACGATGACAAAAATGTTCGAAGGTCTAATCCTTATTCTAGAAAATCCCCAAAAAGCTCCGATTATAGAGATATAGTTTACGATACAACTTATACTGATATAAATTTTGGCAAAAATGCGCTGGTCCACTACATTCCAGTCGCCAAGATCCCTGAATTTGATAGAAAAGCCGTAGCAAAAGCTCTTTCCAAACTTCCCGGTGCGCCATGCTCTCAAATTTTCCAATTTAGATCTAATTACGATCTTGAGGTTATCGGACTTCCGGGATTTTCATGGAAAAATCGAGATGGTGTGGCGTTTGGGTATGAAGCATACATTGATTCAGAAAAATCGGGTCAAAAGAAATGTTCTGTTCAAAGCGCTCGTGTTGAGTATACACCAAGTAACCATCATTTCCAAATCATTAAAAAGTCCCTTCCTGAACAACTTAAGGATTATACCCTTCAATTTTTCAATGGCACTCTTCAAACATTCCGAGATACAACTATTTCTTGGAAGTTGGTTTATGAAGACCAATACCGTCGTAAGGATACTTTGGACATAACAACTAAATTCGAAGTAGACGAATCTAGTTCTTTAAAAAAGGGATTCCCTGGTTCTTACGATGGCCGCTGTTATGATGCCGTAGACTCCACCTCTTGCAAGTGAAGCCTCCATCGCAATGGTTGTAAAATGCTGTAGCTCTTTATGAATATTTTACGTCAGCAATCGAATTGGCTGATGATTTTTTTGTAATTTGCGTTTCTAGAGTTTACTGCAATGGAAATTGGAATGGGTAAAGCACGCAAAAAATGGATTGTTGGATTAATCCTTGGGTTTATTGCTCTTGGGATTGTTGCGTGCGGCGTAGCGATTTGGATAAAATGGTCCGCAATGCCAGATGATATTCAAGTAGAACGGAAATTGACCGCTGCAGATAGTATTTTTTTTGATTCAGTAAAAAAAGCAAAACCAACATTCAATAAAATAATTGATAGTACGTTTCACATAAAAGTAGATCTTTATCGCGTTTTAAACTATAAAGGGGATACAACGATTTGGCGGACTAGTGATTGCGAAATTAAGAAAAAATCGTTTGAATGTTATCATCAAGAATGCTGGGGAATCGGTTGTTCTGGCTTTCGAACTAGAATTGGAGGTAGAATAGCAAAAAATCATTACAAAGACACGGTTTACGACACTACCTATCAAAATCTAAACTTTGGAAAAAATGCACTGGTTCACTACACACCAATTGCTAAGGTTCCTAAATTTAATAGAAAAGCCGTAGCAAAAGCTCT
>Ga0265300_10003146_pt1 | contig 13662 bp, 11 predicted proteins | sample AusTroGonzalo_MG_FD_193482 | JGI IMG/M metagenome (GOLD analysis project Ga0265300, IMG submission 193482) | Bovine rumen microbial communities from tropical cattle in Woodstock, Queensland, Australia - Gonzalo_03 | ecosystem: Host-associated > Mammals > Digestive system > Stomach > Rumen ... | reverse complement strand
CGTTGTCCTTGCCGTAAGTGACTGGGATTTTGTGCTTCCAGGCTTTGGTGTAAAAGTCTGCCGTGTAAGCGCCACCGCCTTCGAGAGCGGAACCGCAAAGCTTACCGCCGCAGGTCGTGTTCGGGGCTTTTGCCTGCGTCATCTGTGCGATCATATCGTCGATGGTCATGCTTGCCATGAGTTCATCGATCCTGTTTTCGATGGGGTCGCGCTTCAAGGTGATGTTGCCGTAGTTTTTGTTGGGGGCGACGCTGAGCGTTTCTGGGAGGAATCCCGTTTTGCGCACGATGAGGCTTTGCCCTTTCTTTTTCAATGTTTTTTTGCTGGCGGCGTTCAGCTTGGCTTTGTCGAAGTCGAAGGCGCCCTTTTCGTCCGAGAGCGTGCGTGCGCTTGAAAGCAGGTTTGGGAGAGCCCTGACGGTGACGGTGGCGTCTTTAATCGGCGCACCAGATTCGTCGATGACGATCCCCTTGATTCCTGCGTGTGAGAGTGTAATTGATGCGACTGCGAAAAACCCAATAGCTGATAATTTCATATTCATCCCTTGTTTACCAATATAAAACTATACTCAAATTTCTCGTGGGGCAAGAAAAGTGTAAAGAATCTTGTGTACTTCAGGAAACGAAGAAAATTGTCTGTGTTTTTTTAGAATAAAAAAATAGCGCTTTCCTGATGGATTGCGCTATTAGTGGGGCCTCCCGGACTTGAACCGGGAACCAACGGGTTATGAGTCCGCGGCTCTAACCGATTGAGCTAAAGCCCCAGCTCACCCAAAGTTAGTAAATATTTTGAAATTGTCTTTGCCCACTCGTAGTGGAATCCGCTATAGGCATTGACGACGCATTTGTCCCAATCGGCGATTTCCGTGTTGTACACATTGATCGCATCCTTTATACGACGTAACATCTGGTGCGGTGCGTTAGCGTCGTCGACGAGGAATGCGTTTGCTTCGCCTGCGGTTTCGAGCGTGTAGTCGGTAAGCATGCTGGCGATGCCCACGTTACGTCCGGTGAGCGGGAGTGTTCCTGCGGCCATGGACTTGAGGATAATCGAGGCGGACGGCTCCTGCAGGTTGGCGGCGAACAGGAGGTCTGCTGCAGCAAGCGTGTCGCGGAGCTTTTCTCTGTTGTTCGCTTCTTCGGAGTCGAACTGGAGGATGCGGACGAAGTTGCCGTACTGGCCTGCGACGTCTTGGTAGTAGTTCCATTCGGGATGTTCCGGAGAAATGCCCACGATGATGAGGACGTTCTGCTTCGCGATGTCCGAAAGGATGGTCGCGAGAGTCTCGGAGGCGTTGCCCGATTCCATGTCCATGTGGCTGTAGATAATCAGCTTGTGCGAAAGGTCCATGTCGAACTGGCGCCCGAGGCTCGCCTTGGCGGTTCGCTTGGCTTCCTTGATGGGGCGCTTTGCTTCGCCGTTGAAATCCCAGAACTTGTAGTTCACGCCGAACTGGATGCCGATGAGCTTTTCGCTGTTGCGGTTGAGGAATCCGCTGAGCCCACCAGGGAGGTTCGAGTTGAGCATGGCGTCACGGTAGCCCGTGGACGGGAACATCACCTTGTTGGCGTACAAGACGCCGGCCTTGAGGAGGCTGACCTTGCCCCAGAACTCGTAGCCGTCCATGTTGAAGTCCTTGCGGGGGAGACCGATCTTTTCGATTTCACTTGGCTGGACATGGAAGTCGTAGGTGATGTTGTGGATGTTAAAGAAGAACGGGACGTTGTGGAACGTCTCTTGGTAGACCGTGTGGCAGAGGGCTCCGACGAGGGCTCCGCCCCATTCATGACCAAGGATGGCCTGGAATTCGATTCCGCTCTGGGCACTGTAAGAAAGCGCGGCCGAGGCGAGTAATGCGAACCTCAGGTGGTTGTCGCTGTAGGGGAGCGAGTGCGGGGGGCCGTAAACGTAGGGACGTCCAAAATACTCTTCGTTGTAGATGTAGGTGTGGTACGGGTCGTCTTCGGAGCGCCAAACCTCGAAAGGCTTGTTTTGCAAGGCTTCTACCCCTTGGTAGACGCATTGGTATTTGTCGGAATCAATGATGTGGTCCTTATAGAAGGGCGAACATGTAATAACCTTGGACCCCGCATCGGCAAATGCGGTTGTCATACAGTTTACTGCGGTCGCGAGCGGACTAGGTACCTTCCAGTTCCCCGCTTCTGGAGTTACGACGAGTATATTCATTGATTTTAGGCACTCCAAATAAAAATTTACCTACAAAAGTAAGTATGTATAAATTTATTTATTTAAATTTCAACTGAAAGGGTGTATTTTATTTTTTAACGTGATAAAGAGTCCTTTTCATCGTTTTCTAATATAACTTCATCTGAAGGATACAAAATGAAGAAAATTTTCATTGCTGCTATGGCTGCCGCTGTTGCTTTCACGCTCACGGGCTGTAAGGGTACGAACGAAAAGCGCGGTGACGAACACCTTAAGGAAGGCCGTTATCGCAACGCCATCAATTCTTATCTTGAGGCTAAGAAGAAGGGCAAAATGTCCGATGAATTCTTTGACAATTTCACCTTGGCTCTTGTTCGCGCCGGTGACATGGAATCCAAGAAGGACTTGAGCAGCGATCTCATCAACAACTACTTTGAAAAGGCTGCAAGCAATATCGGTCAGGTGAAGGAAGACGCTACGGTCGAAGAATACGTGAAGACTCTTGCTGAAATCGGTAAGCGTCAGGCTGCCCAGGAAGGTGTCGACTACGCAACGATCATCAACGCTTTCGCAAAGATCGACTCTGCTGAATCTGTTGCCAAGACCCGCCATATTGCTGAATCCGCAGTGAAGTCCATCCGTGAAGAAACTGAAAAACTTTATGTTGCTCGTAATTTGAGCGAAGCTACTGGTGAAGACGATCCGGTCGTGAGCGAATACTTGCTCCTCCGCATGGCTGAAATGGCTCCGAACAACGCTGATGTTAAGGCTGCTTTGAACAAGAGTCGCAAGGCCACTCGTGGTTACTTCCTCATCTTCGGTGAAAACGTTCCGGATTTGAGCGGCAAGCAGCGCGTCGACAAGTGGGGCTACGTGATGGCCATGCCGACGATCAAGATTTCCAAGACTTCTCTCGCTGGCGAACTCCAGTTCTGGGCATCGACGGGTAATAACACCGAACTCGATCCGTCCCAGATCAAGCTCGTGTCTACCGAAGGCAAGGAAGTTTTTGCCAAGGGTAACACCGGCTGGTGCGAAGCTGAAGTGCTCGTAGGCAAGAAGGGTGACGAAAAGATTGAAAAGAAGCAGAAGAAGTTCAAGGGCAAGGGCAAGTTGATGAACGAATTCCAGTGCTCTGTGAATGTCAGCTTCTCCTTCCCGTCTAGCTTTGTTCCGGACTACATCGAATACAAGGACAACTTCGGCATCGGTCGTAAGTACCTCGGTCACTAATTCGTAACGGAATTAAAGAACTTTTTGAACTCGTCGCAATGCGCGGCGGGTTCTTTTTTTATAGGGGTAGGGGGCAGGGATCGTCATGCAGAGTGGCGAATGCCACGAAGCATCCAGTTATTTCTTGACGGGGGCAATAACTGGATGGGGCATAGCCCCTCCCCCCTGCGGCTCGGTCATATCCATGCAATCATGAATGCGACTCTCGCCTTGTGGGGTAGTCTTCGCTGCGCTCAGGATGACGTTTGGAAAGGGTGGCGCCTGGCGGGGATAAAAAGAAGACCCCGGAACGGTGTCCGGGGTGACATTCTCTAGTAACTAGTATCTATTAACTAGTAGTGCGCTGAAGGCGCTTAGAAATCCGCGTGGGCGCTCATGCCGAGAGCGAACTTCGTCTTGCCGACAACCGGGTTCTTGTCCTTGCTGAAGTTGTAGCCGAACCAGAAGATGAGATTCGTGTTGAGCGTCGGGTAAACGTAGAAGTTCATGCCGAGGAACTTGAATTCGTCTTTGCTGATTTCGCAATCCGGATCGTGGTATTCGAAGGAAACACCGAGAGAGAACTTCTTGGTGATGTCGAAGCTCGGTTCAACAGCGAAGAGCATTTGGTCTTCCGTGAAAATCTGGTCCTTTGCGGCGTAGTTCTTGTCGACGATGGCGTAGAAGTAGTTCAAGCCCAAGTTGAAGATGCTGTAGTTCAAGCTCGGTTCAACGAGGAAGGAGTGAACGCCGTTGCCCTTGTACGGGTGGAGACCGTATACAGCGTAGATGCTGTAGTTCAAGGTTTCGAGGCTCTTGGAGTAGTCGAGTTCCGTACCGAAGGTGTAACCGTAGCTGCGGCCGATTTCAGAACCGAATGCCCAGTCCACGCTAGGGGTGATGGTCAGGTGTTCGTCCGGGGTGTTCAAAAGCTTGATGGCGTAAGAACCGAAGATGGCGACAGAGCTCTTGCTGTCGTCGGTGGCGCCGATGTAGACTTTACCTTCGCCGAACTTGCTGTTGCCGAGTTCCGCACCGAAACCGCGAACGGTTTGGCTGTTGGAAATGACGGCGTAGCGGTCCGTGTCGCGCCAGAAGTAATAGTTGAAGGCGCCTGCGTTGTAAGTGAGGTCACCAAAGACGAAGCTTACGTCCTGGAACGGAGTCCAACGGAGTTCCACACCGTCGAAGTTGAATGCCGTGTAGCGGTTGTCGACGTCGTTGATGGCGGTCGAACGTGCCATGCCGTGACGGATTTCTGCGGTACCGTCGGCGTTCGTGATATTGCTCTTGGTGTTCGTGAAAACCGTAATGGAGACGTTTTCGTCGAGGTTAGCCTTGACAGAAAGGTCGATATCCTGGTTTGCGGCGTTAGTCGGGTCAAAATCCTTGTCGAAATAGCTGGCGTAGTCAAAATCGACGTTTCCGTGGATTTCGATGTCGGCGGCGGTTGCAAAACCGGTAGCGGCAAGGGCAATCGGCAAAATAAGTTTACGCATACAATCCTTCTAAAAAAGGTTTACTTGATTTTTACGTGCAAAAGATAGAAATATCTTTGCTGTGAGACCAATGTTTTGTGCCTAATACCCTTAAAATAGGAATATGCTAAGTCCTGATGGAATCAGTTTTGTAAATTTAAGGGTGTCTTTAATAAAGGTGGATATGAAACTTTCCTCCCGTTTTGCTCTTTTTTTGTCTCTTGCCCTTGTGCAAGGTGTTTTTGCGTTGACGGCGGACCAGGTTTTGGAAAAGTCCAAGGCTTGGTTCAAGTCGGGTAAGGCCTGGAGCCTCAATTTCAAGGCGCAGATTTTCCAGACGGACTCTCCGGAAATCCGGACGCAGTCGGGCAGTCTCGTTGTTGCCGAAGGGGACCGGTTCAAGCTGGACCTTCAGGGGATCAAGTTCTATAGCGATGGCGAAAGCCTTTGGCAGTGGAACGTGGACCAGAAGCAGGTGCTCATCAAGGCCGTAGAAGACTTGTCCAGTTCTTTGCATCCGTCGGAACTCTTGTTCAAGTATTTAAACTGCAAGGCGCTCGAAATGAGCGAGGTGGAGTATTCCAAGCAGAAACTTTGGGCGTTGAAACTCGACCCTTCGAAGTATGCTGGGCAATTTACGAAGATGGAAGTCTGGCTTTCGCAGAAGGACTATTCTCCGGTGCGCCTTTATACGGTGGATCCGGCGGGGAACGGCTCCTGGTACAGCATTGTCGACATGAAGGTGGTCAAGAATATTTCTAACGAAGATTTCAAGTACAAGCCTGTGAAGGGCGTTGACGAAATCGATATGAGGTAGCTTGTGAAATTTGGCAAGATGAAACAATCGTTGGCGATGGCCGCAAGCCTCCTTTTAGGGGCTGGCGCCTTTTGCGGTAACGTTTTTGCGGGCGAGACGTTGTTCAGCAATTATGTGTTCGCGGTTGCTCCGACGGGCGAAAACGGAAAGCTTTGGGCGTTCTCGCAGGACAATTCCTATAGCGGTTTGACGTATTTGAGTTTTACGGTGGCGAAGGACGGTTCCATTGCGACAGAACCGCCGATGAAGGGACAGGTCTCGGATACATTGACGGCGGCGCATGACGGCATCCAGTACTTGATTATTCAGGATGAACTGGCCGAATTGAGACGACTCCCCGCTGTTTATACGGGCTCGAGGCTTGGACTTGTGCTCCCGATGTATGCGATGGATAAAGATGATCGCTATTTGCAGCCGGCGGGCTATTTCTCGGTCAATAACTTGAATTCCATTTTGGAAAATCCGATTGATGTTCCTGCGGTGGCCGATGATTTGGAAAAGCCGATGCAGTATGCCACGACGGGTTTTGCATACGATGAATCTGCAAAGCGTTTGTGGGTGGCCCGTGGCGCCTTGGGCGTGATGGTCCATGATATGTCCGGTACCAAGAGCAGGGATACGACGTTTGTTCTGAATTCGAAGACGGACAAGTTAGAAGTCCTGGACGGCAATGGTAGCTTGGATTTGGAAAAGTATCCTGCGATTTTTGATGTGCGTCTGCATCCTAAGACGGGCGACCTTTGGCTGGCTACGGCGAAGGGCCTTTGGGTCAAGTCGTCTAGCGGGCTCAGGAATGTTTCGAAAACGCTGAAAGATTCCCGTGTGACGGGACTTTGGATGGGCGGCACGCCGCTCCAGATTATTGCTGAAACTTGCTATAAGAAAGATCAATCTGTAGTGGGCGGGCTTTGGCGCCTTTATGATGAAAAGAATACGGATTTTGTAAAGGTGAATTTTTTAGATACCGCAGGCAAGGTCCAGAAAAAAGATATCTATGATGATGCGGATTACACGGTAGGCGATATCGCGTTTTTAGGGAAGAATGCCTTTGTGCTGGTGAGTGCTGTTGGCGGATCGATTAACGGCTACCTCAAGCTGGATTCTCTTGGTGCTCGCGCCTGGGAACAGGACGATGACGGCAAGAATCAGTGGTTGTATGGCTACGAAACGGGAGCGACTGACCGTAAGATGAGAATCACGTCGATGTGTGCGTTCCCGCTTTCGGACAAGCGAATGGGGCTTGCCATCGGCACGTATGGAAACGGTATTTCTGTTTCGGCGGATTCGGGCAAGACGTGGAACGTTGTGCTGAACCGTGCAAAGTTGAACAACAATTTAGGCAGTATTCGTATGGTGCCGTCCGTGATTACGCCGGGTGACGAATCGCTTGTTTCGTACAAACTGGGGCAAGAATCGAAGGTGACTATCGAAGTGTTCAGTTACGATATGCGCAAGGTGCGAACCATCGTGAAGGATGCGGTGCGCAAGGCCGATGCTTCTCGCAGCACGAATCCGAAGGAAGATTTCTGGGATGGTCGTGATGACCACGGCAAGGATTGCACGATGGGCGTTTATTACATCAGGGTCAAGGACAATCACGGCCACATTGGCTGGGGCAAGACCATGACGCTTGGAGGTAACTTCAGATGATTAAGTTGAAAAGTCTTGTAGTTACGGCTTTGGCTGTTTGTTCTTTGGCAAGTTCTGCAGTGGCGATTGGCTTTACCAAGAAGTCTGAACTTGGCGGTTTTGACGGCTTTGTGGAACGTATGGGTGCAGGCACTCGCGAACTTGGCCGTGGTAACACGGGTACTGCGGATACGTCGTCGATGCCGGGCGCTTACTGGAACCCGGCTTTGCTTGGATTCCGTGAAAATATCGGTATTACGATCAACGCCGAAAGGCGAGATTTGGACCGTATGGGCGGTTCCTTCGGTATTGAAACGAAGGTCGGCAAGCGTATGGGCGTTGGCTTTGCCATGCTGTACCGTGGTGACATGGACTTCCAAGTGATTGACGACGATGACGAAACGCTTGGTTCGGCAAAACCGTTCTTCTCGATGATGTATCTTGGTTTTGCATTCCGTGCCACACGTCAGGATGCGTTCGGTATTTCGCTTTCGATGAGCTATGACAATTTGGATGTGGCGGAATATTTTGAAGGGATCGATATGGAAGATTCTTTCCGCAGTCCGGTGTCTGTGAACCTTGGCTGGTATCGCCATTGGAATGCCAAGTGGACATCTGCTGTTGTCATTCGAAACTTGAGCTTCAGTAAAAACTTGTCTGCAAAATGGACGAAGAATACGAGCAAGGATAATTCGCTAGCATCTACCGAAGGCGTTCGCCCGAAGGTTTTGCAGATTGGTCTTGGTTACCATTCGACGATTAAGGGCAAGCCGGTTCATGCTTGGCTCGAAGCGCTGGATTATCAGGTGGCCGATACGCTGTTGGCTTTTGACCCGCAGCTCCATGTTTGGACGGGCCGCGTGGGCTTTGAATGCGAAATCATCCCGAATGCGACGGTTCGCGTCGGTATGGATGATTTGGACTGGATGATCGGTGCGGGGTATAAGTTCGAAATCCGCATTGGCCGAAAGAAGTTCCCGCTTGATGTGAACTATGCGTTCCTCTACGAAACGCGTGCCGGAATCTGGTCTCCGTTTAGCCTTGGCTTGAGGGGTTATATCCCTTGATTTCGAAGGTCTTTATTTCGAAGGTGCGCAGCTTGGATGCGATGGACTGCGACTTCGATGCGGGCATAAACGTGATTTGCGGCCCGAATGGTTGTGGAAAGACGACCATTCTGGAGTCGATCCATTTGCTGGCGCAAGGGTTCTCGTTTCGGTCGCGCGATTTGCGTGAGTTGATTTCGTGGAAGAATAACGAGCTGATTTTGCGTGGCGAGTTTAATGACGAGGGGCGTTCGCGGATGCGAGCGCTTCGCGTGTATTCTCGCGGGAGTGAAGTTCGTGAAAATGGTGAAACGCTAAAGTCTCCGACGGCGTTTTTCGGGACGTGCCCGGCGGTGATTATGCAGCCTTCGGACATTGAGCTTTTGCGTGGCGGACCGGAGGTGCGCAGGCATTGGCTTGACGAAATTCTCTGTTACCGTTCGGCATCAAATGCGCAGGTATTGCGCCGTTACAAGCGCGTGTTGCAGCAACGCAATAAGTGGCTCAAGGAATTCAAGCAGAATGGTGCTGCTGTGGGTGGCGAGGACTTGTTCCGCGTTTTGACGCAGCAGTTGATTGACCTTGGCGCGAAGCTTTGGGCGGCTCGCCTTTCGCTTTCGAAGGAAGTTTCTGAGATTATCACGCGGTATTACCGTAAGCTTTCGGGCGGGGTAGATGAGATCACTTGCGCTTACAAGAGTTCGATTCTCAAGACGCTCGATGCGCTGGATGCAGCGGATCTGCTTTCGGACGAGATGATGGACGAGATTCCGGCGGATGCTGCTGCGCGTGCGGTGAATGATGCAGGAATCGCGAGAGTCGCGGCTGATGAGGTTGCTGCTTACGATGCTAGCGGAAATGCTCCGGAAGGATTGTTGAATGCGCCGGGAACCGCGAATGAAAATGTGAATGGGACCGCACCGGGTTCTGCTTGTGCGGAATGCGCGAGTGATGCTGACGATGTGGTGAGCGAGGAAATGCTCCGGAATGCGTTCGCGCGGAAACTGGCGGATTTGGAATTCGTAGAACGTTTGCAGGGAATGACGATGGCGGGTCCGCATCGTGATGACTTGACGCTTTGCGTTTCGGGCTACGAGATGCGTTCTGTCGGGTCGCAGGGGCAGTGCCGTTCGGCGGCGGTCGCGATGCGTTTTGCTGCGGTGGATGTGGCGTCGCGCTATTTGACGAAGCCGATTCTGCTGTTGGATGATATTTTTGCGGAGCTAGATGTGAACCGTCGTGATGCGGTGGCGTTGCTCATTCGTGAAAAGCGGTGCCAAGTGGTGATTGCTACGCCGCAAGCGGAAGACTTACCGTTTAAAGCGGACATAAAAATTCAAATTGGCTTTTAGCTTATCGCGTAAGGTGACCCCGGAATGAATCCGGGGTGACAGCGGAGTGTTTGCGTCATGCAGAGTGGCTAAGGCCACGATGTGTTTGGGGTCGTGCATCGTCATGCTGAGAATCGAAGATTCGAAGCATCCAGTTACTTCTTGATGAGAACATTGACTGGATCCTTCGCTGCGCTCAGGATGACGGCAAGCATGGTTGCGACTCTCGCCTTACGGGGGAGTCTTCCCCTTAACAGGGTCAGGATGACGTTGGGAGGGTAAGGTGACCCCGGAATAAATCCGGGGTGACAGCGGAAAGAAAACTGTGTTGCTTACTGTCATGCCGGACTGTCATCCCGGACTTGTTGCGCAAGCGCAACACCCTTCGGCTCAACCATGCCAAAATGCAAGCATTTTGGCGCGGCACTCGCCTCGTATGTTTTTCCGGGACGGCATCGCCTTATGCAATACAAAAAAAACGCGCAATTGGATTGCGCGTTTTTTGCTTTGGGGCGTTGCGGGGTGTCCCCGCTAGAAGGGGTGATGGATGTTTCGGCCAGATCCTTCGACTTCGCTCAGGATGACACTTCCGGCCGAAACAGAAATCAGGGGGAGGCCTCCCCCTTCCTCACTGGATCTTACTTATTCTTGAGCAGGTCGCGGATTTCGGTGAGGAGCTTTTCTTCGGCGCTCGGTGCCGGAGGTGCTGCCGGAGCGGCTGCGGCTTCAGCTTCTTTCTTCTTGCGCATGTTCTGCATGAATCCGAGGAACTTTTTCATCATGAGGAACACGGCGAATGCGACGATGAGGAAGTTCAAAATTTCGCCGATGAAGTTGCCGTAAGGAATGGCGACGCCTTCTGCGGTTTTGTAGACGAGCGTCTTGAGGCCTTCGCCTGCGTCCTGGCCACCGCACTTGGTAATGACGGCGGTCACAAGCGGCATCACGATGTCGTTCACGAACGAGTTGACGATTTTTCCGAAGGCGGCACCGATGATGATACCGATGGCCATGTCGACGATGTTGCCTTTGAATGCGAATGCCTTGAATTCTTCAATGAGTGAAGCTGCTTTCTTTTTCAGACTCATTTTTATTTCTCCTTGTAAATTGTTTTATGTTTAAATAATAGGAAAAACCTTTAAAGTTTGGCATGCAATTTTTAAATTTGGCGCGCTATGTCATGGTTATTATTGGCTTTTGCCTCGGCTGTATTTCTCGGTTTTTACGATTTAGCCAAGAAAAAATCGGTTCAAGATAACGCTGTCCGTCCGGTACTTTTGCTTTGCAGTGTCTTTTACGCGCTCTTGATGTTGCCGGTGCTTTTGACGGGGCATTGCGAGCCGCTCACGTTCCACGACCATTTCTTTTTAATCGGCAAGTCGATTATTGTTGGCGGTAGCTGGCTCTTTACGTATAGCGCGATTGCGCATATGCCGCTCAGCATTTCGACGACGATTCGTGCGCTTGCTCCTTTGTTTACAATTATGATTGCCGTGGGGTTCCTGGGTGAACGTCCGCAGGTGATGCAGTGGGCGGGTATCGCGGTGTGCGTTTGTTCGTACATTGGGCTCAGCCTGGCTGGCCGTAAGGAGATGGGACATTTCTTTAGCAACGGCTGGGTGGTCGCGATGGTCCTCGGGACGATCCTTGCGGCTTGCAGCGGTATTTACGACAAGCTGATTTTGCAGAGGATGAATTTTGAGCCGATGACGGTACAGGTGTGGTTCAGTATCTATATGTGTGCGGTGCAGTTCTTGACGACGATGATCACTTGGTACCCGACTCGCAAGAAAACGACGCCATTTCAGTTCCGTTGGTCGTTTTTGGCGGTGGCTGCACTTTTGATTATTGCTGATCGTTGCTATTTTTTGGCGGTGAGCGATTCGAATGCGTTGATTTCGATTATCACGGTTCTGCGTCGCTCGAGCGTGTTCATCAGCTTCTTGGCCGGGATCCTCGTGTTCAAGGAACGCAAGAGCAAGATGAAGTTTGTGGCAATGCTTGGCGTGGTCATTGGCTTGTGCTTGATTTCGCTGGGCCGCTAATTTTAGAGGTTCTATGCTAAAGATTGGAATCACGGGTTCGATTGGGGCGGGCAAGTCGTTTTTGGGCGAATTGCTCCGTGAAAAGAACTTTCAGGTGTTGGATGCGGACCGCAAGGTGCATGAACTTTACCGTGATTCTCAGGCGCTTCGTCAGGATATGGCGGATTTCTTTGGCGCCGATTGCTTGACGCCGAAGGGCGTGAACAGTGCGCTTATTGCCGATCGCATTTTTGTGGATGCGTCGGCGCGCGAAACTCTGGAACATATTGTCTACCCGTACTTGACGGAAGCTGTTAGAAAGTTTTTTGACGAGGGTGAACCTGCAGTGTGCAAGTTCGTGGAGGCGGCTCTTTTTTCGAGGGCGCCGGAACTTGTCGAAATGCTGGATGAGATATGGATTGTCGGGGCGCCCGAAGAGGTGCGCTTGCGTCGCTTGGTGGCTCGCGGATTGAGCGAAACGGATGCGACTCGCCGAATTATGAACCAGCAGGGTGCTTGCGCTCCGGAGCTTTTCCCTGGAAAACGGATTCACGTTTTGACGAATGATGCGGACCGTTCTCGCTTGGAATTGCAAATAGAGAATCTGTTGAAGGGGATGATGTAGAGTATGCAGCCTTATATCCATCAGTTTGCCAGTTTTTTGAGAGCCCATATGAATTCGATTTCTGTGGGGATCGTCGCTACTGTCTTGATGCTCTACGGTGCCTGCATCAACAACTACTTTAAACGGATTACAAAAAGCATCCCGTTCTTGGGACGCTTTGTGCTGTTCGTGGTGCTGTGCAGCGTGGGCTATGCGTTTGCGAGTTCGCAGATGGTACGCTTTTTGAAAAAGTTGCTGTACCAGTTGCCGGATCTTCCGCTGATTGGTGTCATTGCAGGTTGCTTTGTGCTTTTGGCGTTCCTTGCTAAAAGTGGGAAAGACATTTAATTAAAATTGTCGCGGTTGACTCCGTATAAAATAACGTCATCAATCCACATTTCGCTTTCGTCTACTATCCAGATGGTGATGGTCGTGACGCGGGGCTTTACAAAGTCCCAGCCCATATTTCCGAATTCACCGTCGCCGGGGGTGAAGTCGCTTGGCTTAAAGCAGAATCGTTTCCAATCGGATTCCAGGTAGTCGACGTACTTTGTTTTGCCGGTCGGTTCGTCGAGAACTTCGATGGCAAAGCCGAGTTCGCCGGAACCTTTGGCGTAGAACGCGATGGAATCGATGCCTTCGAGGCTTGACGGGAGGCGGTTTAATCGTGTGCCGATCATCGACCATTTGCCGTATGTTTTTGATGTGCTTTTCCAATGGAAAACGTAGCTGTTCCGTTCTTCGCTCAGCTCGAAGGCTTCGCTGACGTTTTCGCTTGTGGGCGTTGTCGTGACATTGGAATCTTGCGGGGCGAAGTACCATTCGCGTTTGCCGTCGGCGTAGTCGAATGCTGATTCTAGCTTTTGCGTTTCGAAGTCGATGAGCTTGATGGAATGGAGTGCGGTTACGAGCGAATCGGGGAGGCCTTGCCAAATGTCGCTGTTGCTGTCGCTGCTTGCGTTACTGCTCGCGTCGAGGGCAGCGGTTTTGCCCCAGTACAAAACGATGCTTTCGACGGTCGATGTACCGTTGATGCGGATTTGCAGTTCCGCCTGCTGCAGGGAATCGTTCCAGAACGCCTTCTTGAAGGCAAGGCGGTTGCTGCTTTGGTCGGTGATGCGAATGTCGTTCCCGTTTTTCATCGCTTCGCTAAAGTCGAAGTTTGCGGAACTCAATCGTACAAAGACGACTGTGGTATCCGCGATGGGTTTCATCCAGTCAGAAATGGTGGAATCAAGCGGAATGATGCGCGAGTGTGCCCACTGGTCTAGTTGTTCGTTTTCGAGAGTCGGCTTTTCAAGCGTTTGGATGTCGCTCTCGGTGCCTGCCAAAACTTGCGCGGAACCTTCGCCGAT
>Ga0265300_10003145_pt1 | contig 13664 bp, 14 predicted proteins | sample AusTroGonzalo_MG_FD_193482 | JGI IMG/M metagenome (GOLD analysis project Ga0265300, IMG submission 193482) | Bovine rumen microbial communities from tropical cattle in Woodstock, Queensland, Australia - Gonzalo_03 | ecosystem: Host-associated > Mammals > Digestive system > Stomach > Rumen ... | reverse complement strand
TGATGGAAGTAGAGTTGTTCGCGTTCTTCCTTGCCTTCTATCTTCAGCTGACGCAGCAGACTTTCCTTGTCCACACGGATACCCATTGACGACAACTCAAAACTACGGCCCAGCACCGGATACCAAATCAGAATGTCACCATTCAGACCCATCTTACCGTTTTCAGCAATGGTCGACCAGTCATCATAGTCAGGTGCACGTCCGTCATGCTTCTCGCCGTTCGAAAGCTTACCGCCAATGCCGATTACAAATACAGCACCATATGCTTCACAGATAGCATCCTCGCGCTCCTTCGGCGTCTTGTCAGGATACATCTTCAACAGCTCCTCGGCATGGATAAAATGTATCTTCTCAGGCAGGAAGGGCTTGATCTGTGGGTAGGTCTCACAGGTCAGATACTCCGTTCTACGGATAGCCGCATAGATACGCTCCACGATATTCTTCAGAAAGTTCAGCGTACGGTCTTCCTTGCGGATCACGGCCTCCCAGTCCCACTGGTCTACATAGAGCGAATGCAGATTGTCTAATTCCTCATCAGCGCGGATAGCGTTCATATCCGTATAAATGCCATAGCCCGGCTCTATCTTATACTCTGCTAAAGACAGACGCTTCCATTTGGCCAGCGAGTGCACCACCTCAGCCTGAGCATCACCCAGATCCTTGATGGGGAAAGTCACAGCACGCTCCACACCGTTCAGGTCGTCGTTGATACCCAGTCCCTTCAACACAAACAAAGGAGCCGTCACACGACGCAGCCGTAATTCTGTGGAAAGGTTCTGCTGAAAGAATTCCTTGATAAGTTTGATACCCTGCTCCGTCTGCTTCGTATCGAGCAGTGCTTCATATTTTACAGGTTTGATAATTTGTCCCATTTGTCAGTTTATGCTTAATTTGCGTGCAAAAATACATAATTCTTATCAAATTGCAAGCAAAATCTCAAAAATATTTGCAGAAATTCATCAATTCCTTGATATTTGCTAACAAATTGCACGCAAATTGGGAGTCTTAACAAATCATAATTCTTAAACTTTTTCACTTTTCACTATTCACTTTTCACTTTTTTGTCGTATCTTTGCACTCGCTTTTGCAACATCACTGGTCCCGTAGCTTAGCTGAATAGAGCGTCAGATTCCGGTTCTGAAGGTCGTGGGTTTGAATCCCACCGGGGTCACAACCAAGAATTTATCGAGAATCCCAGCAAATAAAGGGCTTCTCGATATTTTCATTTAGAAAGTGGCCATTCCAATATATTGGTCTCAGCCTAACTTTTAAGGTGAAAAATCGGCGCAAAATCAGCGCAAAGTGCAAAAAACGGCGCAAAATCGGCGCAATTTTAATCATTTAAACGATTTAAAAATGGCAACGATTACAACTGAGTTTGGAAAGCTGAGTAGCAACAAGACGAGAACCGTCTATCTGAGAGTTAGAAATGGCAAGTTAGAAAAGCGTATCAATACGCAGATCAAAGTAGCCGAGTCTGAGATCTCTCCACGTACAAAGAAAATCAAAAACCGCGAGAAGGCTATGTCCGTAGAAATGATGCGGCTTGAATGGGAGGCGAAGATTTGCATGCAAGGCATTGAAGTATTTGATGCCAAAGTCAAAGCGCAGCACATCACCTCAACCATAAGCAAGAAAGAAGAGGAAGTTGACTTCTTTGCTTTTGCCAAGAATTGGTTGGCACACACCAGCATCAAAGGCAAGAAAAACTACCAATGCATGCTCAACACCTTTTCTTCATTTCTTGGCAAAGAGAGTCTTTGTTTCTCTGACCTCACCTACACCCTACTGAAAGCGTTCGAGAACCACCTCGCCAAGAAGCCCAGAGCACAGTCACTTTACCTAGGCGAAATTCGCCATTTGTTCCGTGAGGCCATGCTCGAATACAACACGGAAGAAAAGACCGTCATCAAAAGCGATCCGTTCATCCGCTTCAAAGTTCCCAAGCAAGTGATGAAGAAAGGAGTCCGTGCACTCACCCTTCAAGAGTTGATGAAAGTCTATCACTATCAAGGCAGACCAGGAAGCCGTGCACAACTCGCGCGTGATACCTTTATATTATCGTTCTGTCTGATGGGGATGAACTCCGTAGATTTGTTTTCGGCCACGAACTACAAAAACGGCTTCATCAAATACAACAGGACGAAGACCAAAGACCGTAGAAGCGACAATGCATATATCGAAGTGAAAGTGCACCCGTTTATCAAGCCACTTATGAAGAAGTATGCCGGCACAAAAACCGTCTTCAATTTCTGCTCGCGTTACAATGACTATGAAGGCTTCAACAAGAACCTGAACATCGGACTGAAAACAGTTGGCAAATCTGTTGGCATCAACGACCTCGAGTTTTATCAGGCCCGCCACACTTTTGCCACGCTATCTCGGAACCTGATGAAGTTCAGCAAAGGCGACGTTGATGAAGCCCTTAATCATGTTGGCAGTTTTGAAGTGGCCGACATCTACATTGCCAAGGACTTTTCCATCATCAACGACAACAACTTCAAACTCATCAAACGAGTCTTCAAAAATGAGCTTGCTTGAGTGTATCGTTTTTCCGTTGGGGCAGCCTAATACCCCTGAAAGTAACATTTCAGGGAAAGGCAGGGCGCAAAAAGAGCAAGCTCGCCCTGTGTTTATAGGCATTCCCGCCAATTGGCTTGATGTACCATTTCCATTGTAGATTCCACATGAAAAATTACGGAGGATTTTGACTTCCTCCGTATTTTTTTACACATTCTGTTGCCCTTCATCCTCTTTATTCTGAAGCTCGAATACGGCTTTCTGCCTCTCAATTTCTCTACGCAATTCTTCATGTGTTGGTAGGTAAGTGAGATACTTTGCTTGATAGAGTTGGTTGCTATTATTCAATACACTATAACGAGCCATATCCTCACTGGTTTCAGAGCAAAGCAGCAGTCCAATAGTCGGATTATCACCCTCTGAGCGTTTCAATTCATCATACATTCTGACGTACATATCCATCTGTCCAACGTCCTGATGAGATATCTGAGTCGTCTTTAAATCTATGAGAAAAAAGCACTTCAGAATATAATTATAGAATACCAAATCAATGTAGTAATCACCCATATCTGTGCGAATATGCTGCTGACGAGCCACGAATGCAAAGCCCTTACCCATCTCCATTATAAACTTTTGCATGTGACTGATAATACAGCTTTCCAACTTCGTTTCAGTATAGTCGATATCAGTCTGCAATCCAAGAAATTCTGCTACTACAGGGTTCTTGATAAACTCTAATTTGTCCTGTTCATAGGTAGCTGTCAGTTGATGCATTTCCTCTCTTACGTTCTCTTGATGCTGAGATTTTAGCAAGCGGAAATAATACTGAGAAGCAATATTTCGATGCAATGTGCGAGTACTCCACCCTTCTTGCAATGCTTCTTGTTCATACCATAAACGAGCGTCTGGATCGTCAACACGAATCAATTCCCTATAATGAGTCCAAGGCAGCAATTGTCGACTCACTGCGTCGACTTTTCCAAATTGTCGACTCGCTGCGTCGACAATTTCAGGGTAAAAGCGAAAAAATCTCAGGTAATTATACAAGGACTTCCGATCAAATCCCTTGCCATACTTAGCACTCAAATCCTTAGCGAGTGTGGCTACAACGTGTTTACCATATTCTGCTCTTTCGGCTCCATCAAGCTCTTCTTTGGCTATTCTCTCCCCCAATTTCCAATTGCGTAAAGTCAAGGCAACGTTAACTGCCTTATATGCCTGAGCACGGGCTTCTTCAATAATGCCACAAACATCAGAATACAAGCGATTGTATTCTTGCGCCAACTCATTTTTCATATTATCTATTCCGTTTGCCATATTCCATATTTTATTTGCAAAGGTAATCAATTACAGGAATATATGCAAATATATGCGAAAATAATTGGATAATTCAGATATTTATCGTATCTTTGCACTGTTCATTCCTGGTAGTCCCTGAAGCAATTCAAACTATCAGGTGTTTTTTTGCCCATAAGTGAACACTATGCAAATGTCGATATATATGTAAAAAGTTACGGAGAATTTCAATTTTTCTCCGCAACTCTTTACTCTACTTTACTTCCCTTTCCTGTATTGCCTTGCCGGAACCCCAGGCCTGTCCGACCTTCTCGCCGACTACTCGATAGGTATTGTTTGACGAGTCGAAAATGACGGGCTGAAGCTTTCCGAGGTCGATGTTCCCTTCTTCATCGAGGATGCTCTCGTCGACACTCATATTGACGATCTCACCCACTACGCGAGTCTCGTTCAGGCTGGTCTCACTGATTTCAACGACTTTACACTCCAGCGTCAGCTTGTACTCGTTGATGATAGGTGCATCCACGTTGGGACTCGGCGTGACGGTGAAACCAGCCTTCTTTACCTTATCCGGCACGTCGTTGGCCGACACGATGCCAAAGTAGTCGCTCTCAACAATGTCCGACTTCGTGGCGAAGCTGACGGTGAAAGCTTTCTTCAGCTTCAGGTTCTCCGTCGTCTTGTGCGGTGACAGGTTAAAGCAAATGTGCTTCGGTCCACACTGTCCACCCCAAGCTGCCATCATCACATCGGGGTTCTTGTCAGCATCCCATGTGGCAATCATGATGGCAGGCAACGGCGTAATCACGGCCTTTTCGCTGAAGTTCTTGCGACCCTCTACCTGCTTCACCTCGATTTTTTCCTTCGTGGGATTCTCGTTCACGTTCTGTTCACTCTTCTGCTCCTTGTTTCCGCAGGCGATGAGCAATGCGCCTGTCAGCACATAGGCTGAAATCTTCAAGTAGTTCTTCATTGTCTTATCTATTTTTGATGAATATCTTTTTCCCATTCTCGATATACACTCCGGACTTGACTGCCTTGCCGACACGGCGACCCTGAAGGTCGTGGGCGACAGCTGTCTGACGGTTGTCACGGGCAGCACTGCATATGCCAGAAGGTGTACCGCCTGCAACATATTCAGCCGTGACAGCCGAGAGCATGTTGCGGTTGGTCTGCTCGTCAGAAGTGTTCTCCTGGGTGAGTGTGACTTGTGCCGACTCACCTCCCAGCTCGAAAGCTCCCTGAAAGAGTACACGGCTCGACCAATAGAGCGTACCCTCGATGCAAACGCGGTAAGTGCCACTTGTCACCACGTTGCCACTGTCGTCCTTGCCGTCCCAGACATACTGCTGTCGCCCGTTCTGTGGCGTAGCACCCGTGTAGCCGTCCACCTCGTCGCTGTTGTGGCTCTGTGGATTGGCTTTGCTCACCCACGTGGGGCAGCAGTCCGGACGGTTGTTGTATCCGCCACATCCTGTGAAGCGTGTCACGAAGACCGTCCTCACTAACCGTCCATCGGCATCCTCAATCCAGATGGCATACTGTCCAGTGGCCAGTGTCGGATAATGCGTGTAGTCGAACTTCACCGCCAATGTTCCCGCAGCCTCGCCACCAGCCGTTGTTTCCTGCGGCTGAGGCGTATTGGCCAACGTGGTGTCATCCTTGCTGCATGCATTGGGCATCCACATCCCAAAGGTCAGCAGTCCGACAAATAGAACTAATCGTTTTGTTTTCATCTCAATCTATATGAATGTTATCTGATGAAATGCATAGGATCCCATGCTTCTGTCCCTGGAAGATCTGTGGTATTCATGCCCTTGAATTTCTTGAGCATCCAAGCCATATTGCGACCTATCTGACGCATGGTCTGCATACCCTCGGTATCCTGTTTTACCTCCTCGGGCTGCATGCCGTAAGCCAGGTTCCAGTACTGTGATGTCACTATAGGCATGTTGTTCATTTCAAAGAGCATGTTCATCGACTGATATGCTGCTGTAGCACCACCACGGCGTGCGATTGCCACATTTGCCACCGGTTTGAACTGGAAAGCAGCATTACCTGCATAGAGCATGCGCTGGATGACGGCCATCAGTGCACCATTGGGCTGGCCATAGTATACAGGAGAACCGAATACGAATGCATCGGCCTGTTCTGCCTTTTCGAGAATCTGATTGCAGACATCGTCATTGAATGCACACCTGCCATTAGCTTTTGCCCTACAGGTTCCACATGCGATACAACCGCGCAATGGCTTGTTGCCAATCTGGAATATCTCAGCCTCTATCCCTTCTGCCTGAAGGGTATTTGCTATCTCGGTGAGTGCCGTGAATGTGTTGCCGTTCGAACGTGCACTGCCGTTTACCAATAACACTTTCATTGCTTATTTTTTACTTATAACTCTGTTCATAGATGGTCAGGTATTCCTCATCTGACAGTGGCAGCGGGTCGGCGGTGATGTCGCCGCCCAGGACCTCGTGGATGTGCTGCGGCCACTTCTGCAGCTCGTCGCGAGTGATGCCGTAGTCGCTCATCTTCAGGTCTGCGCAGCCCACGGCAGCTATCAGGCGGTCGAGTGCCAGGATGAAGTCCTTGCCGCTCGTGGGGTTCTCCACACCCATCGCACGGGCCATCTTCATCATCGGCTCCTCGGCGGCACGGCGCTCGGCGAAGAAGTCGAAGTAGGCGTGCGAAATCATAATCAATCCGGCACCGTGAGGCAGCCCGTCGTGGTACGAGCCCATCACGTGCTCCATCGTGTGCTGCGACGTGCAGAGCATATAATAGCCAGCCAGCGAGTTGGCCAGAGCCATATTCGAGCGTGCCTCGCGGTCCTGTCCGTCGGCGTATGCCTTCGGCAGGTTTTGGGCAATCAGCTCGATAGCCTTCAGCGCAAACATCTCACCCATCGGGTGCTCGTTCTTGTTAATCACGCTCTCGGCAGCGTGGAAGAAGGCGTCCATGCCCTGATAGGCCGTGAATCGTGGCGGCACACTCATCATCAGGTCGCTGTCAACCACCGAAATGGTTGGGAACATCGAGATGTGGAACACGCCTGTCTTCTCCTCCAGCCCGTCGTTCGAGATGACCGAGAACATATCCACCTCCGAGCCCGTTCCTGCCGATGTGGTGATGGCGATAAGCGGAGCGCTGGGGTTCACGAAGTCCTTGTGACCGCCCTTCTGCGAGAAGGCATAGTCCCAGATGTCGCCGTCGTTCACCATCATCAGCGCGATGCACTTGGCGCAGTCCATCACCGAGCCACCGCCCAGCGCCACCACGAAGTCGCAGTCGTTCTCGCGGGCCTTGCGCGCACCGTCCATCACGTTGTGATTCGTCGGGTTAGGCCTGATCTCGTCAAACAGCACATGCTCCACGCCAGCCGCGTCCAGCTCCCGTTCCACGGCCTCCAAATAGCCGTATTTCTTCACCGATGTGCCGTTGCTCGTAGCAATCAGCGCCTTCCTGCCAGGCATCTGCTCCAGATGCAAGTTCTTCAACTGTCCTGCGCCGAACAATACCTTTGTCGGCATAAAAAACTGAAAATTGTACATACCTTTTTTATTTTATACGTTATACATTTGTTTGTTGCGAATTGCGCTGCAAAATTACGATGAAAATCGCCTCTGCTGGTTTTCCCAAACGTCATTTTTACTTTGCTGAGAAGCCATTAACGCAGTTTTAACACAAAATGTCCGTAGAGAAAAGTAGAAATGTCCGTAGAGAAAAGTCAAGTCTCGAAGATTATTCGTAACTTTGCACCCAGTAAACAACAAAACGAGAAGATTATGGCATTAGACGCAGGGGTACAGTTGTACAACTTTATGGAGACCTTCTACTGCTGCACGGTGGACAGCAAGAAGGAGTTTGAATCGGTGGTGACGGAGCACATGCTGGTGTATGTGATCAGCGGCGAACTGGACGTGCTGCTGCATGACCGTCGCCGACACTTGCAGCGCGGACAAGCGTACCTGATTCGCAAAAACTTCAGGGCACACAAGATAGAATACCCGTCGAAGGACGGCAAGCCATTCAAGGGGCTGTTTCTGCAACTGAAGCAGCCGATGCTTAAAAAGACGATGCACGAGTATGCGCTGGGACGTAACGACGTGAAGCCGTACAACTCGCGGTCGCCCTACGTGATACTGCCCGACAACCCTGTGCTGACGGGGATGTTTCGCTCGCTGGAGGGATTCTTCGACGCGGGCCACTGTCCGTCGGAGCGGCTGATGGAGGCGAAGATCAAGGAGGTGATACTGACGCTCATCGAGATGATGCCGGAGCTGAAGAGCGTGCTCTTCGACTTCGTGGAGCCGTGGAAGGTGGACCTGCGCGAGTATATGAACGACAACTTCACGAGCGACCTGGACCTGGAGGGCTTTGCCCACTACACGGGGCGCTCGCTGTCGGCCTTCAAGAAGGAGTTCGTGGAGGCGTTCCACGAGTCGCCGATGAAGTGGATTGTGAGCCGTCGGCTGCAGGAGGCTAAGCAGTTGATGGAGCAGCAGGGCGAGCGTGCCAACGACGTGTATCTGCGTGTGGGATTCAAGAACCTGAGCCACTTCTCCACCGCCTTCAAGCGCCAGTACGGCATTCCCCCGTCGGCCATCGTGATGGCGTAATTTGCGACACATTATAATATAACATCAGAATATGAAAGCAATGATTTTAGCAATGACAGCAACAGTAATGCTGAGCGCAACGGCTTGTGCCAATAATGCCGACAGCCAAGAACCAACAGAACCAACAACTGTTGAGGAAACGCAGTGGCTTGGTGCCATGTCACCAAAGAAAGCTCTGGAGTACATGAAGACAACGAAGAATTTGGTGGTGATAGATGTGCGCGAACCACAGTACATCAACCAGTCATTCGAAGGTGAGATGCAGATTCCCTGGACGAAGATGGAAGAACGGTGCAGCGAGATTCCTGCTGGAAAGTCTGTCCTTTTGCATTGTGGTCTTGGGATGGTTGTACCTAATGCTTATAAGACCCTTCAGGAAAAACGTAAGAATCTGAAATCGGTGGCCTATATCGACGGTGCACCACTTTTCAAGGAGTATAATGAGTGGAAGAAATCAAACGAATAAGATTAATATGAAGAATTTTAGACTGATTAATGGAACGGAGATACCGGCCATCGGACTGGGAACGTGGCAGACGCCCGACGGCGAGACGGCGGTGAAGGCTGTGAGCCATGCCATCAAGTGCGGCTACCGTCATGTGGACGCGGCAGCGGTGTATGACAACGAGAAGTCGGTGGGCGAAGGCATCAGGAAGGGACTGCAGGAGGCCGGGCTGAAGCGCGAGGAGCTGTTTGTGACCAGCAAGGTATGGAACACGGAGCGCGGCTACGACAGGACGATGCGGGCTTTTGAGAAGACCGTGGGCGACCTGGGGCTGAACTACCTCGACCTCTACCTGATTCACTGGCCTGCGAATGCCAAGCAGTTTGCCGACTGGCAGAAGCTGAACGCCGAGACGTGGCGGGCGATGGAGGAACTGTACAAGGCAGGTCGCATCCGCAGCATCGGCGTGAGCAACTTCTACGCGCATCATTTGGAGGCACTGATGCAGGGTGCCGAGGTGATGCCGATGGTGAACCAGATAGAGTTTCACCCCGGTTTCATGCAAAAGGAGGTGGTGGATTTCTGTCACCAGCACGACATCCTCGTGGAAGCATGGAGTCCGCTGGGCACGGGCAAGATGCTCAGCAACGAGACGCTGCTATCGGTGGCCGACAAGTACGGATGCTCAGTGGCCCAGCTCTGCGTGCGCTGGGTGCTGCAGAACGGGGTGCTGCCCCTGCCGAAGAGCATCACTCCCTCGCGCATCGAGGAGAACCTCGACGTGGACGGCTTTACCATCAGCGACGCGGATATGGCCACCATCAACGCAATGGAATACTGCGGCGGCTCTGGCCTGAACGCAGACGAAGTGGACTTTTAAAATGACGCAACTATGACAGAGTTAGAGAAGCTGAAGGCAGGACTGGAATACTGCTACGACGACCCAGAAGTGGACGCGCTGAAGCAGCGGGCCATCGTGTGGTGCAAGGAATATAACGCCATCGACGACACCGACTACGAGGCGCAGTACGCATATCTAAAACAGATACTTGGCTCGGTGGGCGAGAAGGTGTGGATTGGCAAGACGTTCAACTGCGACAACGGCAAGAACATCCACATCGGACGGAACTTCACGGGCAACTACAACCTGACTATCCTCGACATCCGCGAAGTGTGGATTGGCGACAACGTGATGATAGGCCCCGGCACGCTCATCTCCACCGTCAACCACCCGCTCACGCCGATGGGGCGCCGACAGCACCTGGGCATCGCCAAGCCCGTGCGCATCGGCAACGACGTGTGGATAGGCGGCAACGTCACCATCCTGCCCGGCGTGACCATCGGCAACAATGTGGTGGTGGCGGCAGGCGCAGTAGTGACCAAGGACATCCCTGACAACACGCTCGTCGGCGGTGTGCCTGCGAAGAAGATAAAGGACTTGGAGGACGATACGAAGTAATGCAATATCAAATTATTCACTAAAACAAATACGATTATGGAAATCAAAGCAATCCGCATGTTCGACGGCGGTTTCATGAACCAGCAGTTTGCCTTCGGCGGTGAGAGCAAGGAGGGAACAGACGAACAAATCATCTACCGCAGCAGTTTACAGAACTTCCTCATCGACACAGGCGACGAAGTGATTCTTGTTGATACGGGCTTTCAGAACGATATGAAGGCACCTGAGAAGAAACTTGGCGGACCACTCTACATGGGTGAGAAGTTGAAGGACTATATGGAGGCCTTTGCCGAGTTGGGCTACAAGCCTGAGCAGGTGACGAAAATCCTTATCACCCACAAGCACCCCGACCACACGGCTGCGCTCCAGTACTTCCCCAATGCCAAGGTGTATATTTCGCCAGAAGATGCTGATGCGATGAAACTGCCAGAAGGTAGAAATGTCATTCGCGCCGAGTACAAGGAGTCGTACAAAAACTTCCCCCGTGCTGAGAAGGTAGCCAGCGACATCTGGTTCATTGAGGCCAAGGGGCACACCAAGGGCAACAGTATCATTATAGCAGAACAGGATGGTCTCTACTACATGATGCATGGCGACGTAACCTACTGCGATGCCGCCCTAAAAGCTAATAAACTCAGCATTGTATTCGAGGACGCAGTAGCCGCTCGCGAGACTCTCGACCGTGTACGCGGGTTCATCAAACAGAACCCCACCGTGTATCTCTCCACCCACTGCCCCGAGGGCTACGAGAACCTGGAGATGAAGCGGGTGATGAAGCTTTGAGCAAACCGAGCGCCATCGAGCTCGCTCGAAATGGCCGAGGTGCCGCCAAAGGTATGCAAGTTGTAACTTTCCCAATAAAACATAAATCCCAAGGCAAATTCAACATACTTTGGGATTTTCTTCATATAAATGAAGAGAAGATAGAAGGCATTTCATTGTGACACGCCTTTATATGTGCTCAGCTCTCTCATAAACATCGATAGCCAAATTGCGCTCTTGAAGGAAGAGTTTCATACTTCTAATGATGGCCTGAGGATCGAAGTAACTGTAGAATCGTTCATAGAAGCCAGCCTTGAAGTTGAAGAAGAAAAGCATCAGTTCGCCAGCCTTTAGCCACTTGTATCTTTCAAGAATGGCGGTTGCCGTTAACTGCAGCTGATCTTCTGACGCATCTTCCTTCAATCCACAACACAAACTGACATCTGCAATCAAAGGTACAAGCCATTTAGCGGATGCGAATGGCCCATACATGATATCAATCTGGGCCAATGTAGGTGAAGGCCCTGTAATACAATAGGCCGGATACTGACAGATGTACAACTGCCGCTTTGGGTTGAATACCTTGAAGAAATCCTCAATTGTCGGATACTTCTGGAGGTAAGCCAACACTTGCTTGGATTCCGCTGGCAGGTTCCGCTGCGAGGTCAAAACCTGACATGGCTTTGACTGCGGTGCTAAACATGTTCCGTTTTCTTCTTTCATTTTCGTTATTACCTGGGCAATTGATAGTGTTTGATTCATTTTGAATGGTGTTTAATGGGTGAGTCTCCCAGTATCGCTCTGAGAGGAAGTTTTCAAAGTTCTTTCTGTATCTGATTTCTGGTGTGGATGCGACGTAGCGAGGGATATAGTCAAGGATAATATCCTTATTCTTGGCAGACAGGGAATTCCATTTAGCCTTCAGTACTTCTACGTTCCCTACTGGCTTCTCATACATCGTCCAGACTGTTTCGAAAGAATAGTCCGACACACTCGCGTCATTGATGATAAGAGCGTCAGCGTTATCATCATCATTGTCAGTCTTATTGTCATTATCACTATTATTATCATTATGGCATGCGTTCGGATGCGATTGCATGCCATCGCATGCAATCGGAGGCTGTGGCTCGTCTGGATGCAGCTTCTCATACCGTTTCTTGGCATTGGCAACGTTACGTTCACAACGTTCTTCGTACTTTCTATGGTCACGGTCTATCTGCGTACATAGCATTGTAAACAATGCAGTTAATGCAGTATCTGACGATTCGAGCATCTGACCATTCCTACCATAGCGAAATACGGCTTTGATTAGGATGCCAGCCTGCTCGTCTGTTAGATAATCGATAGCTGCAGCACTATCGAGATAGAGGATAATACTCTTGGTTTCTTTCTTGATCATCTTGAAAACAATATTAAATTTGCGGGTGCAAAAGTATACCAAGAAAATGACGATACAAGAGTTTTGAGCAAAATCTCAGTTTTTTAACATTTCAGGATGGCATTGTTTGATTTCTTTTTCGTACCTTTGCAACCGACAAGAGAGTAATAACAATGCCGAATCGGCGCAAAATCGACGCAAATGCGCATTTGATGATTGCCGAAGAAGCCAGTAAATAAAGGGACTCTCGTTAAATTTGAATGACTGATTCCGGTTCTGAAGGTCTTGGGTTTGAATCCCAACGGGATCACAAAAACAAAAGAAAAGTCGCTGACAATCAGTGACTTTTCTCATTTTAGAAGTAATTTTATCCCTTTTCTTGTCCCCAAATAGTTAGGGTTATTCAGAGACACCGTTTACGCTAACATCTGCCATGTTTCTATAAATACTCTTAAAACGAGTGACAAAGTTAAACAATTCTCCCAAATTATAATTATCTTTGTCCTCAACTTTACAAAACATTATGATTTAGGATGAAAAAAGTCTTGATTCTTACCTTTGCGCTATTTGTTACCATCTTTGTAGTGGTGATTCTAGGTAACGTCATTACTATTGGCGAGAAGTTTACGACTGTCTCTGGTGTTCCCTATTTCGAATATACATTTTACCTGTTATTGGCAGGACTCTTTGCGTATCTTATATATTATGCCATCTTGGAACCAATGAGGCGTATTCACAACGCTCCGGAGTTCCCCGTGTTGGCTGTAGAGGATAAAGAAGAGGGCGTGACAGATGATGCCTATAGGAAAAGGTTGGTTTCCTTTGGCGAGAAGGTATGTGACAATTGCTATTATCTGAAACCTGCCGAAAGGAATCAGCATCAGACAGAGTTGAAAAGTGAACTTGCAAGATTGAGTACTATTCAAGATGTTGAGCAGATCAAGACGTTCTTGGATAAGGAAATAAAACAAAGGTACAAGGCCGTTGACGGGCAGATTCTTAAATATGGTTCTAAAGTCTTTATCATTACAGCGATTTCCTCCAGTAGTATGATTGATACCTTAGCCACTATGGGACTGAATTATCGGATGTTATCAGACATTGTACGTGCATCAGGTTTCCGTCCGAATAAGCTCCAGCTCATAAAAATGTACTATTACGTCATCTGTTCAGCCTTCTTCAGCT
>Ga0265300_10003142_pt1 | contig 13674 bp, 10 predicted proteins | sample AusTroGonzalo_MG_FD_193482 | JGI IMG/M metagenome (GOLD analysis project Ga0265300, IMG submission 193482) | Bovine rumen microbial communities from tropical cattle in Woodstock, Queensland, Australia - Gonzalo_03 | ecosystem: Host-associated > Mammals > Digestive system > Stomach > Rumen ... | reverse complement strand
GTGATAAGTGCTATATTCTTATTCATAGGATTAGTTTTCGCCCGAGAACTGCTTGATGCGCTGCTCTTCAGACAGTTTACAGATTAATAAGGTGTCGTCGTTCTCGGCCACGATATAGCCATCGAGACCCTGAATAACGACTTTCTTTTCCTGCGTGGCATGAACCATGCAGTTGTGACTTTCAATCATTTGGATGTTGTCGCCGATGCAGGCATTACCATAGATGTCGCGTTTCGTCTGCGTCTGCAGCGAGCCCCATGTGCCGAGGTCGCTCCATCCGAAGTCAGCGGGACAAACGAAAATCTCCTCAGCCTTCTCCATGATGGCATAGTCCACCGAGATGTTCTCGCACTGTGGGAACTTCTCATTGATGGCCTCCTGCTCCTGTGGTGTGCCGTAAATGGGCAGCATCTGCTCGAAAATCTTATTCATCTTGGGCTGGTAGATGCGGAATGCATTGACGATGGTTGAGACATTCCAGATGAAGATGCCAGCGTTCCAGAAGTAGTAGTTCTTCTTGATATACTGCTGGGCAGTCTCCAGGTCGGGCTTTTCGCGGAAAGAATCAACACGATAGATGCTCTTGTTTCGCAGTGACGATGCACTGAGGTCGGCTTGGATATAGCCATAGCCCGTCTCTGGGCGGTTGGGTTTCATGCCCAGGGTGACGATAGCATCGCTGTCGGCAGTGAAGTCCATACACTCCGAGATGACGCGCTGGAATTCCTGTACATTCATCACGATATGGTCGCTGGGGGTCACCACGATATTGGCCTTTGGGTCTTGGGCCTTGATGCGCCAAGAGACATAGGCAATACATGGAGCCGTGTTGCGGCGACAGGGTTCACAGAGGATATGATTGCGTGGCATGTCGGGCAACTGCTCGGCCACGATATCTGCGTATTTCTCATTGGTGACCACCCACACGTTCTCGGGTGCCACCAGGTTACCAAAGCGTTCTACGGTGAGCTGCAAGAGAGTCTTTCCAGTACCCAGCACGTCGATAAACTGTTTGGGCTTCTCTGGTGTGCTCATAGGCCAGAAGCGACTGCCCACGCCGCCTGCCATAATCACGAGATGATTCTTTGCTTTCATTGTTTATGCTTTTTAATGATTCTTTTTATGATAAAATAGCCAGCAACCAGCACCACGAGACCCACGATGACTCCCACGATGTAGTGGTTGTAATGCTGTATCGTACTCTCCAGTTCATCCTCAGGTACGACAGCGTGCAGATACCAACCCATAGCGGCAAGGATGGCGTGCCAGACGCCCGCACCAAGGGTAGTGTAGAGTAGGAATTTCCAATAGTTCATGCGAGCCAGTCCTGCAGGGATGCTGATGAGATGGCGGATGCCGGGTACCAGTCGGCCTGTGAGGGTGGCGGTGACACCGTTGTTATCAAAGAAATGCTCACTCTTCTCTACCTTCTCTTGATTCAGCAGGCACATCTTTCCCCATTTGCTGTTGGCAAACTTATAGATGACGGGGCGACCAACATACAGAGCCACGAAATAGTTGATAGAGGCTCCGAGGTCGGCACCGATGGTGGCAAACAGCACAACCAGTACAACATTCAACTGCCCGCTGGCAGCATGATAGGCCGCAGGGGCCACTACCAATTCCGAGGGTACAGGGACGATAGTGCTCTCCAGTAGCATGAGTAGCAGGATGGTGCCATAGTTGAGATTGCCAAGAAGGGTCGATATCCAGTTCATTGTTCTTCCTTGATGTGATTAATGGTGTATGTATAATAGTCTTGAGGAGCTACCTCTTTGGGGAAGAGATAATCCAATACTTGTTTGCATTCTTGAGGGTTCTTCTCGCAAGCCATCTTGAGGTATGCCAGATACTCATCATAGCGTTTCAGTGTGTGACAGCACAGAGCCATATAGGCATAGCCTTCGCTGTAGTTCTCGTCGACCCCCTTGAAAAAGTTGACGAAAAGATTATAAGCATCCTCCACGAGTTTGTTGTCATAGATAGAAACGATGATGCGGAGCATGGTGTGTTCCTTATCCTCGCTCATTTTCAATGCTTTCTTATAATACTCCTGTGCTTCGGTAATTCGTTTTGCTCCCATCAGCACGTGGCCTTTAATTACCATCATCTCTGAGTGGTCGCAGTCCATTGCGTCCGTTTCGTTCAAACATGCGAGTGCTCTATTCGTCTGTCCCATATCCATCAGCAAGAAGGCTTCCTCACGCAGTATCTCAGCTAGAAGTGGTATGTCTTTTGCTGCTTCCTCTTTGGCTTGTCTGATGACTTTGAGCGACTCTTCCGTCTGATCCATCGAGCGCAAGCAGAAACTCAACTGCATCAGTGCATTGACATCGTTGGGCACCTGCTCGATGTATCTATTTAGAAATTTCGTTGCCTCCTCATAGTTCTCGAGCTTCATCAGTCCGTTGGCCTTTGCTCCCAGGGCTGCGACATCGTTGGGATCGATGGCAATGGCGTATTCGCTACTCTGCACCGAGGCACTATAGTCCTCGTTCATATACTGTGCAGCGGCGAGTTGTGTCCAGTAGAGATTAGAGAAAGGATTGGCTTCAACCAATTCGTTGAAGATGTTCTGACTCTCTTTGTATTTCCCCATCTCAAAGAGTGCGTGAGCCATGAGCTCCTTATAGGCTGCGGTGTTCTCGGGATGTCCTTTTGTTATCCACTCCATGGCCTTTCCCGGCTGACCGCATTCCGAAAAGATATTGGCCACATCCATGATGAAGTCCTGTCGCTCCTCTTCCGAGATGTTGGCATACTGCTCGTTCAGGTATTGGTTGGCTTCATCCACCTTGCCCTCGCTAATCAGTATCTCTGCTTTGTCATAGATATAGTCGGGCTCGCTGGTCTCGATAATCTGGTCCAGCCAGTACCAAGCCTTTTGCGTGTCACCATTGTATAGCGCTTCGTGAATGCGATAGGTGAGGGGGCCGATAGAGCCTGGTGAGAGACTTATCGCCAGGGATATGGCTTCCTCAGCCTTGTCCATGCGGTTGGTGTACTGATAAAAGTCGGCAATGTCCGTCAGCTCGTCGGCATCCATAAACACAGGTTCCCCTGCGTTTACGGATGTCTCGTAAGCGTTCAGCAGATTTTTGAATTCTGCGCTGTCGAAATATTCATCGCCCACTTTCATGGCAGTCACTTCATGTTTACTTCTTCCACGTATCTTTCAGACCAACTGTCTTATTGAAGACAGGCTTTTCAGGAGTAGAATCTGGATCCACGTTGAAGTAGCCGATGCGCTGGAACTGCAGATAACTCAGTGCAGGCAATTTGGCTGCAAAGGGCTCGATATAGCAATCCTTCAGGATGTGCAGGTTGTCGGGGTTCATCATCTGGCGCAAAGCGTCGGCCCCCTTGATACCTTCCTCTTCCTCCAAGCGCTTCAGTTCGTCGCGAGGATTTTCCATCTTCCACAGACGCTCATAGAGGCGCACTTCAGCCTTCACAGCGTTATGACAACTTACCCAGTGCAGGGTCTTACCCTTGATCTTGCGGTTGGCACCAGGCAGTCCGCTGCGTGTCTCTGGGTCGTATGTGCAGTAGATGGTGGTCACCTTGCCGTCAGCATCCTTGTCGCAGGGGTGTTCCTCGTCGCACTTGATGATATAGGCATTCTTCAGGCGTACCTCCTTACCGGGAGCCAGGCGCATAAACTTCTTCTCGGCTACCTCCATAAAGTCATCGCGCTCAATCCACAACTCGCGACTAAACTCCACCTCGTGGGTACCGTCAGCCTCGTTCTCGGGGTTGTTGATGGCAGTGAGCATCTCCTGCTGACCTTCGGGGTAGTTGGTAATCACCACCTTCACGGGGTCGAGTACAGCGCTGACACGCAGGGCGCGTGTGTTCAGGTCATCGCGCAGAGCACTTTCGAAGAGAGCCATGTCGTTCAGGGCGTCAATCTTCGTATAGCCAATCTTTTCCATGAAGTTCTTGATACCTTCGGGCGAGTAGCCACGGCGACGGAAACCACAGATGGTCGGCATGCGGGGGTCGTCCCATCCGTTCACCAGTCCCTCGCTGACGAGTGTGCGCAGGTTGCGCTTCGACAGCAGGATGTAGTTCAGGTTCAGTTTGTTGAACTCTGTCTGACGGGGACCCTGGTAAGTGTCGAGTGAAGAGTGAAGAGCGGATAGTTTGCTACCATTCTCGGCCGTAGCACCGCATTCAGCAGCCCATTCGCGCATCCACTGTACGAACAGATCGTACAAGGGGCGATGCTCCACAAACTCCAGCGTACACCAAGAGTGAGTCACACCCTCCAGGTAGTCGCTCTGGCCGTGTGTAAAGTCATACATGGGGTAGGCGTTCCATTTGTCGCCGGTCTTCACGTGGGGAATGTTCAGCACGCGATAGATCAGCGGGTCGCGGAATAGCATGTTCGAGTGTGTCATATCAATCTTGGCACGTAGCACCATCTTGCCTGGCTCGCATTTGCCACTGTTCATGAACTCGAACAACTTGAGGTTTTCCTCCACGGGGCGGTCGCGATAAGGGCTGTTTGTGCCGGGGCTGGTAGTCGTACCCTTCTGCTGGGCAATCACCTCGGCGCTCTGCTCGTCCACGTAGGCACGGCCCTTCTTGATGAGCCACACGGCAAAGTCCCACAGCTCCTGGAAATAGTCGCTGGCATAATAGACGTGTGCCCAGTTATAGCCCAGCCATTTGATGTCCTGCTCGATGCTCTCAATGAATTCCATATCCTCCTTCTGAGGGTTGGTGTCGTCGAAGCGCAGGTTGCACTCGCCGCCATATTTCTGTGCCAGTCCGAAGTCGATAGCGATAGCCTTAGCGTGACCGATGTGTAGATAACCGTTAGGTTCTGGTGGAAAACGGGTTTGCATTCTGCCACCGTTTTTACCTGCTGCCAGGTCGTCCTTCACCATCTGCTCTACAAAGCTGAGACTCTTTTTCTCCTCTCCTTCATTCAGTGTAATTTCTGCCATATTCTTTTTAAGATTATAATTTTGTGCAAAGGTACTAATAAGCGCGTGAAAAACCAAATAAATTTGGGTTTTTCCGAGTGCTTATTTCCTTTGGTGAAGTCAAAAATGGCAAATTCACCTTCACAACTCATTGAATTGCTAATAAAAACTCATTGAATTACCAACAATAACTCATTGAATTATCAACAATAACTCATTGAGTTATCAGTGGTAACTCATAGGGTTTCAGCAGGGGCGTATTATTTGATGCCTCGCTGGTTCAAAGCCTCAGAATAGCGGGCAGCATTTTTGAGGTGCTCCTGATAAGTAGCGGCGAAATTGTGGGTGCCCGAGAAGTCCTCTTTGGCACACATATACAAGTAGTTGTGCTGTACACGGTTCAGCACGGCATCGATGCCTTTGATGGATGCTACTTTGATGGGGCCTGGGGGCAGACCAATGTTCTTGTATGTATTGTAGGGACTGTTGACTGTGAGGTGATTGTGATAGATGCGCTTCAAAGAAAAGTCCTGAAGGGCAAACTTCACCGTGGGGTCGGCTTGCAGGGGCATACCTTCCTTCAGTCGGTTCAGATACATACCTGCAATCATCGGTTTCTCGGCATTGTTGGCTGTCTCTTCATCGATGATGCTGGCCAGGGTGCATACCTCGGCAGGTGTGAGGCCCAGTCTCGAAGCCTTACTGCGACGCTCGCTTGTCCAGAAATTGTCGTGCTCCTTCATCATACGTTGCATGAACTTGTCCAAGTCGGTGTTCCAATACACCTCGTAGGTGTTGGGAATGAAAAGGCTGGCAATGGTGGCGGTGTCGTAGCCCAACTGCTGACAGAAGTTGTTGTCAGTGAAGGCCTGAGCCAGTGTGGCACTGTCGAGCATCAGCTTGGCTGAGAGACGGGCTGCTAACTGAGGCATGGTGCGACTCTCGGGGATGGTGAGCATCAAGGGCTCTTGACGGCCATTACGTATGATGCGGAAGATGTCTATTGTGCTTGCATTAGGTTCCACAACGTAGCGGCCCGAACGGATGTTCTTGCTGTAGCCGAAATGGCGTGCCAAGGTGCGGAATCCCGTGAGGCAACGTGGGTTGGCAATGGGCTTCAGCTTCACATAGACAGAGTCTGCCGTATCGTCGTCGTCGATATAGACGTACTGCTTGTCAGCGTGACTTGAGAAGGTGGTGAAGAAATGGAAATAGCCGATAGCCAGGATGCCTGCCAGACAGAGCGTGGCAGGGATGAGATAGTATTTTGCTTTGTTGCGTTTCATGATGTTTTCTTTTCTTAGCGCGGCTGCAAAGGTATAAAAAAAACAGTAACTCCGTGCAGATTTAGCAGAAAAAGTGCTACTTTTGCAGCCAAAATGACTGAATACAACACTTACATATTTGATTTAGACGGGACGCTGCTCGATACACTCGATGATTTGATGGCGTCCGTGAACTATGCGCTGAGACAGTATGGCATGCCGGAGCATTCGCGTGAGGAGATTCGTCACTTCGTGGGCAATGGCGTGCGCCTGCTGATGATTCGCGCCATTCCTGATGGCGAAAAGAACCCGCAGTTTGAAGATTGTTTCCGCACCTTTCGTGAACACTACATGGCGCACTCGCTGGATACGACGCGCCCCTACGATGGTATTCCAGAACTGTTAGCGGAACTCAAACGGAGGGGAAAGCGCCTGGCGGTGGTGAGTAATAAGTTCTATGCTGCTACACAGGAGTTATGCCGACATTTCTTTCCTGATACGATTGAGGTGGCTATCGGTGAGCATGAGGTCGAGGGTATTCGTAAGAAGCCTGCTCCCGACACGGTTATCGAGGCCCTGCGCCAGTTGGGGGTTGGGAAGGAAGGTGCCGTGTATGTGGGCGACAGTGATGTGGATCTGATGACGGCCCGCAACTCGGAACTGCCTTGTATCAGTGTGTTATGGGGCTTTCGCGAAAAAGACTTTCTGATAGAAAACGGAGCAACCACTTTCGCAGTTGCTCCGCACGATATCCTTTATTAAGAGACTGAGCAGGCAGAGGAAACAAATACTTACTCTGCCTGCATGTTTTTTTCTTTTACTGATGCTGCTCGCGCAGGAGGTCGTTGACCGTCTTGACGGGGTTGAACGTAGCCAAGGGCACCTCAACGAAGATGGTGCTCCAGTCGCTCATGGCGCCATTCCAAAGTCCGGGCAGCTCTAATGCCTTCAACTCTTTTCCGCTCTTTGACTTGCTGGAGATGAAGCCAGTAGTCTTGTCGACGAAGTCGGGCAAGTTGAAAGGTCGGCCCTTGTAGTCCTTCACAGCGCATACCAGGTCAACGGGATTGAAGTGAGTGCCCTGTGTGAACATCTTCATGTATTCAGCGTTGTTGGTATCAATCTGACTGCTCTCGAGGATCTGTAGACTCACCGTGCCGTCCTGGTTATAGGTGAGGAATGGACCACCGCCAGGCTCGCCCACATTCTTCACTACGCCGCACACACGCATGGGGCGGTTGAGCTTCCGGCGCAGATAGTCGGCATCGACCTTCTGACCTTTGGGGGCGGTGCAGAGATTCTTCTCAACGAACTGGGCGATTTCTGCGATGAGGGCTTCTGATGGGTTGTTATCCAACTGGCGAAGATAATCGAAAGCCTGCTTCTGAAGAGACACCAGCACACCAGCGATGACCTGCTTCCATTCTACGGTCTCTGGCTTCAAGCGATCGGGTACGACATTGTCGATATTTTTGATAAAGATAACGTCGGCTTCAATCTCGTTGAGATTCTCGATGAGGGCACCGTGGCCGCCCGGACGGAACAACAAAGAACCGTCGGCTTCGCGGAAGGGCGTGTTATCGGGATTGGCAGCTACAGTGTCGGTGCTGGGCTTCTGCTCCGAGAAGGTGATATCGTATTTGATGCCATACTTCTGGGCGAACATGTCGGCCTTCTCGGCAACCTTCTGCTTGAAGAATGCCAGGTGGTCGTGACTCACTGTGAAGTGGACATGAGCCTCGCCGTTCGACGCTGCGTAGAGTGCGCCTTCTACCAAGTGCTCCTCCATGGGCGTGCGAGAACCTTCGGGATATTTGTGGAACAGCAGCATGCCTTTTGGTAGCTGTCCGTAGTTCAATCCTTCTTTCTTTAACATATTGGAAGCCACTGCTTTGTAGTTTCCTGTTGCAATGAGTTCTTTAATGCTCTTTCCCTCGTTCTTTAGGCACACCTCGTTGAGCGCATCATAGAAGGCAAAGCGCTCAATCTCGTCGAAATACTTCTTCTCGAAGTCGGTGGTGGGTACATTGTAGTCGGCATCGACAAAGGCGAACATGTTCTTGAACATACGACTGGCTGCACCTGATGCGGGTACGAACTTGACTACCCGATGACCCTCGGCCTTATATTGCTCCCACGCCTTCACATAGGTCTGGCGTTCCTGTTCGTTGGGGGCCACGATGCCATTGCCTACAGCAGCGGCTGCCTCCAGTTTGAGGAAGGGGAATCCTGTTTTAAACTGCTTTAATTGTGTGTTGATCTGCTCCTCGCTAATACCGCGCTGAGCAATCTGCTTTAGATCTTTTTCTGTTAACATTTTTGTAGTATTTTGTTTTTAAATATCTTTCCCTTTTTTTATATCAGTTCAAGTATCTCTTCGTCGGTAGCCAGATTGAAGTCGCCTGGGATGGTGTTCTTCAGAGTTGATGCGGCGAGGGCATAGTCCACCTGTCGCTGGTCATCGTCGGGATAGGCTGTGACTGCATGCAGCAGGCCGGCCATGAAAGCGTCGCCCACACCCGATGGATCAACCACGCCGTTGATGTCGTTGATAGGTGCCTTGTAGAGTTTGTAGGGACCGTCAGATGTCTCAGCCGTATAGAGTAGGGCTGTGAGCAGGTGATGGTTCGATGCCACCATGTTGCGCATGCCCATCAGCCATTTCTTGCAGCGAGGGAACTCCCTGTGCAGGTCTTCGAACCATGCCTGGTACTCATCCATCTGCATCTGGAAGTTGGAGTCGAGGGCGGTGAATGGTGGCTGCTTGCGCTCGCAGATCCATTCAAACTCGATGGCATCGCCAAACATCAGGTCACAGCGACTGAGCATCTTTTTTAATGTGGCACGCGGGTCGGCACCATATTTCCACAGGTTTTTGCGGTAGTTGATATCGAAGGCCACCTTTACGCCCATCTCGTCGGCGATGTCGAGCGCCTCGAATGTGGCATCGGCCGTGCACTGCGAGATGGCTGCGGTGATGCCCGACACATGAAGCACAGAGGCGTCTTTCAGAATCTCGCGCCAGGGAATCATGCCAGGCTTTATCTCGGAGCAGGCCGAGTCGGCGCGGTCGTAGATGACCTTGGCCGAACGCATGCCGGCAGCAGGCTCCATGTAGTAGGTACCAATGCGTTGTCCGCCCCATTGTATGTAGCGGCAGCCTACACCCAACTGCATCAGGTTCTGAGCGCCAGCATGTCCTACAGGCGTCTCTGGCAGTCGGGTGACATACTCCACCGTATCGCCGAGTGTCGCCAGCGAAACGGCCACGTTGGCCTCGCTGCCACCGTATTTGCTGGTGAAATAATCTCCCTGTGAGAGTCGCTGATGGTCCTTCTTTGAGAAGCGGAGCAGCAGCTCTCCGAAAGTCACGAATTTAGTCTTCTGTGCCATATTATTAGTCGTTTATAATCGTTCTACCTGTTTGACGCCCTTTACTGTGCGCAGTTTCTTGATGAGTGCCTCCAGACGGGTGTTGTCGTTGATCATGATGGTCAGCGTGCCGCGGAAGATACCATCGTTGGAGTCGATGTTGATATTGCGCAAAACGAGTTTCTCGTCCTTCGAGATAATCGAGGTGAGGTTGTTTACGATGCCCAGATCGTCGTTGCCGATGATGCGCAGTGTGATGGCGTATTGGCTAGAGCCCTTGCCGCTCCACATGGCGCGCACGATGCGGTAGCCGAAGCGGCGACGCATCTCGGGCGCATTGGGACAGTCGCAGCGGTGAATCTTGATACCGCCGTTGATGGTGACAAAGCCGAAGACCTGGTCGCCATAAATTGGGTTGCAGCATTTCGCCAGCTGATAATCGACCCCTTTCAGGTCCTGCCCGATGACCAGCACGTCGTCGTTCTGCTGCAGCACCTTCTGACCCTTGAAGTCTTCGAGCACGAACTCCTCGGCCGAGCGGGCAAGGTTGTCACCGATGACGGTCTTTTCGCCCTGTTGCAACTCGAGGTATTTGTCGAACACCGTCTGCACGTCGAGCGTCTCGTGGGCGATGTCGCGATAGAAGTCGCTGGCCTCCTTGTAGCCCAGTTTCTTCATGGTGCGCATCATCAGACTCTCGTCCTGTTCTATTTTGCGGTTCTTGAACTTGCGCTCCAGCATCTCCTTTACCATCAGGGCTTCCTTCTGCTGCGTCTCCTTCAACGCCAGACGAATCTTCGCCTTGGCTCTTGCCGTCTTGACGATGCTGATCCATTCCTGTTTGGGAAACTGCGTTGAAGAGGTTTGGATCTCCACCTGGTCGCCCGAATGGAGCTCCTGTCGGAAGGTCACCACCTTGTTGTTGATGCGAGCACCCGTGCAGGCCGAGCCCACCTTCGAGTGGATATGGTAAGCCATATCGAGCACCGTGGCACCTTTGGGGAACTTCAGCAGGTCGCCCTTGGGGGTGAAGACATAGATTTCGTCGTCATAGAGGTCCATCTTGAACTGGTCCATGGCCTCCATGCCGCTGGCGTTTTCCAACATCTGTCGGATGCCGTTCAGCCAGTCGTCCATGCCACCTTCGGCCTTGACGCCCTTGTAGCGCCAGTGGGCAGCCACGCCGCGCTCTGCCACCTCGTCCATGCGCTCGGTGCGAATCTGTACCTCCACCCATTTCTTCTCGGGCCCCAGTACAGTGATGTGCAGACTCTCGTAGCCGTTGGTCTTGGGCACGGTGAGCCAGTCGCGCATACGCTTCGGGTTCGAGGTGTACATGTCAGTGATGATGGCGAAGGTCTGCCAGCACTGCTGCTTTTCCTTTTCTGGTGGACAATCGATGATGATGCGGATGGCAAAGAGGTCGTAGACGCCCTCGAAGGCGCACTTCTGCTTCTTCATCTTCTGCCAGATGCTGTGTATGCTCTTGGTGCGGCCCTTCATATGGAACTTCAGGCCAGCCGCCTTCAGTTTCTCCTCGATAGGACCGATGAACTGTTCGATGTATTTGTCGCGTGCCTGCTTGGTGGCGTTCAATTTCTCCTTGATGTGATAATACGCCTCGTGCTCCAGATATTTCAGTGATAGGTCCTCTAACTCGCTCTTCAGTTTGTAGAGGCCCAGCTTGTGAGCTAGGGGTGCATAGAGATAAGCCGCCTCTTCCGACACCCGTTTCTGGGCTTCGATGTCATGGGTGTCGCGAATCTGGCGCATCAGGTTCACACGACTGGCAATCATGATGAGGATAACGCGCATATCCTCTGCAAACGATAGCAGGAGGTTGCGGAAGTTCTCGCTCTCAACTACAGGGTTCTTCTGATAGAGTTCCTGAATGCGTTGCAGGCCATGCAGGATGCGACCCACGGCGATGCCATAGGTGGAGGCCACGTCGTCGATGGTCAGCGTTCCCGACTCCACACAGGGGTTGAGCAGGATGGCCAGCACGGCGTCGCGTTTTAGTCCTATCTCATCATAGATGAGTAGGGCGGTCTGCAAACTTGAGATGATGGGGTTGAGGCCGAAACAGTCGCGCTGCATCTGGTTTTGCTCGGTGGCTTGACGCAGGTCGTGACGGATATGTTCCTCGTCGCCTTCTTCGAGCGATGAGGCCATTTTTTCTTTTAATTCGGTGTAGAGAGTCAGTGCGAGCTCTCTCTCGTCTATGGTAAATTCAAAGTGTTCGGTCATCTCCTCAAAATGTAATCGTCGGCAAAAATACCATTTTTTTACGAGAATCCCGCCATAAACTACAAAAAAAGTGTAACTTTGCAGTCAGAAACTGACTAAAACGTGATATGGAACAAATTTTGATGTTATTGCTGGGACTGGCGCTGGGTGTCATCGGTGGCTATCTCTACGCTCGTTCGCAGGCAGTCAAGCAGCAGGAAATCCTGAGATTACAGCAAGAGGCGCAGTTGCAGGAGCAGCGTGCGCAGCAGGAACGACAGCTGCAGGAGTTGAAAGCGCAGCAGCAGGAACAGCTCGAATCGCTGAGGACCCAGCAGCGCGAGCAACTGGAACAGCAGTTGCGTCTGATCAAGGCCGAGATGAACACCGCCTCGGAGAAAATCCTGAAGGAGCGTGCCCGCGAGTTGTCTGCCACCAATGAGGAGCAACTTGCCAACATACTGAATCCGCTGAAGGAAAACATCCGTCAGATGAAGGATGCTGTGGAGAAGAGTGATCGTGCCCAGACGGTGACAATGGAGCGCCTCGATGCTTCGATTAAGGAGAACCTGAAGCAGGCACAGGAGGTGGGCCAGCGAGCCGAGAACTTGGCTCGTGCACTGACCAGCGACAACAAGACGCAGGGCAACTTTGGTGAGTTGCGCTTGAAGCAACTGCTCGAAGAGATGGGCTTGGAGGAAGGCATCCAGTTTGAGGAACAGGTGACTCTTCGCGATGAGTTTGGCCGCGCCATACATGACAACGATGAGGGGCATCGATTGGTGCCTGATGTCATCCTGCACTTCCCCGATCAGCGTGACGTGATTATCGATTCCAAGATGTCGTTCACCGCCTTTCAGGACTACCATAATGCGGAGTCGGAAGAAGAAAAAGACGCTGCTTTAAAGCGTCATTTAGTATCTGTGCGCCAGCATGTTAGCGAACTTTCGCGAAAGAATTACAGCAACTATATCCGTGAGGGTCGTCAGCGTGTGGACTTCGTGATGATGTATGTGTTTAGCGAGAGTGCTCTGCAGTTGGCCTTGAGTGCTGACCCCGCCCTATGGAAGTGGGCTTATGACAATGGTGTCATCATTGCCGGCAGTCAGAGTCTCTTCATCATGCTACGTGTGCTGGAGATGTCGTGGAAGCAGATGCGCCAGGTGGAAAACCAGCAGGAAATGATGAAGGTGGCCAGTCAGGTGGTGGAGCGTGTGCAGATATTCTATGAGCGCTTCCTGAAGGTGGATGAACAGCTCCATAAGACCAGCGATGCCTTTGAGGAGTTGAAGCGTAGTACCTCGACATCGGGTGTGAGCATCACCACCGCCGCAACCAAACTATTGAAGTTTGGTGCGCAGGAGAATCCCAAGCGTCGCCAGCGACTGCCCAAGCCCGCTGAGGAAACTGAAGAATAAAAACGAATGACTATAAAAAACAAAGACTAATGACTAAAATGATGAGAACAACGGCGGCCTTGGGACTTTTTGCGGCCCTGCTGCTTGGTGGAGTGAAGGTGCAGGCTCAGCGCACCGTCAAGTTGCTGGACTTCGGATGGAAGTTTCATGCTGGCGATGTGGCAAATGCTGCGCAGAAAGACTTTGATGACCAGTCGTGGCGTGTGGTCAACCTGCCTCACGATTTCCAGATAGAACAGCCCTGGGTGGCACCTGCTGCTGGCGAGAAGGCCGACAACAACGATCCCGCTGCTAATATCAAGAGTAGATTGTCGAGTCGTGGCTTCAAGGAGATGGGCACTGGCTGGTATCGTTTGCACCTGACACCTGCCGACAGTCTGCGTGGTCGTCGCTTGGTGATTGACTTCGGTGGCATCATGTATGTGGGTGATGTCTATGTGAACGGCCAGCGAGTAGGGG
>Ga0265300_10003141_pt1 | contig 13676 bp, 7 predicted proteins | sample AusTroGonzalo_MG_FD_193482 | JGI IMG/M metagenome (GOLD analysis project Ga0265300, IMG submission 193482) | Bovine rumen microbial communities from tropical cattle in Woodstock, Queensland, Australia - Gonzalo_03 | ecosystem: Host-associated > Mammals > Digestive system > Stomach > Rumen ... | reverse complement strand
TACATACTTCTGTACATCCGCATACATTGGATTGACAACTGCCATTTGTCTGAATTTTTTCATGACAGATTCAAATCGTTGTATTTTGTCATGATGAATCATCGATGTCACAATTGCACATTTCATGTATATCTCTAACAATTCCGACATGTTTTGATATACGGATTCACATGGATTTTTGATATATGATTCGATGTATTGTTGTGTAAAAGAACTCCGTGGAGCATTGATCGCTTTTCCGATATCCGTCACGACACTTTTCAACGTCTCCAAACGCGTTATCATATCAAAACAATTTGTCAGAGTTCGATATGATAATTCAGAACGACGATCAATAGAAATCGGAGGTGTGCACACTTGTAAACCTGACACAGTTTGTGTATCTTGTGACACGATCTTATTTCCGTCAGAATCTTTGATACGGTCATACTGATCATCATACACAATATGCGATTCCATCATATTGTAATAATTGATTGCTGGGAAGACATCGCCGACTTCACGTAGATACTTGATGACATAAAACCGAACTCTGACACTTCCTGAACGATAGTTTGCCATGTCAGTCAATGTCCGATTCTGTACATGGATAATCCGGAAACCATTCTTTTCCACACATCCAAAATTCGGCGCAATCAAAATATTCTTATTGTATTTTGGATCTGATATCTCGACGATACAGTTGCAACCAACCCATTTTGTCATATCGGTTTGGAATGATGTAAATGGAATCAGTTGTTCATTTTTAATATCATTCGCAGATACAATTGCAGAAGCAACCTTTGAAGAATCCAGTTTGTAAATAATGAAGTTTGGATCCGCAGTTTGATTCCACGGAATCTTGAAACGGAAACCCTTTTCATCAACACCAACACTCCAGTTACTGACCATATATCCATTCACGCAACACATCAATGTGAATCCAAGAATGGATGATATATCATCAGACAAAAATTCATCTGCAGGAACATAGTATTGGTTTTCTGTTTCATACATTTTATGAAGCTTCTGACGAATGAATTCATCACGATCGCCAAAATGTAATTGATCATATGGAACATCCACAATGAAGTCTCCATAACGATCCATGGATATATTCTTGGAATCACCATATTTGACAGATGCAACAACGGCATGTGTATTAACCAGCATTTTGCTCATTGCATTCTGCAGTGACATCTGATATGTTTGAATCAACGAATCATTCAAATCTTCAAATGTATAATTTGAACGTTCCATCAAGTCGGTCAACTGTTGGAATCCATAATAGTTTCCGACAACACCATATGGTTGTTTATCAATCAATTGTGAATTCAAATCAATCAATGTTTGATAACGTTTGTTGATGGTCTGCCATTTCGTATCATTGTATGTGACTTTGCCATCACGACTTCCGGTCAAATACTGATGATACTTATGAAACCATTGATTGTAGTTCATAATCATTACGATTGAATCTCCTTTCGTAATAGGTTACAAAACCGTATTATGATAGTATGCATCCTATTATTCTGATTCTTCATATATATATTATTAATATGAAGCGCAGGGAATAAAAGGTATCCCTGCCAGAAATGTGACTGACCTTAAGTGGTCAGAAAGGAGAATTATCATGAAAAAGAATATCACTTCGCTTTTCACAACGCTGAAAAGCATAAGCAAGCACCACTCCACCGAACTCGCATCCATAGAGGTCGAGAGAATTCACGGAACCATCAGGTTCCGTGAAGTAGATGAGGTAACAGACCAGGCGATCGTCGAATACTATATCGGCGAATTGGTGAAACCGCTGGCCCGTAACCGCTACGGCGTCATTGAACGTCGTGGCACGCGGGTGAGAACCCGCTACACCGCTGCGTCATTTGATAAAGCCTTGAGCTTTATCAATGACGTCATATGCAAAAACGGGGTACGATACCCCGAATTCACGATGGACGAGATCGCTCAGTTATCTTGAGACGGATCAGAAGAATGGGGCGCACACGGCGCCCCATTTTTTTTTTCATACAGAATAAACATCGAACAGAATCTTACGGGTTCTGCGGATAAACTCCGATCCAGATGTTGGATCTTTGCATTCCGCAAGATATTCAATTTCGTTATCACCAAATTCATGTGATGAAATTTTTGACATAATTTTTTTGAATTCTGCGATTCGTTTCTCCATTGGAAATGTATAATTCCAAATCACATAGTTCATATCTTTTTTCATTTTCGTGATATCTTCCAATGTTACAAACGGAAGAACATCATTTTCACCACGGATATTCATTGACAGATTCTCCTTTTCATTTATTGTGTCATCGGACTGTTCGGTAATCTTCTGACAATCGCATGTTTCACCTGGATCCAGATTGGCTCCGCAGTATGGACATGTGTAATAGTATGTATGTTGTTTTTCATACATAAAGATCCCTCCTTTTTATTTTTGTTGATAAGGAAGTGTATAATATGGCATTTATTCAAGAAGCAACCAATCTGATGAGTGGTAAGACTTTAGAACCGGTCTCGTCACCATATCAATTACCAGATCAAAAAGATGGTGCGGTTGTGTTTCTGTTAAGTGGATCATATGAATATGACATTGAATTGATTAAACGTATCCCACCACCCAGAATCAATTTCAAATATATTATGATCCCGAGAAATGTACATGGAAAAGTTGGCACCATTGATTTCAAGTATCAACTTGGGAATGACGCATATAAACGAAAAGTTGAATATATTCAACAACAGAAAATTGTACCACAGTTACAAGTGCTGATGGCAGACAAGATTGGTACAAATAATGTGTACATCCCATTGTCGGATGTTATGCATAAATTGAACGAATCATATCGTCGGTTATCTGCAGACTATCTGTTGAAAAATGCACCATCAATGCTGACTGTATTTTTGAATCTGTTTGCGCGTTCTAAGAAATCTGTGATATTGGTGAATACAGATCGTTATCGAATTTATGATGGCGACAATCCGGATGCATGTAAATCTGATTTGATCAATGGCGTGATTCAGTCTTTCATGAATGAACCGGTACATCTCAAGAATGACGTGACTGTGATATTCCGTGGATCTACTACCGATTACAAAATGCATTTTCCGATGATGACAGACGAAAAGAAACCGTTGTTGCAGAAGATGTGTGATTCAATTGGTACAACTTTCAAAGGCGGTTCATCTGTTGCATCAACAGATGACGATGATGAAGACATTGATACAATGTTGAATAATATCAATGCAGATAAGAATGCGAGTTCAGAAGATCAACCGACAGCGGTATCATCTGGTGGTTCTGGATTGAAGAATTCATTACAGAGCTTGAGAAAGAAACTTGGTGATGACAGCAATATTGAACAGACGCGGGATTCCTTATATTCTGCAAAAACATTACAGATCAATGCATCGTTGATTCACCGTATTAATCCAAATCAGAATGCCGTATCGGATTATAAACGCATTGCCGCAGATTTGACGTCTGGTGGTGATACACCGGTTGAAGATCGTATCATTGACCAAGCCTCAAAAGAGATTGCAGATTCTCGTGCTGCGTCCAATGAAACGGATGTCATGAATACAATTTCGACACCACGTGAATCATCACTTCGTGCAAACATTGGTCAAATTCGTTTGAAGAGTCTGAACATCAATGCGATGGCTTCTGTTACTGATGTTCCGAAACCACCACCTGTTCGTCCGATTAAAATCACGACAACAAATCGTGGTGCGATGCAAGGTTCCTCATTTGCAAATATGCAAGAAACATATGAAGAACAAATGCTGGACCAGGATATCGTTGCATCCTTTATGGCATTGAAGAAACTTCCAGAAGGATTTGAGGTTGAGAATATTGATGTTGAAGATATTTCAACACCAGTTTCAATGCTTCATAACTGGAAAGTTGCATTGCGGAATAAACGTACTGGAACGAAGTCAAATATCAATATCTATGTTCCGAAATTGATGAACGGTCGGTTCTACTATAATGGCGTGTGGAATAATATTGGGCGTCAAGAATTTCCGATTCCTGTTTTGAAATTAAACAAGAAACGTGTGATGTTGACAACCAATTACAACAAGATTGATATTGTTCGTTATGATACAAAATCATTGGTTGATATCACGATGCTTCTGAAATCGGTTGCATCACAGAATAAACCCGATGGTACTAACCCATACGTTAGATACGGATCATCCACATCGACCAATAGCAGATTCATTTCCACAATCGAATATGACGAGTATGCGAGACGTTGGGTTTATTATGAAAATAATGAACGCAAGATCAAGATTCTATTTAATCGCGAACAATGTTTGCGTGACTATGGATTTGTCAATGTGGAACAAAATGAATTCTGCTGTGGTATGATTGATCAAGTTCCGATTGTTTTGAATACGGAAACTGGTCTCGATAGACATGGGAAAACCTTGACGGAAATCATTGTATCGACATTGACGGATGATATGTTGAAGATTTATAACAAATCCAAACCGGGCAAAATCTCCATGTATGCAGATATGAAGATCGGCGGAATTATGATTCCGATTGGTGTTGGCATTGCTGCATGGGAAGGTTTGTCGTCTCTATTAAAGAGATCCAAAGCTGATTACAAATACATCGGTAAAAATGATGATGCTCCAGGTTATATCAAGATTCCGTTCAAAGACAAAACGCTTGCAGTCAAGAATACCGTTCAGAACCAATTGTTGTTCAATGGATTCTTCCGTCTGAATCCGAAAGAATATGCGACAACTGATTTGGACACTTCTGTGTTTGATGACAACTCGATTTTCATTGATATCTTCAATCAGTTGTTCTTCAAACAATTCTCACAATTGACAATCTTCAAAACGAATTATCATTTCTTTATTGACCCAATCACGGAGGATGTTTGTCAACATTATCATCTACCAAATAACATTTGTGACATGTTGATCTATGCAACGAATCTGCTATCAGATAATCACTTTGCATCAGAGAATAATGCTTCGTTGTATCGTATTCGTGCATCTGAAGTTGTCCCTGCAATCATTCACAATTGTCTGGCACGTGCAATCTCGAAATACAATAACCAAGTTGGTAGTAAGACAAGAGATGCAAAACTTCCATGGAATCCAAATGAAGTGATTCAGGAATTGTTGAAAGTTCCAACTGTTGCCGGAATATCTGCATTGAATCCAATGGTTGAAATGCATGCTATGGAAACAATTTCAAAGAAAGGTTTCCATGGTGTGAATGAAGACAAAGCGTATTCACTTCCGAAACGTTCGTATGATCCAACGATGATTGGTAAGATTGCAATATCCTCGCCAAACAATGGTGAAGTTGGTATCAACCGTCAAACAACAATCGATCCAAAGATTGAATCTGTTCGTGGTTATACATCAACAGAAGATATGACAACCGATTTCAATGATTTGCAATTGGCATCTTTCTCAGAACTGTTCACACCCGGAACAGTGACACGTGATGATGCAATTCGTACTGCAATTGCAACATCACAAACATCACATATTCTCCCAACTGCTGATGCAGAGCCAGTTCTTGTTTCAAATGGTTTGGACGAAATCATCCCGTCCTATCTATCGGATGAGTTTGCTGTTATGGCAAAAGAGAATGGTAAGGTTCTGGAAATATCAAATGGATACATGGTCGTGCAATATGCTTCTGGAAAGAAACAGGCGATTCCGGTATCTGATAGATATTCATTCAACCCCGGCTCTGGTTTCTATGTGGATAACAAACTAAAATCGAATTTCGAAAAAGATGATACATTTGAAAAGAATGATATTCTGGCATATCATGAAAAGTTTTTCTCAAAGGATTCGTCCGGAATGGTTCGTATGAATATTGGTCCATTGGCAAAAGTTGCATTTGCTGGATTATATTCAACATACGAAGACGCCGGTTTGATTACACATAAAATGTCTGACCGGTTATCAGCTGCAGTCACAATGTGTCAAGCTTCTAAATTGAATGCAACAGATGACGTCGACTTCATTGTCAAAGTTGGTGATGAGGTTGAGATTGGTGATCCATTAATTGTGTTTGGTTTAGGTGATACCGGTGATAAAGCAGTCGATAATTTCTTAAAGGCATTCCAGAGTAGTGAAAATATTCTGGATACTGCAAAACGTACAATCAAATCAAAACACGCAGGACGTGTTGCGGAGATTCGCATGTACACAGTCAAAAGTATGGACAAACTGTCACCGTCGTTATTCGATATTCTGGACAAACATTTCAAAGAAAATATTGAAAAAAGAAAGACATTGGATAAACATGATAAAAGTGACGGTGTATATAAACTCGGAACATTGTATTCATTACCAACAGCACCATTGAGAGGTCCATCCATCAAAGGTGTCAATTGTGATGTGTTGATTGAAATCTATATTGAACATTCCGATTCCGTATCTGTTGGTGATAAGTGCGTTGTGTATGCAGCATCCAAGCAGGTCATCTCGGAAGTTGTTCCTGAAGGTATGGAACCATACGCGGAATCAACTCCGGATGAAGAAATCTCGATGTTTGTATCACCGCGTTCTATTCTGGGTCGTATGATTCCGTCCATGTTAGTAACAGCATCCGCCAATAAAATTCTCATCGAATTGAAGAAAAAAGTAAGACAACTGTGGCAAGGTTAAACGATAATATATGTGGGGGCAATGCCCCCACATATATATTGATCGTATGATATTCCCGAGCTTCGTTACAGCATCGGAAATATCATGCGATGGTTGTTGGACGGAGGTTGGGATTACGGTTCGTTCAACAACGACATATGATTGGTTGTTCATACTATCGTCTCTTTTCTTTATATAAAGAATCGATGTGATTCTGTGGACGACCACTTGAATAAAAAAATATGAGGGTGGCGTTGCCACCCTCATATCATCACGTTACTCATCTTATTCTTTGAATTCTGCAGTCAGCATTCCACCACTCATATTGACCAAACGCTGAACAGTTGATACTGATACAACCATTCCAGCGCGTTCAATATCAGAGCTCTTGTAATATTTGGATACGAGCTGAGAAATGTTATTGACAATGGTTGATTTCAATGTTGCAACCATTTTACGTCTGACTTCGGTTGGAGTGATTTTGTAATATTGGAGAACATCTCCAAACATCTGCAGAAAGTTTGCTTCCGTCTCATATGTCCATTCCAACAATGGGCGGAATTCGATGTCGGTCATTGTGATGGTACAGTGCATCGATGGATGCACACGACGCAATGATTGCAATATCTCAGTAAGTTTGGTTTGAGATATCGAATTGGTTTCTGAATTCAGCAGTTTGCACAACCGCTCGTTCAGTGCTTCTGGTCTGATGATATTCTCATTTACTGCTTTGCACAATGCAGTCATCAGAATATCATTGTTGATTTTGTGTGAAGTGTCCACAATCGGTTTCACTTCAACAACACTGTGAAGTTTTTCCATGGCCTCTCGGTTGATCATGTTTTTCGCTTCTTCCACAGTCATGATATAATTCCTCCTTATATTTGATATCGGACATTCCGTATATCCATGGGAATTATATATGTATAAAAATAAATAAAATCAGTGGGGCCGAAGCCCCACTGAATTCATTCTGATTATTTCTTCTTCTTGAGTTTGGAAAGCTCTTGTTTGCTAAGACCGCAATCAATGAATGCTTTTGCTTTCTTGGTAAAGTTCTCTTCCGCTTCTGTATCATTCGGACCACGAGCGATCCAAACATCTGCAGCGACTTTCAGTTCACGCATTGCACCCAACATTGTATCTGGCATATTCGACCAGTTGTAACCATTGTCAAGCATTGTGCATTTCTTACTCAATTTCTTGAGATACTTCAGCACTTCTTTGGGTGAACGAGCTTTACCAGCTGATGCAATTTTGTCAAGAAGTTTGCACACAGTTCCATATGGGTTTCTGCGTTCATGTGCTTCTTTGATGGCAATCGGAATTGCTGTGGCCAATGTTGCAACTGAAACAAATGCCATTGCAATCAATCCAATTTTTGCAGCTTTTTCTGCTTTTGCTTGGTTTTCATGCCACGCTTTGCTTTCTTCTTCCATCTGTTTTCGAGTGACGTCGATTTTAGCAGCGGTGTCATTGAAATTTTTTCTAAACTCAGCTTCAGTTTCGTCAAAGCCTTCGGTCCATACCGAGCTGACTTCACCTTCATACTTGCCATCTTCGAAGACATCAAAGAAACTTTCCTGAATGGTTTTATTACCATCCCAGTTTCTACGAATTGCCATCGACGGATCCATCTTAAACAGATAATCCATTTCACAGATGCAATACTCGATAATTGCAGCATTCATTGCATCCTCGCTGGTAACAGTATAACCATATCCAGCGCCTTCTGCAACGATCATACCAGTCATCTTGATGATGGTAGATTCATTGGTTGTATCTTCTGCTTCAAGAGGAAGCTCTTCCTTGGTCTCCTTCTTTTCGACAATCTTCTTATCAAGATCATCGAACACGGGAGCATCATTGGATTGTGTGATAACTTTCGAGACATCATCAACAACTTTCTTCGAGACGATCTCTTTCAGTTGTTGACGAAGCTGATCATAATTATCCACAGTATGAAGCTCTTCTTTCAAATTATTCTCATTCGCAATTCCAGAATCATCCTGCTTATCAATGACCTTTGATTGAATGGACATTGTCTTTTCATCAATCTCCTGAATGACATCAGAAAGAATCGGTGAATTCAGTTTGTCTCTGGATTTGCAAAGATAATCATAGCAGGTGCAACCGTAGTCATCATGAATGTGCTTCATGATAGATTGGTCAATCATGCCATCGAGATCCTTGGTTTCGTCATGCATCATCGCGCAGATGATGTCTTTCAAAACATACAATGACAGCTTCTCACGGAATTTACCCGCATCAAATGTCTGAGGTTCTTTCACACCCATGTTCTGATGCATTGTGGAATTCACGGTATTCGGGAATTTATTATTGGCACCATCAATGATAGCATCCAAAATAGATTTCACATCCGGCATTGTATATCACTCCTTTCATATGAATTATTAATTGAGATACTTCTTCTCCCATTCTTTATTGGCTTCAATTGTCCGTTCAGAAATATCCTCATAACTGAAATCAGTTTTGAACTTTCCGGATTTGTCGATAATAATTGTTAACATAGACCACAAATCTTTTTGTTCAGACTTCTCGCGAATAGGAGCAAGTATTTTGTCAATGCTTCTGAAACACTTCATGATGTCTTCTTTATCAATGTCTTTTAATTTGAAGCAATCCGTGTACTTTCCAGCTGAATCTTTTACATAATATTTCATGCTGTAACTACCTTCTGTATATGTAGCACGAAATGCGACTTTTTCCCATGATTTCGGAAGAACATCTTGAAGTTTGTCAAAGATATCTTGAAGCGGAATGTCAGATGGAATGGCTGTTTCTTGAACAGGTTTTGGATTCTTAGATTCAACTATTTCAGTGAGTTTGTTCTTAAACTCAGCCCATGAATTTGCACAAATATGCGTGAGAACCTTGCTTCCCAGAATATTGTTGGCATCATTAACCCATAGAGTTAGAACAACTCTTCCGCTGTTAAGATCATACATCACCCAACCCCCATCATCTGTTGCTGGGTCATTTACTGTTCCAAGTTGTACAAGATTCTTTGGATTCTTATTAAATTTCTCAATCATCTCTTCAAAAGAGTCTGCAGCATATTCAGGATTTTCACGAATACTATCTTTGTAGTATTCACCCCAGTCACTCAATGACAACTCAATTTCAACAGCTGGAAGAGGTCCCAATTCTGAAGCGGGAATACTATATAGAACCGGTTCTTTCCAATTATTGATATCATTCTTCAAATCATCTGGCATTTTGTTCCATGCATAATTGATGATAGTTTCAACAAATTTCATCTTGCTATTTAATGCGTCATTATCATTGGCTGGAGTTGGAGCTGGTGTTGCTGTAGGTTTCTTTTTGAAGATGTCAAAGAAACCTTCCTGGACAGGTTTTGGATTCTTAGATTCAACAATCTGTGCAACTGCGGTTGCTTCAGAAACAAAAGCTTGAATCAAACGCTTCACGGTGCTTGTTGCAGACTCTTCAATTTCACCACGCATGATGGCCATGAGATCAACCAACACATGATTCAAACGAGCCATGTGTTTCCGTTCATCATCATTGAAGACCTTCTTCATACCTGCAGCTTTATGAACAACACGATTTAATTTTTTTCCTTCCTTACGGAATTCGGAGCAAATCTCATTGAGATCTTTATCGCTGTCATTCAAAACACCCATTGTTTTTCTGAGGTGAATATCGAGCTCCTTACCGATATTACCTCTTGTCAGAAAAAAAGCTTCTTGTGCAACCTCTTCTTCTGACAACTCGGCTCCAGTATCACCACTTGACATGAAATCTTTTAACTGTTGAATCGTCATGCCTTTCAGCTTCTCAGTACCCTGAGCCAACAGCTCATCGATTGTCATGTTATCGAAATCAAGATTCGATGTATCGGTTGCGGTGTCTTCTGCACTTGCAGTATCTTCACCAAGATCTGCACTGATCTCATCATCAGTCGGCTGATCTGCTGATGCATCTGACATATCAGCGTCACCATTGTTTTCATCCATCAGATCATCGATGTTCACATCATTCGAATCTGTTGCATCCTTCTTGGTATCATCTGCAACCTTTTCTGCAATCTGATCAGAAACATCGTTGGTTTCGATCGCTTCCGTATTGGCATCTGCACCAGAATCATCCGTCATCGTAACATCTGCACCAGTGGTTGTATCGGCACCAGCATCTTGAGCCTGACCATCTGCAGGCGGAGCTGCATCAACAGAAACATCAGGAGCAGAAGCATCACCCGCGGGAGCTTCATCCGGATTACCAAAGTCAATTGCTTCCTGGAAGAAACGACTCGGAGCCTTTGTTGGGATAGCCATTTCCTGAATACCTTGGCGCTTTGTAATAGCATTCAATTTACCAAGGTCACTATCTGCAGAACGAAGCAGCTTTTGATCCGTAATCTTATGCGAAGACTTTGACTTAATTGGCATACCCCATTCGATGACAATCTTCTTATCAGAACCTTCAATCTCGAAGATCCATGCTGCAAAGTATTGATCTTTCGGCTCAGCTGGAATAACGACATGCAGAGGTGTCAGTTTATCCCAAATATCGTAAGGTTTCTCGAAACCGAATTCGTCCTTGCGAGTATTAAAAATGAATTGACGCAGTGCCACACCGATATCTCTATGATTTTGGAGAATCTGAGATGTTTCAAGCTGCTTCTTCAGAATGCGGTGCTTTTTGTCAACCTGGAACAGAACAGGTACCTTCACATAGTAGGTGCCTCTTTCCGGATGCTCACCAAAATCAATGGTCAATCTTTCCGGAACACGAGGATCATTGATGTCAATCTTATCGAAACCAAACAGGCCTTCCTGAACAATATATGCTTGGTATTCCTGATAAGCTTTCTGAGCAGCTTCAGCAACGCGTTCTTTGTATGCTGCGTCGGTTTCTCTCATATGCTGTGACATATGAGAATATGTTTCCATATAAATCTGCTCATATGTCTTCATGCCTGCATATTCCATTGCAAGTTCTGCTTCTTGCACGGTTGCATCCATGGGAACATTGGTCACACGACCATCAAGAAGATTCAATTCCACACTATCAATTTCGATATCATCATTGATCGGGATATCGATCTTTGTGTATGGACGACTAGATCCTGCAGATGTACCTTTCATAGAAAGATCGTCGAGTTCCTGGAACAGATGTGCATATTCCAGAACTGCTTCATTCATCTGAGTTTCAGAATCTGTTGCCGGATCGGGTGTACCCATCCGAGCTTTCAATTGATTGCTGATGTAATCAAGCATCGTATCTTCTCTCCTTTATAAAAAACTTTAAATTTTTTGAGTATGTATATGATTTTCAAGAATGGAGAAATCATAATCTCAAAGCATGACTCCAAACACTTCCAGGAATATCTCTGAAACCATGTATGGAGTTAACTCTGAGATACCGACATCTTCCAGTTCTAAATCACCGGTCAACTCAGTACCATTGATTGTTGGCTTGTTGGTGCATTCTTCATAATCCATGCAATCACCTCATTAACGAAAGGAATGACGAATATGAATCCATATCAAGAATATCTTGAACGCGTGTGTACGATGTACACAACTATGCATCCGGATGTTGATCCGGGTCAGGTTCGTCAACATATTCAAGAATTAACTGATCGGAACTTCAGAGACATTCCATGTTATTTACATAATAACATATCAAATGAAAGAATCAATACATCAGTATGCAACACATTTGATTGGATTGAACAAAGAAGTCCGATCATTACTGGTAATGGAACCTTCTTCAAACAACATTCAGAATATCTTGCACCCATCGTTGTTATGCTTGAAACATTGAAAAGCGAACGAAAAGGTGTTAAGAAAAAGATGTATCAATATGACAAAAAGTCAATTGAATATCAGTTACTGAATACGGAACAAGGTTCCATCAAGGTCATCATGAACGCAGACTATGGCGGGTCTGGAACGACATTGTCTCCATTCTATTCTTGTTATATACCACCTGCAACTACAGGGTCAGCAAGGGTGATGACCACCACATTAATTTGTTGTCTGGAGATGCTTACGAACAATCAAAACAAATGGGCGAAGATCCAGAATATCAATGGTTTGTATGATTTTATATATACTATTTTAAATGATACAGAAGAAAGAAAAATTATCAATGTCAAATATACAATTGATGAAGTGAAAGATGCACTGTTGGAACATGTGGTCAATTATTCATTAGAAGATATTCTGTATTTGAAAGCATTCTTGGCAACATTAACGGATGAACAGCGTACAAAGTTGAGATTGGCGTTCCACGTTCGTTATGTGTTAACAGAATTCTTATCAGCAGATATGAAAGTTGTCAGTGATTATATGAAGACGCATCAGATTGATTGGAACAACGTTACCAAAGAAACATTACAAGTTTCTGGATTTGGTCCAACGATTCCTGATGAAATTAAAGAATACATGGATCGAATCAGTCAAACAATCTTGGACAATTGTTGTTATCCATTCATATTGAATGACAATGAAGTTCGTGCAGCAGAAATGGAACGGCTGATTGTTTGTGTCACAGATACAGATTCATTGATGGTTCACTTTGCAGCATATATCGATGAATTCCAAACAAGAACCAGTAACTTCCGTGATAGTTGTATCATGGCATCTGCAATTGGTATGAGATTATATATTGAAAATATTATTCCGAGAATGGTAAAATATCTGACAATCGGATGCAATATTAACGATGAATATTATCGAAAGAAATTTGTGTTTAAGAATGAATTTGGATTCTTGGCAATGGCATTGATTGCAAAGAAGATGTATGCATCATCCATGTTTGTTCAGGAAGGTTCACCACGTGAGATTCATGACATCGCAGTATCAGGTTTGTCATTCAAGAAACGTGATGCTGCGGAATTCTTGGAAGATGTGATGGTACATCTTTATGACAAGTATATTCTGACAGCAGACCATGTTTCTGTTCATGGTATTCTGGATGAATATTATGCATTGCGAGAAAAGCTTCGTGCTGAATTGGATACAAATCCGAAATATTATCAAGTACAAAGTTTGAAAGAT
>Ga0265300_10003139_pt1 | contig 13677 bp, 12 predicted proteins | sample AusTroGonzalo_MG_FD_193482 | JGI IMG/M metagenome (GOLD analysis project Ga0265300, IMG submission 193482) | Bovine rumen microbial communities from tropical cattle in Woodstock, Queensland, Australia - Gonzalo_03 | ecosystem: Host-associated > Mammals > Digestive system > Stomach > Rumen ... | reverse complement strand
GGTGGAGCGCCAGCTGGAAGCTCTCCCACGCAAGGAGATGGCAGCCAAGGCACTGGAGAACAGCCGCCTGGTATTGGTCAAGGACTTAGAAGAAGCCATGCAACTCTCGAACCTCTATGCTCCTGAGCACCTCATCCTGCAAACGGAGAATTACGAAGAGCTGTCAGAGAAAGTGGTTAATGCCGGCAGTGTGTTCCTCGGCAAGTATGCTTGCGAGAGTGCAGGCGACTATGCCAGCGGCACGAACCACACGCTGCCCACACACGGCTATGCCACCGCCTACAACGGCGTGAACCTCGACAGCTACTGTCGTAAGATTACCTTCCAGCACCTCACAGAGGAAGGCATCGGCCAGATTGGACGTGCCGTAGAACTCATGGCTGAGGCTGAACAGCTGGATGCCCACAAGAATGCAATGACTGTACGAATCCGTGCAATTGAAAATTGAAAATTAAGAATTATGAAGTCCTTAGAACAACTGGTACGCTCTAATATCTGGAGTCTCGCTCCATATTCATCAGCTCGCGACGAATATTCAGGCAAGGAGGCACATGTGTTCCTTGACGCCAACGAGAATCCCTACAACAACCCATACGGTCGCTATCCCGATCCCCTACAGCGTGAGCTGAAGGAACAGATAGCAAAGCTGAAGGGAGTTCCTGCCAATATGATTTTCCTCGGCAACGGCAGCGACGAGGCCATTGACCTGCCCTACCGTATCTTCTGCGAGCCAGGCAAGGACAACGTGGTGGCCATCGAGCCCACCTACGGCATGTACAAGGTATGTGCCGACATCAACAACGTGGAGTACCGCCCCGTACTGCTTGACGAGCATTACCAGATGACTGCCGACAAACTGCTGGCAGCCACTGACGAACACACAAAGATAGTATGGATCTGCTCACCCAACAATCCTACCGGCAATTCCATCAACCGCGACGAGATACTCAAGGTTATCAACCAGTTCCAGGGTATTGTCATCATTGACGAAGCCTATGGCGACTTCTCCAGTCAGATGACCATGCGTAGCGAACTGGCCAAGCACCCGAACCTCATTGTGCTCAACACATTCAGTAAGGCATGGGGACTGGCAGCCATCCGACTGGGAATGGCATTCGCCTCACCGGAGATTATATCTATATATAATAAGGTGAAATATCCCTATAATGTCAACCAACTGACCCAGCAACAGGCACTGGATGCACTGAAGGATCCCTTCGAGGTCGATAAGTGGGTCAAGCTGCTATTAGGTGAGCGGACAAGGCTGATGGCGGCATTCCAGATGCTTCCCATCTGCGAAAAGGTCTATCCTACCGATGCCAACTTCTTCCTGGCCAAGATGACCGACGCACAGAGCATCTACGACTACCTTGTCGATAAAGGCATCATTGTACGTAACCGAAACCGCGTACAGCTCTGCCAGAACTGCCTGCGCATCACCATCGGAACAAAAAGCGAGAACAACGAACTGCTCTCAGCCTTGCGCCAGTATTAGCCTGAATCATTCATCGTGTTTCTTTATCAGTTCTTGTTGTTTTAAAACAGAGGTAGAATCCTTTTTCGAGGACTGCCCTGTTTTCGACAAATACTGAGTCCAGTCGATTTAAGCAGTCATTCTCAAGAGTGCCTTCACCATTTCACCCAATTGCCTGTAGTGAGGCGAGAAGCTGATTTTGATATAGGTTTTCTTCTCTGCGATATATATTTGCTAAGCATGGTATGCTTCATGAGGCCGTCCATAGAAAAGTGTTCCACTGCACAGCATGAGCTGCTGTGCGCCATAGGTGCGGCATTAGCGTCGTTGGCATCCTCATAGCCGTGCAATTTATTGGATTTTACAAACATTTCCTAGAAATTCTTTCATTATAAGAATTAATTTCGTATCTTTGTGCCCATATAAACAAAGTAACATTCAAAACACATGAAAACAAAGCAAGAAGAAACAGCTGTAACAGCAAAGAAAGCAATGACGCTGAAGACACTGACAAAGAGTACCGTATGGGACGTGCAGGAGAACGACATCTTCCGCATGTGGGACAGCGCTGACAAGGACTCGGACATCCGTGAGAACATACGCCGGTACAAGGACATCATACGCAGTGCCTTCATGATTGAGGAAGTGAAGGAGGAAGACATTGAAACGGCCAAGAAAAGATACGCAAAACAAGGATACAAGGTCGGCCAAATCAAGGTCGATGAATCGACAAAACTGACATGGGCCATCAAGAAGCGCCCCATCATGCGCGTCACTGACCTGACCTACGAGAATATCCGTCACATATCGGCAGCCAAACTGGTTGAGGTGCTCGACCGTAACTTCGGCGGTGGCTGGGATTCGCTGTCACAGTCCATTCAGGACATCATCGAGAGCGGATTCGACATCTCCACCACCACGCTGCCCAAGGACCGTCTGCACAAGCCCGGAGGCATGTACGAGAAGAAGATTGCCGACGGATACGAGGTGCTGGAGGTTGCGAAAGGTACATGGGTAGAGGCCATCTTTGCCAAGCTGAAGCCCGAGAGCGAGAAGCCACGTCTGAAGTTCCAGACAAGCCGCGGTGAGTTCGGCGACGAGGAAAGCGAAGACGACGATCTGCCCGAGGACGACTACAAGAACCACGACGAGGAAGACGAGGAGATGGAGGAGCCGACAACGTTCGACGACGAGGACATCAACGAGGACAACTACCGCACGACGTTCGACATTGAGGCCGACCCGGACGAGGAGGCTGACGAACTGGCGGAATACGTGGACGAGTAGTCACCCCGTCAGCATGCCAATAACTAAAAACCTAACCTAACTCTTATAAATATGAACATGATTCCAACCGCATTCTGGCTAGTCCCAGTGGCCTCATTGGCAGCACTGGGCATGGCCTGGTTCTTCTTTTGTCAGATGATGAAGGAAGACGAAGGAACTCCTCGCATGAAGGAGATTGCTCTCTATGTCCGCAAGGGCGCTATGGCTTACCTGAAACAGCAATACAAGGTGGTGGGCATCGTCTTTGTTGTGCTCGCAGTCATCTTCGCTGTCATGGCCTATGTGCTACACGTCCAGAATCCTTGGGTGCCGTTTGCCTTCCTGACGGGCGGTTTCTTCTCGGGCTTGGCTGGATTCTTCGGCATGAAAACGGCCACCTATGCCTCGGCACGTACCGCCAACGCTGCACGCAAGAGCCTGGACGGTGGTCTGAAGGTGGCCTTCCGCTCGGGTGCCGTCATGGGACTCACCGTGGTAGGTCTGGGACTGCTCGACATTGCCATCTGGTTCCTGGTCCTGAACGGTCTGACGGACGAGAGCCTGATAGCCATCACCACAACGATGCTGACCTTCGGTATGGGTGCATCAACGCAGGCCCTGTTTGCCCGTGTGGGCGGTGGTATCTATACGAAAGCTGCTGACGTGGGTGCCGATATTGTAGGTAAGGTGGAAGCCGACATCCCTGAGGACGACCCGCGCAACCCCGCCACCATCGCCGACAATGTGGGTGACAACGTGGGTGACGTGGCCGGCATGGGAGCTGACCTCTACGAGAGCTATTGCGGTAGTATATTGTCAACGGCGGCACTGGGTGCCACGGCATTCATCATGGTGCCCGAGATGCAGATCAAGGCCGTTATTGCCCCGATGCTGATTGCCGCAGTCGGTGTGTTCCTCTCGTTGCTGGGTATCTTCCTGGTTCGTACGAAGGAGGGCGCCACGATGAAGGATCTGCTACGCTCATTGTCGTTGGGTACTAATGTCAGCGCCCTACTCATTGCCGTTGCCTCGTTTGCCATCCTTTACCTGCTGGATATTGAGAACTGGATTGGCTTGTCGTTCTCGGTCATCACAGGCCTGGCAGCCGGTGTCATCATCGGACAAGCTACGGAATACTACACCTCACACTCATACAAGCCGACGCAGAAGATTTCAGAGGCTGGTCTGACTGGCTCGGCAACGGTCATCATCAAGGGTATCGGAACGGGTATGATTTCCACCTGCATCCCTGTGGTGACGATTGGCATAGCCATCATGATGAGCTATCTCTGCGCAAACGGATTCAACATGGAGATGTCATCCGACGCTCTCTCACACGGACTCTACGGCATTGGCATTGCTGCCGTCGGCATGCTCTCAACCCTGGGCATCACGCTGGCTACCGATGCCTACGGTCCCATTGCCGACAATGCAGGTGGTAATGCCGAGATGAGTGAGCTGGGCGAGGAAGTACGCCACCGTACCGACGCACTTGACGCCCTGGGCAACACTACGGCTGCTACGGGTAAGGGCTTCGCCATCGGTTCTGCCGCCCTGACGGCACTGGCGCTGTTGGCTTCCTATATTGAGGAGGTGAAGATTGCAATGGAACGTGCAGGCATGACGCTCACCGACCTGAAGGGCAACGTCATCGATGCAGCCAACGCTACCATCCCCGACTTCATGAACTTCTTCCAGGTAAACCTGATGAACCCCCGCGTGCTCGTGGGTGCTTTTATCGGAGGTATGGCAGCCTTCCTGTTCTGCGGACTCACGATGGAGGCAGTGGGACGTGCTGCCCAGAAGATGGTAGAGGAGGTTCGCCGTCAGTTCCGCGAAATCAAGGGCATCCTCGAGGGCAAGGCTACGCCTGACTACGGTTCATGCGTGGAGATTTCGACACGTGCTGCCCAGCATGAGATGATATTCCCGTCATTGCTGGCCATCGCCATCCCCATCGTCGTGGGTTGTGTACTTGGCGTTGCCGGTGTGCTCGGCCTGCTGGTAGGCGGTCTTACCTGCGGATTCACCCTGGCAGTCTTTATGGCCAATGCCGGCGGTGCATGGGACAACGCCAAGAAGAACGTCGAGGAAGGCAACTTCGGTGGCAAGGGCTCGTTTGCCCATAAGGCAACGATTGTCGGTGATACGGTCGGTGACCCGTTCAAGGACACCAGCGGCCCGTCGCTGAACATCCTCATCAAGCTCATGTCGATGGTCAGCATCGTCATGGCCGGACTGACCGTCGCCTTCGCATAAACTTATATTATCTATTGAAACAGCGGTGGATTCCACCGCTGTTTCATAAATGCTGTAAGATTGAGGTATCAGAAATGAAAAATCTAGTACTTATTTTTATTGCCATAACTTTATTATCTGCCTGCAAACAAATGAATTATAACATTCATTTGCTGAAAGAAGCTGAAAAATATATGGTAGAGAATCCATATAAAGCTATGGAGATAATTGACAAAATACCGGACTCTGTCCTATCCAACCAAAGCCAACTGGGCTGGCATCATGGCCAATGCATAACAACAGCCCGCTACTATAAAGCTGCAAAGGACATAGAGTGTAATGACATTGTAGGAGCATGTTATTGGTTAAGATTAGTTATTGTCAATGACAAGAACAATGAAAACATAAGAGAAACTTTTGAACTATACGACACACTAAATATACTAAAATCAAATCAGTTTTCAAATACCCAAGATATAATTTTAAAGGACCGTCTAATCACACGTTTATTCTCAATATCAGAATCTGTAAACCATCGGACAGAAGTCATCATACCCCATGTTGAGAGATATTTGACTTCGAACGATTTCTATTGGCCATGCATTTTTTTCCTTTCGTCGTGTCTTACCTTATTATTATATATACAGCATAAACAAAAGAAAGATGCCGCCATACATGACTACAAGACAGAAATTGAATATCTGAATAAACAAGCAAAACGACAAAAGGATAATGTTACTGAACGTCTCGGAATGGGTCGTATGATGTACGAATCTGTCAGAAATGGCGGTCAGATGAAGGGAATTTCTATTGAACAAGAGCAATGCTTTATTGACTACTATGCTTATGCATATCCTGAGGAATATTCTATGATAACGAAACCTTATACAAAACTATCACTCCGCCATACCACTTATCTTATTCTTGAAGCCATGAACTATAGTGATGCAGAAATTCAAAACATTCTCTTTATCAAAAGAGGAACAATTCGCAATTATCGATTAAGAATGAACAAGAACAAGAAGTAAATTTCCTGAAAGGAGCTGTTGAAACGTCGCACTTTCTTTATCGGATAAGCTTTCCAAAACTATGGAAAAGCCTTTTTATAATATGTTTTTAAGCATCTAATATTAGTGCGACGCCTGTTTAAAAAAGTTCATTAATTGTTTGGTCGGAAAAAGATAAGTATTTACCTTTGTTGCAACAAAACAATAGTCTATGAACAATCAATTTCAAACATTTATTATCTTTCTATTATTAATAATAGGATTATCTGCATGCAGCAATTCTGATAATTCTAAACATTATTTAGTAAGCAACAAGAACTTGGGACATTTATCTATTAAAACCCCCAATTATTCATTTGGAGTTGTAAAAAAGTCTGCAAAAGAAAGTTCATTGTTCTTTCTTACTAGAAAACACTGGATCAAGACCTGTCACAATTCATAAGATTGATGTTTCGTGCGGATGTATCTCGGTCAGGGAATATACAAAAACAATAACGCCCAACGCCTCAGGAATACTAGATATTGAAGTAAATGTCACTAATCTAAAAGGCTATTTTAATAAAGTAGTATTTGTAAACTCTGATGCTGATAACACTTTAGAATTATTGAGGATTAAGGGTAATATTGAAGAATAATGTTTTATATCAAAAATCTGCTTATGAAAAAAGTATTTTATTATTTGGCTTTGATTCTGTCTGTTTTGCTTAACAGCTGTAGTCAAGATGTGGAAAAAGCGTTCAGTTGTGATGAAACAGTAAACCAATGGGTAATAGACAATCTTGTCACTATTCATGAAATGACTAGAAGCGAGTGGAACCAATTGGACGAGAGCAAGAAGCATGCTGCATATGGAGCATTTACACAGCAACAACGCATTAAATTTTGGCATGAGAAATTAGAAGAACTCAAATTACTCGACTGGTCTGCCCAAGAGCTTACACACATTGCACTGATAGGTGAGTTCATTGATGAACATCCAGAGTTTTTCTCTGGCAAATCATTAACAGAAGAGCAGTCTGACGAACTGTACCTATTCTGCTACCCGTGGGTTCAAACAGGTATCAAAAAATTTGGATGGACAGAAAAAACAGCTGCTTCTATCATTGCAACAGGTAACGTCGTCACCGATAAAAGTGGAGGTATCCAGACTGTCGGATTAGAAAAACTGCATGGAACGAAAGAGGCAAACAATTGTCACTGTCATGCAGGAAATATCATCACTACCTGCTATCTTGATCATACTTCGTGCGAAGAAAACGGATGCACAGAGCCACTAGTTGATACATGCGGGTTCCTACTTCAGGAGTCCTGTAACGGCCAATGTATTTAATCATCAAAACTAATAATATATGAAAAAGAAATTATTTATTACATTTATTGCATCCGTGTTGCTATTTCTTCTTACCTGTTGGTCTGCAACATACACCATCTATGCTGCAGGTTGGGTTGAAACTATCAGTTTCTTTGCACTCACTTATTTCCTACTGGAAAAATATAATAAACCAGGTACATTTGGAACTCCCTATGTTATTGCCATTATCCTTGGACGAATTGTATTAGAACTACCAGTTCGGATTTCCGATTTTAGTGGCTCTTTCTTCTCCATGTTTGTTCCAATAATTGTCGTTGCAAGTATATTGCTAGGAGCCCTATGCAACAAAGAGAAGCAAACGACAGTGTATATTCTATCTTTAATAATAATAATATTACTCAATACAGCAGTACATGAAAAATGGCTGCAACTTTTCCATAACACCTAAGGCACAAAAATCTCTTTCAATTGTGTAATTGACTTTACAGTAATAAGCCTGTTTTTGATGAAAACAGGCTTATATTATATTAAACCAACAGGCAGGAATTGCGGACACGGCTGAGTGTCTCGGGCGTCATCTGCAGATAGCTCGCAATATAGACCAGCGGTGCACGCAGGACGAGTTGCGGCTGCTGCTTGACCAGTTTGACATAGCGGTCCTGTGCAGACTCGAAGCGCAGCATGTCGGCATGTATCTGACTGAGGATGAGCGACTCTTCCAGTATCTTACGGTAGAGCATCTGGATGTTGACAGAACGTATAGAAGCCTGTTCAAGAGCATCTTTCGGCAGCGCGTAGATAATGGTTGGCTCAAGGGCTATGATCTGCAGACGGGTCGGTTCTTCCTTGAACAGACTTTCAATACACATGCAGATATTGTTCTCGGTAGCCATGTACTCTGTCAGTTCCTTTCCGTTCTTGAAGTAGAACTGTCTGACTAGTCCCTTGGCTATCCAATAAATGTTTCTACACGTCTCTCCTTCGGAGAGCACCATCTCCCCTTTCTGAAATTTCATGGGCACGAGCAACTCTTCGAGGACGTCCAACTCCTCGTGAGTCATTGTACTGTAACGACGTGCAAGCTCGCGAGCTATATCGCGAGTAGTCTGGCTGATATTGGTCATAGTAATTAGTTAAACATTAATTGTTTTATAGTTTGAATTCTTTAGTCAAGTTTCAACACAGCAAGGAAGGCTTTCTGCGGCACTTCCACATTTCCAATCTGCTTCATGCGCTTCTTGCCTCGCTTCTGTTTCTCGAGTAGCTTACGTTTTCGGCTGACATCACCGCCGTAGCACTTGGCCGTCACGTCCTTGCGAACCTGCTTGATGGTCTCGCGGGCAATGATCTTGGCGCCGATGGCTGCCTGAATAGCAATATCGAACTGCTGACGCGGGATGAGTTCCTTGAGCTTCTCGCACATGCGGCGGCCGAAGGTCACGGCATTGTCCTGGTGGGTCAGCGTTGAGAGGGCATCAACGGGTTCTCCGTTGAGCAGGATATCAAGCTTGACGAGCTTCGAGGGGCGGAACGAGTCGATGTAGTAGTCGAACGAGGCATAGCCCTTTGATATGCTCTTCAGCTTGTCATAGAAGTCAATCACAATCTCGCCGAGCGGCAGGTAGAAGTGTATCTCCACACGGTTGCCGCTGACGAACTGCTGGTCGATGAGCTCGCCACGCTTGTCGAGGCAGAGCGTCATGATGGGACCGATGAAGTCGGTCGTGGTGATGATGCTGGCCTTGATGTACGGCTCCTCGATATGGTCGATGAGCGTCTGGTCGGGCAATCCCGAGGGGTTGTGCACTTCCTTCTCCCCACCCTGCTTGTCGTAGCACATATACGACACGTTGGGCACGGTGGTGATGACGTCCATGTTGAACTCACGGTCCAGTCGTTCCTGCACAATCTCCATGTGCAGCAAGCCAAGGAATCCACAGCGGAAACCGAAGCCCAGTGCCACCGATGACTCAGGCGTGAAGGTCAGCGAAGCATCGTTGAGCTGCAGCTTCTCCAATGAGGCACGCAGGTTCTCGTAATCCGTGGGGTCAATAGGATAGACACCGGCGAAGACCATCGGCTTCACCTCCTGGAATCCCTCGATGGCTTTGTCGCAGGGACGAGCCACGTGGGTAATGGTGTCACCCACCTTCACCTCCTTGGAGTCCTTGATGCCGCTGATGATGTAGCCCACATCGCCAGTACGCAGTTCCTTGCGGGGAATCATATCCATCTTCAGCACGCCAACCTCGTCAGCCACGTACTCCATACCGGTATTGAAGAACTTCACCTTATCACCCTGGCGGATGCTACCGTTCACAATCTTGAAGTAGGCTATGATGCCTCGGAACGAGTTGAACACCGAGTCGAAGATCAACGCCTGCAAGGGAGCATCGGCGTCACCTTCGGGATGCGGAATACGCTCCACGACGGCATTCAGAATGTCCTCGACGCCCTCACCTGTCTTGCCGGATGCACGGATGATGTCCTCATGCTTACAGCCGATGAGTTCCACAATCTCGTCCTCCACCTCGTCGGGCATGGCCGAAGGCATGTCTATCTTGTTGATGACAGGAATGATTTCAAGGTCATGGTCAATGGCCATATACAGATTCGAGATGGTCTGCGCCTGCACGCCCTGCGTGGCATCCACCACCAGCAGCGCACCCTCGCAGGCAGCTATCGAACGCGACACCTCGTAAGAAAAATCGACGTGTCCCGGAGTGTCAATCAGGTTCAATATGTAGTTCTCGCCGCCGTGGTTGTACTCCATCTGAATAGCATGACTCTTGATAGTGATTCCACGCTCACGCTCAAGGTCCATATCGTCGAGCATCTGCCCTTCTGTTACCTGAATGGTCTTGGTATATTCGAGCAGACGGTCAGCCAATGTTGACTTACCGTGGTCGATGTGTGCAATGATGCAAAAGTTTCTTATATGGTTCATGAACAATTGTATCCTAAATTTAAAATGCAAAAATACAAAAAAATACGAATAAATAATTGCAAATTATGTTTTTTTTGTATTTTTGTATGCGATTTTATATACATTGAAATGAAAAAGATAATTTATGCCCTGCTTACAGCCTGTCTTTTGACTGCCTGTCAAGAATCGTACGAGGATCGTTGCGCCCGCGAAGCAAAAGAGTTTACGGTCAAGAGATGTCCCCTACAGATTAACCAAAACACAGTCATTGACAGTATGACCTTCGACAAACAGTCGTTGACCGTCAGCTACTACTACACGCTGTCCGGACCTGCCGACAACGCCATGTACATCAAACAATTCAATCCGCGTGAGACGCTGTTCCAGGAAGTGAAGAATTCCGTGTCCCTGAAAGGCGTCCGTGAGCACGGATATAACATACGATATGTGTATCACTCACAAGCGATAGCTGGCATGGTGCTCTTCGAGACCACCTACACCTCGGACGACTATAATAAATAAGAAGAAACCAGCCACCTGACAGATAACCTTCAGGTGGCTGATTTCTTATATATATATGTAAGATTACTCTTCAACAATCTCCGGCTTCATGTTCGTATAGACCGTCTGTACGTCGTCGAAGTCCTCCAGTTTCTCTACCATCTTGTCGATGGTCTCACGCTCCTCGGGCGTTACTTCCTTCAGGTCGTTGGGGATGCGAGTAAACTCAGCACCCGTCACCTCGAAGCCGTTCTCCTCCAAATGCTTCTGGATGGCACCAAACGACTGCGGGTCACCATAGATAGTGATGCTGTTCTCCTCCTCGTCCTCATCAAACTCATCCTCTACACCGTAGTCAATCAGGTCGAGAATCATCTCGTCCATGTCCAGGTTGTCCGTCTTCTTGAAAGTGAACACACACTTGTGGTCGAATAGGAACGAGAGGCTTCCCTGTGTGCCGAGGTTTCCGCTGAACTTGTTGAATACTGAACGAACGTCACCAACGGTACGGGTGGTGTTGTCAGTCAACGTTTCCACGAACACGGCAATTCCGTGAGGGCCATATCCCTCATAGGTTACCTCCTTGTAATCACTCTGGTCCTTACCCATTGCGTTCTTGATGGCACGTTCGATGTTGTCTTTCGGCATGTTCTCACGCTTGGCGTTGGCAATACATGCACGCAGCGCAGGGTTCATGTCAGGATCCGGACCGCCTGACTTCACGGCAATGGCAATCTGCTTACCAATCTTTGTAAATGTCTTGGCCATGTGGCCCCATCTCTTCAGCTTTGCAGCCTTACGATATTCAAATGCTCTTCCCATTGTTTTATTATTTCTTTATTACGTTATTTCGTTATTACGTTATTTCGCCATTATCTTAATTCAGCATTGAGCTGCTTCTTCAGGTTTGCGATGAGCTTCTGCATAATGGCATCAATCTGCTTGTCGCCCATGGTCTTCTGCTCATCCTGTAGGATGAAATTCACGGCGTACGACTTCTTGCCCTCAGGCAGGTTCTTGCCCTCATAGACGTCGAACAGTTCCACTTGCTTCAGCAGCTTGCGTTCTGTCTGACGGGCAATCTGCTCAATCTCGGCAAACTCCACGCCTTTATCAACCAGCAGAGCGAGGTCACGGCTAACGGCAGGATACTTGGAGATTTCCGTAAACAGGACCTTCTTGTTGCGGACGAGCTTCATCAGCGCCGTCCAGTTCAGCTCAGCGTAATATACCGGCTGGTCAACGCCCAGTGCCTTCAGCGTCTTCTTGGACAGGATACCCATCTCGCCCATGAGCTTGCCGCCACGGTTCTCAATGGCGATGGCCGACGAGAAGATGGGATTCTCCGACTTCTTACGGACGGTCATGCCCTGCTCCACACCGATACGGCGCAGGATATTCTCCACGTGAGCCGACAACTCGTAGAAGGTAGAGTCCTCGTTCTGGTGAGCCCATGAGCCCTCCACACGCTTACCCGTTACCCACAGGGCCAGGTGGTTCTGCTCCAGATAGGCCTGCATGGGGGCATCGTCGTTCTTCTTCTCGGGCGAGAAGTAATAGACGTTGCCGAACTCGAAGAAGCGCAGGTTGGCATTCTTGCGGTTCACGTTGTGGGCGATGCTCTCCAAACCGCCGTAGAGCAAGGTCTGACGCATCACGTTCAGGTCGCTGCTCAGGGGGTTCATGATGTGTACCAGCGTATCTTGCTGGTCGTTATAGTAGGACGACTTGCTCAACGAGTTGTTGAGTATCTCGTTGAAGCCCTGACCGGCGAGCTGTTCGCTCACGAGATTGGCCAGTTTGTGCTTCTGGTCTTCGTCGCCCTTGATGACAAGGCTCGACTTCAGCTGTGTAGGAATCTCCACATTATTATATCCGTAGATGCGCAGGATGTCCTCCACCACGTCACACGGACGCTGCACATCCACACGGTATGCAGGCACCTCCAATGTCAGTCCTTCGGCATCCTCGCTCTTGACCGTCATCTCCAGCGACTGGCAGATGCTCTTGATGGTCTCCACGGGAATGTCCTTGCCCACCAACGAGTGGACATAGCTGTACTTCAGTTCAACCACGGGGTTCTGCATGGGCTCCGGATAGACGTCCTTGATTTCCATCGACACCTTACCACCAGCCAGTTCCTTACAGAGCAGGGCGGCCTGCTTCAGGGCATAGATGACGCCGTTGGGGTCGATGCCACGCTCAAAGCGGAACGAAGCATCGGTGCTCAATCCGTGACGGCGGGCACTCTTGCGAATCCATGTTGGATGGAAGTAAGCCGACTCCAGCACCACGTTGCGAGTGGTCTCGTACGTGCCACTACCCTTACCGCCAAACACGCCAGCAATACACATCGGCTCTTCGGCATTGCAGATGGCGAGGTCACGGTCGCTCAGCTTGTGTTCCTCACCGTCGAGCGTTACGAAGGGCGTACCCTCGGGCATGGTCTTCACCACAATCTTGTGGCCCTTCACCATATCGGCATCAAATGTATGGAGCGGTTGGCCGTAAGCCATCATCACGTAGTTCGTGATATCCACAATATTATTAATCGGACGCAGACCGATGGCAGTCAGCTTGTTCTTCAGCCATTCGGGACTTTCCTTTACCTCAAGGTCAGTAACGCTGACACAGGCATAGCGCTTGCAAGCTTCCGTGTTCACAATCTCCACGTCAATGGGGAGGTCGTTGTTATCCACCTTGAAGCCCTCGTCAGACGGACGGTGCAGGCTGGTCTCGTAGCCGTTCTGCTTCAACCATGCATAGAGGTCGCGTGCCACACCCCAGTGGCTCAGCGCATCGGCACGGTTGGCCGTGATATCCACCTCGATGAGCCAGTCGCTCTCCAGATGGTAGTATTCTGCAGCAGGCGTACCCACTACAGCGTCCTCGGGCAGCACGATGATGCCATCATGGCTCGTACCGATACCGATTTCGTCCTCGGCACAGATCA
>Ga0265300_10003132_pt1 | contig 13693 bp, 13 predicted proteins | sample AusTroGonzalo_MG_FD_193482 | JGI IMG/M metagenome (GOLD analysis project Ga0265300, IMG submission 193482) | Bovine rumen microbial communities from tropical cattle in Woodstock, Queensland, Australia - Gonzalo_03 | ecosystem: Host-associated > Mammals > Digestive system > Stomach > Rumen ... | reverse complement strand
CACATCGCCCGGACGGATGTTGGCATTGTTGATGACGTCGCTACGTTTCATACGGCAAGTGACGGTACTATCAACGATGATGGTGCGTACGAGGTCACCGACATCAGCAGTCTCACCACCTGTGGCATAGATACCGATGCCCATCTTGCGCATTTCTGCCAAAAGCTCATCCGTTCCATTGATGATGGCAGAAATCACCTCGCCAGGAATCAGCATCTTGTTACGTCCAATTGTGCTGGAAACGAGGATATTATCTACGGCACCCACACAAAGGAGGTCGTCTGTGTTCATGATGAGCGCATCCTGTGCGATGCCCTTCCAAACGCTGATGTCGCCCGTCTCTTTCCAGTACATATAGGCGAGGCTCGACTTAGTGCCGGCACCATCTGCATGCATGATGTTGCAATACTCAGGATCTCCACCGAGGATGTCTGGGATGATTTTACAGAATGCTTGAGGGAAGATACCTTTGTCAATATTTTTGATGGCATTATGCACATCTTCTTTCGCAGCACTTACACCACGCATCATGTATCTCTGGTTGGCTTCGCCTTCCTTTTTCACGACTCGGCCAAACAAACGCGCTTGTTGGCTCTCGCTGTTCAATCGGTTGTTGTCAATCGTCATTTTTGTATTCTATTTTTATCTATTTGTATGTTTTATGCTGCAAAGGTAGTGAAAAATTGGGAGAAATTGCCGCTATGTCGAAAATCTTTCCTAAATTTGCAAGCATATTAAGTACTAAAAGAACAATAAATGGTTTTTACTGCACAACAAATAGCAGGTTATACAGGTGGAACTGTAGAGGGTGATCCTAATGTGACGATTGGCACTTTCGCGAAGATTGAAGAAGGTGTTGAGGGTGCTCTCTCTTTTCTGGCTAATCCCCAATACGAAGATTATATTTATGAGACGAAATCCAGTGTCGTACTTGTGAATAAGGACTTTCAACCTTCTCGTGAGGTGAAAGCGACCTTGGTACGCGTGGAGAATGCATATGAATCAGTGGCAAAGCTTTTGCAACTCTACCAGAGCATGCAGCAGAAGCGTGTAGGCATTGATTCGTTGGCCTTTATTGCTCCTTCTGCAAAGATTGGTAAGGATTGTTACATTGGTCCTTTTGTTGCTATTGCAGAAGATGCGGAGATTGGTGATGGCGTGGTGATTCATCCCCATGCCACGATTGGAAAGAACGCCAAGGTGGGTGCCAATACGGAGATTTATAGCAATGCGGTCATCTATCACGATTGTATTGTTGGCAGCAATTGCATTCTGCATGCAGGTTGTGTGATTGGTGCTGATGGCTTTGGCTTTGCACCAACTGCTGATGGATACGATAAGATTCCACAGATTGGTATTGTGACGATTGAAGATAATGTGGAGATTGGTGCCAACACATGTATCGACCGCTCTACGATGGGTAGCACCATCATCCGTAAGGGCGTGAAACTGGATAATCTCGTACAGATTGCTCATAATGTGGAAGTGGGACAGAACACGGTGATGTCGGCACAAGTAGGTGTGGCTGGTAGTTCCAAGGTCGGCGAATGGTGTATGTTTGCTGGTCAGGTGGGTATAGCTGGTCATCTAAAAGTGGGTAACCGCACCACTTTGGGTGCACAATCTGGTTTGGCTGGAGGAAATCTTGCCAAGAATGGTGGTGCCACGATGATGGGATATCCTGCGATTGAGCACAGAAAGTTCGCCAAGAACATGGCGGCACTTAATTCGTTGCCAGACCTGCTCAAGGAGGTGGCTGCGTTGAAGAAAGAATTAGAAGAACTAAAAAACAACAAATAAATGCAAAATCAACAGACCCTGAAAGAGTCTTTTACTCTGAAAGGTAAGGGATTGCACACTGGCCAGTTCATCACGGCAGTGTTCAACCCAGCAGAAGAGAATTTCGGATATAAAATCCAGAGAACGGATATTGAGGATCAGCCAATCATTGATTGTAATGCTGATTTGGTAGGTGACACCCAGCGTGGCACCGTTCTTGTGAAAGGCGACATCAAAATAAGCACGATTGAACACGCTATGGCAGCGCTCTATGCCAGCGGTATTGATAACTGCCTCATTCAGTTGGATGGTCCAGAGATGCCTATTTTGGATGGAAGTGCCTTGCCATTTGTGGAGGAAATCCAGAAGGTGGGACTGCAGGAACAGGCTGCCAAGAAGGATTATTATGTGGTGAAGCATAAGATGGAAGTCAAAGGCGAGAATGGCGAGCACTTGATTCTTCTGCCAGATGACCACTTCTGTGTGAACGCACAGATCGCTTTCAATTCAAAGATTCTGGACAATCAGTTTGCTAATCTGAATGACATTGCTGACTTCCCCACAGAGATAGCTTCTGCCCGTACTTTCGTCTTTGTACGTGAGATTGAGCCCTTGCTGAATCTGGGACTCATTAAGGGTGGTGACCTCGACAATGCCATCGTGATTTATGAGAAGGAATTGCCACAGGATCGTTATGACAAACTTGCTGACACCCTCGGCATTCCTCACATGGATGCCACTCGTCTGGGATATATCAACCACAAGCCTCTGACATGGGATAATGAGACGGCACGTCATAAACTCCTTGATATCATTGGTGATTTGGCCTTGGTGGGCAAGCCCATTTTGGGACGTGTTATCGCTACTAAGCCAGGTCACACAATAAATAATAAGTTCGCGCGCGCCATCAAGAAAGACATCAAGAAGCACGAGGTGCAGTGTCCTGCATACGACCCGAACATCGAGCCATTGATGGATGTGAACAAGATTCGTCATTTGCTTCCTCACCGCTATCCGATGCAGTTGGTGGACAAGGTGATTTCTGTGGATGAGGCTGAGATTGTGGCAGTGAAGAATGTGACCAGCAATGAACCTTTCTTCACAGGACACTTCCCCCAAGAGCCTGTGATGCCAGGTGTGCTGATTGTGGAGGCAATGGCTCAGGCTGGTGGTCTGTTGGTGTTGAGCAATGTGGAAGAACCTGAACGTTGGTCCACTTACTTCCTGAAGATAGATAATGTGAAGTTCCGTCGTAAGGTGGTGCCAGGAGATACGCTGATCTTCAAGGTGAAGATGTTAGGCCCATTGCGTCGTGGTATCGCAACGATGTCAGGTCTCGTCTTTGTGGGAGAAACAGTAGCTGCTGAGGCGGAATTTACAGCACAGATAGTTAAGAACAAATAAGATACAAGAATATGGCAAAGATTAGTCCCTTGGCTTTCATTGACCCTGAGGCAAAGATTGGTGAGAATTGTGAGATCGGTCCGTTCTGTTTCATCGACAAGAATGTGACGGTGGGTGATAACAATGTGTTGATGAACAGTGTGACGTTGCTTTCAGGCACTCGTTTGGGAAATGGCAACACGCTGTTCCCTGGTGCTGTGATTGGTGCTGTGCCACAAGACCTGAAGTTTCAGGGTGAGGAGAGTGTTGTGGAGATTGGTGACAACAACAAGATACGTGAGAATGTGACCATCCATCGTGGTACTGCCAGCAAGGGCAAGACCATTGTGGGTAGCAACAACCTCATCATGGAGAATGCCCACATTGCCCACGACTGCGTGTTTGGCAGTGGCATCATCATGGGTAACTCCACCAAGTTGGCTGGTGAGGTCATTGTGGATGACAATGCCATTATCTCGGCTGTGGTGCTGGTGCATCAGTTCTGCCGCATTGGTGGTTATGTGATGGTGCAGGGTGGTACTCGTACCAGCAAGGACATTCCTCCTTTTGTCATGGCTGGTCGTGAACCTGTTGCCTATGCCGGTCTGAACGTCATTGGTTTGCGTCGTCGTGGATTCAGTCGTGAGGTGATTGACAATATCAGTCATGCCTACCGTCTGATTTACCAGTGCAACCTGACGGTGAGCGAGGCTGTGGATGCAATTCGCAGAGAGGTGCCTATGAGCCAGGAAATTGAATATATCATTGATTTTGTCTCATCGTCTCAACGAGGCATTATCAGGTGATAAAACCCCGACCTCGTTTTTATCACTGACAAAAACCTCGTTTTTGTTACCAATAAAAACCTCATAGGGGTAAAAAGCCCTCAAAATCAATAGTAATTTGTCAAATCGTAAATAAGTATGATATACAGATTTATCATCATCTCTGATGAAGTGGATGGCTTCATGCGGGAAATCCAGATGGATGCAGATGCGAAGTTTCTGGAGTTGCACAAGTTGATACTTGAGTCCTGTGGTTATGAGGATAATCAACTGACCTCTTTCACCATTTGTGAGAATGGATGGGAGAAGGGACAGGAAATCACGTTGGAGGAGATGGACACGGAGGCTGATGAGGACAGTTATATCATGGCGGAGACGGAGCTCAGCCAGTTCTTGGAGGATGAGAAGCAGCACATGCTCTACACCTTCGACCCTTTGGCAGACCGTGTATTCTTTATCGAACTCTCTGAAATCAAGACTGGCAAGAATTTGAAGGAGGGCAAGGTTACTCGTTCCATCGGTGAACCTCCTGCACAGACGCTGGACTTCGATGAGATGTTTGCCCGTAATCCCATTGTTGAGGATACGTCCATCATGGATGATGATGAACTCTTTGGCGAGGAAGTCGATAGCAGTGAGATAGACCTCGAAGGTTTCGACATCAGCGATGAGTTCTAAGCCAGCGAATGAGACATAAGAAACGAACTTGATTAAATCATTTGGATATGAGAAAACTGAGCATATTTTTAATGGCCATGATGCTGATGGCTGTTGTGGAGGTTAATGCACAAGAATATACTAAAAGCACAGTCAAAGGGATTGCCAATGGTTTTATTTCTACTTTGATGCAGGGTAATCTGAGGGGTACATTGGGATTTTTTGATCCCAACTACGTAGCAGAACAGCATGATGACTTCCTGGAAGGTCGCACAGAACAGTTTGTGGCTGAGTTTTTGGCAGGAAACTACAAGAAAGGTTATTATTTTATTACTCCTGAACTCGACAGAATCAAGTCGATGAAGGTGAAGAAAACTTGTTGTGACCTCGAAAAAGATGAAATCTATGCTGACGTCCAGATATTGATGGACTATGGCGTGAAATACACGGTAAGGCTTCAGTTACGTGTCACTGATGCTGGTGATTTGCGTTTTATAGGCGCTGTAGGATAGGATGAAACATCTTCTTGTGCTGTTGGGTCCTACGGGGGTGGGCAAGACAGAATTGAGCCTCCAGTTGGCAGAACATTTCCAGTGCCCCATCATCAATGCCGATTCCCGACAGATATACAAGGACATAGAAATTGGTACGGCAGCGCCTACAGCAGAGGAGTTGGCTCGTGTCAAGCACTACTTCGTGCATACCTTGGGGTTAGACGAGTATTACAGTGCTGCTGAGTTTGAGAAGGACGTGCTGGCATTGCTTGATGAACTGTTTAAGGAACATGATGTGGTGGTACTTTCGGGGGGCAGTATGATGTATATCGATGCAGTGACGAAAGGGATTGATGACATTCCGACAGTGGATGAGGAAACACGTGCGATGCTTCGGGAGCGTTTTGAGAAGGAAGGTTTGGAGCCATTGTTAGCAGAACTGAAGTTGTTGGACCCTCAGTACTATGAAATCGTCGATCATCGTAATCATAAGCGGGTGGTGCATGCGTTGGAGATTTGCTACATGACGGGCAAGACCTATACCTCTTTCCGTACCAATACCTTGAAGGAGCGTCCTTTCAATGTGGTGAAGTATGGTTTGATGCGTGATCGTGAGCAGCTCTTTGCCCGTATCAATGCACGGGTGGATAAGATGATGCAGGAGGGATTGATGGAAGAGGTGAAGCGAGTGTACCCTCTGAGGCATTTGAATTCCCTCAATACGGTGGGATACAAGGAACTCTTCAAAGTGCTCGATGGTGAATGGAAATTGCCGATGGCGGTGGAGCGCATCAAGAAGAACACAAGGGTGTATGCCAAAAAGCAGATGACATGGTACAAGCATGATGCCGATATCCATTGGTTGAATGCCGATCAAATGAATACACAGGAAATGCTAAAAACGATAGAAGATGAAATCTTTGTTGCATAAATTGTGGGTTTATATGAAATTGGTTTGGCGATGGTATGCCAACCAATATCGTGGCAAATGGTATCAGAGGATTGTCACTCCGATTGCCACTTTTTTTGTGCTCTTTTATCTCTATCTGGGGGCTGTGGACACGAATCTCTTTGGACTTTTTGGCATTTCGCCAACGATGGATGTCATTCAGAATCCAGTCACTAATGATGCTTCCTTCGTCTATAGTGCTGATAGTGTATTGATTGGAAAGTATTTTAATGAGAACCGTTCTCCTGTCAAGTTCGATGAGATATCTCCTTATGTGATTGATGCCCTGATCTCTACAGAGGATGAACGTTTCTATCAACATCATGGTATTGATTATCAGGGACTTTTTGCTGCGATGAAAGACATCGTGACGGGAAATCCTCGGGGTGCCAGCACCATCACTCAGCAATTGGTCAAGAACCTCTTCAAGATTCGTTCCCAATACTCTACAGGCTTGTTGGGTAAGGTGCCAGGCTTGGGCATCATGGTCATGAAGTCGAAGGAGTGGATTACTGCCATCAAGATTGAGAACATGTACAGTAAGCAGGACATCCTCACGCTCTATCTTAATACCGTTGATTTTGGTAGCAATTCTTTTGGCATCAAGACCGCTGCCAAGACCTACTTCAAGACCACCCCACAAAACCTGACAGCCGAGCAGGCTGCAGTCCTCGTAGGTCTTTTGAAAGCTACCACCACTTACAATCCTAAAGTCAATCCTAAGAACAGCTTTGAACGTCGCAACGTAGTGCTGAACAATATGTTCACCCACAATATGTTGACTCGTCGTGAGTTGGATTCCCTGACGCAGATACCCATCAATCTGAACTATACGGTGGAGAAATCCTACGATGGTAGCGGTCTTTACTTCCGTGAAGCCATCAAGGACTATCTGGATGATTGGTGCAAGGCCAACAACATCGACCTTTATTCCGATGGACTCCGCATCTATACCACGCTTGACACGCGTCTCCAACGCTATGCGGAACAGGCGGTGCAGAAGCAGATGCGCCTTATTCAGCAACGCTTTAATGGTCATTGGGGCAGTCAGTCTCCTTGGCGTGATGAACGTGGACAGGAGATCCCTAACTTCATCGAGGATATTGCCGTCCGAAGCGATTATTACAAGATATTGGCGAAGAAATTTAATGATAATGCCGATTCCATTGACTATTATATGAACTTGCCCCACAAGGTGAAAGTCTTTGACTATAATCATCCCGACCACTTGGTAGAGAAGGAGATGAGCACGATGGACTCTATCCGCTATATGGTCAAGTTCATGCACTGTGGTTTTGTGGCGATGGAGCCCCAGACAAGCTATGTACGTGCTTGGGTGGGTGATGTGGATTTCAATAGTTGGAAATATGACAAGGTCACTGCCATGCGTCAACCAGGTTCCACCTTCAAGCTCTTTGTCTATGCATCTGCTTTCGAGCATGATGATGCCATCACACCTACCACCCGTTATCGCGACCAACTGATTTCCTTGCAAGTGCCTGATGCACAAGATCCTCAGCGTCTCGTCACGTGGACACCTCACAACTCAAGTGGGTACTGCACAGGAGCGAACATGCCTCTCAAGTCAGCCTTTGCCCAGTCTGTGAATACCATTGCTGTGCAATTGGGACAGGACACAGGCATTGACAACGTGGTGGATATGGCACACAAGATGGGCATCCAGAGCAAACTCGATGCCACACCTTCTTTGGCGTTGGGATCATCTGACGTGACGCTTTTGGAACTCGTCGATGCCTATTGTACCGTCATGAACGACGGAAAGCAACGGAAACCCATCATGGTGACGAAAATACTCGACCGCAATGGGGAGGTCATCTACGATTGCGAACGTGACGAACCTGCGCCTCAGACTGCCATGCGCTACAAGACAGCTTTCTACCTCCAGCGCCTGCTCTATGGTGGTATGCATGAGCCTGGCGGTACGACACAAGCACTTTGGGAATACATTCATTCCTACGACACGGAATTGGGTGGTAAGACTGGTACATCCTCCAATCACTCCGACGCTTGGTTTGTGGGTTGTGCGCCCAACCTTGTCGGAGGTGCATGGGTTGGAGGCGAATACCGTTGTATCCACTTCCGTACCAGTGCTTTGGGACAGGGTAGCCGCACGGCACTGCCTGTCTTTGGCTATTTCATGGAGAAGGTCTTGGCTGATAAAAACTTCCCTCAGTATCACGGCAAGTATCCCCAAGCCAAAGAAGACATCCCTCGCAACACCTACATCGGACCCTCTGTCTATGTAGTGCCAAAAAAAGAGTCAGCCCCCGAGGAGTCGGAAGACTGACTGCATTGATACTCTTTCTTCAAGTGATTTACTTGGTGAGGTTCTGGATGAACTGCCACTCACTTTCGTATCCCTTCACTTTCAGATATGTCTGGTCAACTACCACGTACTCTGAAAGACCTTGACGTGGTGCACCCTTGTGCCAGTCGTAGGTGTAGCCAAGACGAGTCCAAGGCAGTGGACTGTCATCTTCAAAGGCTGCAGATACGTTGTAGCGGAACCACTCACGGAAATTGGTGTCACCCACCTTGTAGTTCTCGTCTGCCCATGCTGGGAACTCGATACCTGCTGTGGTCGTGTCGATGCTTGGGTCAGATGCAGGACGGAAGATACCGTTCACGTCAGCATAGAACTGCACCATGATGTTGTATGTGCAATCAGGGCTCAGACCATACATCTGCAACATACGCATGTGGGCAGCAGCACTGTCAAGACCTACGAACGCATCTTTCTTGCTGAGCCACTCGCCTGGAATCGTCACCCAAGTACCCATTTCACGGTCAATCTGATACACACCTTCCTGACCGAAGAACTTCTGCAGACGACTGCTGTCCACCAAAGTCACGAGCAGCACCATGTCCTTACCGTCGATGGTTGCCCATTCCTCATTAGGAGTGCCCTTCTTGATAGGCATGAGGTTCACACCCATCTTACTTTCATCGAGTTCACGAGCATCCTCAATGGCAGCCTTGAGGTCAGCATCCAATGCTTCCATGTCCTCATACCAAGGAATAGAATCAGTTACTGTTTCAGTGACTTTCTTGTCAAATTTTGCCACACATGCCGTCATGGTCAACACACATGCCACGATGGCGAAATAAAAGATTTTCTTCATAATAGAATTGGTTTATAATTGAGTAAATAGTAATTAAAGTTCGTGATCTCCTAATTTCTCCAGAGGGGACTTGGTCAGCTTACTCCAAGTCTCCTTTTTCTTTCCCTCCTCGAATGCATTGTCCTTGATGGTCTGACGTTTCCAAGTCAGGTAGTTCTCGCTCACCGTGGTCATCTCACCAGTGTTGCGCATCATGTCTGTGCTCTCCTTGCCAATCAGGTGGAAGTCGCCATTCTGATAGCGGTAAGTGTACTTGGTTCGGTTGGTGCCATAACTACCTCCTGAAGAGAAGAGGTCAGTGTCAATGTTCAGCGCCCCCTTCTCGGTGATGCTGATATCCACGCCCACACTGCTCCACTCATCATCGGCAGGAAACAGTTCCTTGTACTGCTTCCAAAGCTGAAAACCGCCTTCCGCCTGTCCAAAGTAGATAGCGAGGATGTACGGATTAAAGTTATATTCATACCCGTCGTCACGGGTCTTCATGTTCTCTTTGAAATTGGGTTTTGCCAACACGACGAGGTCTTTGATGCCGTCCTTGTTCAAGTCACCTTCTTCCTCTTCATGCTCCCAACCCTCAGGCACAATCTGCTCAACAGCGTTTCCCTGTTGCTTCAATGTCTGTGCATTCATGCCGATAGCGCACAGACAAAGCATCATGTTAATCAGGATTTTCTTCATATAGGTTTAGTTATTAATGGTAGGTAAAAGTGTCGTCAACTCGTAATTATCAATTTCCCCAAAACTCCCATGACGCAATGGCTTGTAAATGCAGCATCTCGAGTCCGTTCTTCACCGTTGCTCCCTGTGCTGCTCCCTTTTTCATAAAGAGGGTTTCAAGCGGATTATACACGAGGTCATAAAGGAGATGGTTCTCGTTCATGGCTTCGTAGGGCAGGGTAGGGCATTCGTCCACATGAGGGAACATACCCACAGGCGAACAGTTCACAATCACCTCGTATTCCTTCAGCACCTCTGCATTTACATCCTCGTAACTTATCATCCCTTCACGGGCAGAACGGCTTACGAACAGTGTTTCCATCCCTAATTTCTCAGCCAATCCATAACGGATCGCCTTCGATGCGCCACCCGTACCGAGAATCAACGCCTTCTTGTGATGAGCCTTCAGCAACGGTTTGATGCTATTGACAAAGCCAATCACATCGCTGTTATAACCTTTGAGTTTCTCACCTACTTTGACCACATTCACAGCCCCAATTTCCTTTGCTTCTGGACTTAATTCATCCAGATACTGCATCACCTGCTGCTTGTAGGGGATGGTCACGTTCAGCCCTCCCAACTCAGGGTGATTCTTGATGATTTCTGGAAATTCCTCGATGCTCGGAATCTCAAAGTTCAGGTACTGCGCATCAATCCCCTCCTTCTCGAATTTCTCCGTGAAGAACTTGCGAGAGAAGGAATGTCCCAATGGATAACCGATGAGTCCGTATGTTGTCATTTTTCTGCTGTGTAGAGAATGCACATGCCGAAAGGCAGGCGCTGATAGTTTACGTTATGGAATCCTGCTTGTTCGATGATGTGCTGCATGCGCTCCGCTTGAGGCACGGCATCCATCGTCTCGGGCAGGTAGGAATAGGCGGTGTTGTCTTTCGAGAGAAGTTTTCCCAATACGGGCATCACGCACTTCTTATAGATCCAGAAGAGTTGCTTCATGGGGAAGGAAACAGGAGTGCAGAGATCCACCACAGAGAGGTGACCATCACTGGCCAGCACGCGATGCATCTCCTGCAGGCACTCGTCAAGGTTCTGGAAGTTGCGCAGGGCAAAGGCGGATATGACCGCATCGAAGGAACTTGTTTCAAAGGACATCTTCGCGCAATCCTCCTTCTGAAAGGTGATTTGTTCAGAGAGTCCGAGCTTTTCCACTTTCTCCTTTCCAATCGCCATCATTCCCTCGCTGATGTCGATGCCCACCACCTTCTTGGCGTTCAGTTTTTGGGCAGCAAGGATAGCGAAGTCGCCAGTGCCGGTGGCAATGTCGAGGACAGCCCCCTCCCGACCTCCTCCAAGAGGGGAGGAGAAGAAAGGTTGCAGATAGTCAATAGCGGCATTCCTCCATCTTTTGTCCACGCCAAAGCTGAGGGTATGGTTGAGGGTGTCGTAAGAGTGGGCGATGTTGTCAAACATCTGCTCCACCTGCTCACGCTTCGTTCCCTCCTCACCGTATGGCTTGATCTGCTCCTGTTCGTACATACCTCACACCTCTTACCTCACACCTCTCACCTCTTTAAATAAGCATTCACGTTCTTCTCAATGCGAGCCGCGATGTCTTCATCTGAAGTTTCCTTCACGAACTTCTCGCCGATGATATGCTCATACAGTTCGATGTATCTGTCGCTGACAGACTCTGCATACTCATCTGTGATTTCAGGCATCACCTGTCCTGGCTGATTCATGAAGTTGTGGTCGATGAGCCACTGGCGTACAAACTCCTTCGAGAGTTGCTTCTGAGGCTCACCCTTCGCAAACTTCTCCTCGTAGCCCTCTGCATAGAAGTAGCGGCTGGAGTCGGGTGTGTGAACCTCATCAATCAGATACACCTTGCCGTCACGCTTACCAAACTCATACTTCGTGTCCACGAGGATGAGACCCTTCTCGGCAGCCATCTTGGTGCCCAGTTCGAAGAGTGCGTAAGTGTACTTCTCCATCACCTCATAGTCCTCCTTGCTCACGAGACCCTGAGCAATGATTTCCTCCTTCGAGATATTTTCGTCATGACCCTCGTCAGCCTTGGTCGTTGGCGTGATGATAGGTGTTGGGAACTTTTGGTTCTCCTTCATGCCCTCAGGCAGGGTGATGCCACACAAGGTGCGGTTACCAGCCTTGTACTCGCGCCATGCAGAGCCAGTCAGGTAACCACGGATAATCATCTCCACACGGAAACCCTCACACTTCAAGCCCACCGTCACCATTGGGTCAGGCGTAGCAAGTTTCCAGTTAGGTACGATGTCAGCCGATGCATCGAGGAACTTCGCTGCAATCTGGTTCAGCACCTGACCCTTGAAGGGGATGCCCTTAGGCAGTACCACATCGAACGCAGAGATGCGGTCGGTAGCGACCATCACCATCAGGTCGTCATTGATGTTATACACGTCACGAACTTTGCCGTGATACACTTCCTTCTGTCCCGGGAAGTTAAAATCCGTTCTTGTTAAAGCTTTCATATTGTAGTTGAATTAATTGTTGTTCTCATTAAACAGCGGGTACCTCGTCTCGCTCTCATACTTGTGATACGCATTCACAATCCTCGTCACTAACTTATGCCTTACGATGTCTCGTTCATCCATCTCCACAAAGGCAATTCCCTTCTCCTCCTTCAGCACCTCCTTCGCCTCCTTCAATCCGCTCTTTACGTTCCGAGGCAGGTCAATCTGCGTCAGGTCACCCGTGATGATCATCTTCGTGTTCTGTCCCATACGCGTCAGGAACATCTTGATCTGCTGCGTCGTCGTGTTCTGCGCCTCGTCGAGGATGACCACCGCATCGTTCAGCGTCCTACCTCTCATGAAGGCCAGCGGAGCAATCTGAATCACGTTCTGCTCCATATATTCCGTCAGCTTCTGTGCGGGTATCATATCCTGCAAGGCATCATACAGCGGTTGCAGATAGGGGTCAATCTTCTCCCGCATGTCACCAGGCAGGAATCCCAGCTTCTCGCCAGCCTCCACAGCAGGGCGACACAGGATGATCTTCCTGATTTCCTTGTTCTTCAACGCCCTCACCGCCAAAGCAATCGACACGTACGTCTTGCCTGAGCCAGCGGGCCCCACAGCAAACAGCATATCATTCTCATAATAGGCATCCACCAGCGTCTTTTGGTTCTCCGACCTCGCCGCAATCGCCTTGCCCGTCACGCTGTAGCAGATGGCATTCCCGTCCGTTGCATGACCCTGTGGCACCTCCCCCTTCACAATCTGCAGGATGTCCTCCTCATTCAGCGAATTGTACTTCGCACAGTGCTCCTGCATCTTCAGCACATTCTCCTCAAACGCACACATCTCCTCCTCGTCACCCATCACCTTGATGATGTTGCCACGAGCCACAATCCTCAGCTTCGGATACAGCGCCTTAATCATCTGCAGATGGACATTCTGCACCCCGTAGAACGTCACGAGGTCAATGTCCTCCAGAACAATCATTTTCTCAATCATGGTGCAAAGATACAAAATAGTTAGGAGTTAGAAGCCAGTACTTGAAATTTTTCGCTCTTTCCTCCCTTAAAAGCCCACAATCACCTCCCATTCCTCACCGATTCCTCTCTAATTAAACTCATGTTCACCTTTCATCTTTCACCTTTCACCTTCCTAAAGATTTCGTGCAGGAACTTGCGTCCCTCTTCTGTCCACCTCACTGGTCACCCAACGCTTGAACTGACGCGCCTGTTCCAACTTGGAGGAAAGGATCAGGGAGTAGAGTCCACTCTCGTTGATGAGGACAATTTTTGTCTAGTAGTTAGAACCAGTGCCCTGATTCAGGGCAGTG
>Ga0265300_10003124_pt1 | contig 13719 bp, 14 predicted proteins | sample AusTroGonzalo_MG_FD_193482 | JGI IMG/M metagenome (GOLD analysis project Ga0265300, IMG submission 193482) | Bovine rumen microbial communities from tropical cattle in Woodstock, Queensland, Australia - Gonzalo_03 | ecosystem: Host-associated > Mammals > Digestive system > Stomach > Rumen ... | reverse complement strand
GCCGTATGGACCATCCTTGCCGAAGTCTCCAGTAGAGACTGGCTCATCATCGACTTCGTGAGTGATCTTGGTCTGACCGTGCTGCTCAGTCACCGTCAATCCAGTGAGACCATACTTAGCTTCTACGAGCTGCTTGAACTTGTTCACGTCGAGCCAAGTCCATGAGAAGTTCACCTTCTCTGTGTCTTTCTTCACCATTCCGATGCGCTGACCACCCATGAACTGAGCATCTTCTTCTGCCTCGCTGAGACCGTATGCTTTGTGAAGTCTGTAGTAAGTGCGTCTTCCCTCCTTAGTTCTCTCGTCGGCCGTGGTAGTGCTCTCGTAGTGAATGAATACGCTCACTACCATCTCGTCTTCGCCAATAGCCTCATTGACGATCTGATAGCCGATGGATTCTAGGAGTCTCTTAGCTTTGATATAATCAGACAATTCCATTATGTAATCTCCTGTTTTAGTATTTATACAGAAATTACTTGTCTGCCATCTCTTCCTTGACTACGTCCTTCCATCGATTTCTGATGTATTCGGCCTCTTCTGGGTCGATGTCCTCTACGTACTCGACAGCTTTCTGACGGGTGTAGAAGAACTCGTGCATCACTGAGCGTATGAGCTCCTCATCGAGAACTTCCTTCTTAGCTCCCTTGAAGTAGTGCTTCTGAGTTCTCATTATGCAGCACATCAGCTCATAGAAGTCACGATCACGCAAGTTCATGTTGGACACGAAGTTGAGGATCGGAAGATACTCTTCGTATCTGCACAGACCCTTCATTATCGCGTACTGGCTCACAGCGTTTCTCTCTTGGTCGGTGAGAAGCTCCCACGGACACTTGTCAGAGCCCATGTGATCGATGACCATGAAGAACGGTGACTTCTTCTTTCCCTTGGGCTCTTCTACAGTCTTTGGAGCATCAGGATTGTTTAGAATCAGCTGCTTCCTGAATTTCGCGATGCTCGATAGTCGTTTCGCCATAGTTGTCTTCTCCATATCGCTTCATCAACTCTTGTGCCAACTCGCTGTAGTTGGTCGTCGTGAAGACATTGAACACTACTAATTTACAATTTTCTAAGACTCCAGCGAATAGTCTCACCTTGTCATCGAGACTCTGAACGTCGCTCGCATAGGAGTCTATGTCGATAGCTAGTTCGTTATGCTCCAATTTTGCGCATAAAGCCGCCTTACGGGCCGTTTCTGATAGATCAGGTGGAAATACATAGAGAGCAAGCTTACACCGTCCAGAAGACTCGTTTACGAGCTTATTTCGCTCGGTCTCGCTCATCTCAGTCTTGGGAAAGCGCTTTAGGAAGTCCAAGCACTGCTGAAGATCCTCGCCGAACGGCTGTCCACGCTTGATGAACTGCAGCTTGTCTTTCCAGAATCCCAGAGTCAACGGAAAGCCTATTCTGTCAGCGAGCTTCCAGATAGCCTCTTTCTGCTCCTGAATGATGGCTTCCACTACGAAGAGATAGGGCGAGTCAACATGCTCAATGGACTGCTTGTAGTCCTGACAGAACTGACAAGAGTCCGAAGTGCATACGTATAAGCCGTGCTTGAAGTTCTGTATGAAGTTGAATGCTTCTAGCTGCTTCATCATCACTTCCTAGAACAGAGCGCACAGAGAGACGATGCAGCACGCCAGCTGAACTCTCGGGAGTCTAGAAGTAGCGCCTGCAGCCTCATACTGACCGATTGTGAGAATTGCGCTTCCCTTCTTCGGACAGATCGGAGCGAGTCTCTCGAACAAGAACTCGTAGACATCGACGTCCTGATAGCCCTTTTCGTCGATCAGCTCCATCACAGCAGAGTAGTTGTGCTGCTTGATCATGTCGATGATCTTGTCGTCCACGTCTGCGAATGCAGCGATCTTAGAGTCGATCCTGCCGTGAATTCTCGCATACTTCTGAAGCAACGAGAGGATAGTTCTGATGGAGTTGCCTTTGAGTTCGATGAGTCTCTTGACTGCCTCTGTATCGTAGTCGACTTTCTCGTAGTGGAGAATGCCGAAGATTCTCTTGGCGATGAGCTCCTTCATGCTCTCTTGGTCTTCCTTCTCTGGGAAGTTGAAGTTGAACTCCATCGTTCTTCCTTCCTGAAGAGCGTCGATGACCTTCGTCGGGAAGTTGCAGGTCATGATGTAAGAGCACTTGAGCGCCGTCTCTTCCATCAGCTTTCGAAGACCAGCTTGGAACGCTGGAGAGCATCCGTCGAACTCGTCGAGGAAGATGATCTTAGGTTCGTTGTTGGGAGCCTTCGTTCTAGCCCAGTTAGTGAGCTTCTCTTTCAAGACTTCCATTCTACCGTCAGTAGAGGAGTTGATCTCGAACACTTGAGCGTGAAGGTCATTGATGAGCGCTAGAGCCATAGAGGTCTTTCCAGTTCCCTTCTTTCCGTAGAGGAACAAGTTCGGAAGATCCTTGGTAGCTACGATGTCGTCGAAGAACTTGCGGTACTTCTTTGGAACGATCACGTCTTTGACATGGTCTGGTCTGTATCTCTCAATCCACTTGGAACATTTCAGATTCATTGTAAATTCCCTTTTACAAAACATGCTGCTCATCACTGAGGATGGCAGCATTAAATATAGAAGTTTTTAGCGTCTCTTCGCTGCTGCACGACGCTGTGCGCGATTCATGTTGTAGGAGTACTGCATCTGGCCTCCATCGGCGTTAGCGACTGGAATGATGCAGTGACATGGAATCGGCTCGTGTGTTCCAGCCTTGCGGCCAGCGCAGCCAGTTCCGTGACATCTCGGACAGTTCGGCTTCGGGTCTCTGAGTGTGATGCCTCTCTCCTGAGCCATCATTTTGAAGATCTCCATTGGCGGAATCTGAGCTAGAGTGTCGTAGAGGGACTGATTGACTTCAAGGGTCTCTTCCTTCGTTTCGACCTTCTCTTCCTTCGGCGCCTCTTCTGGGTGACTGAGTTCATCGATAACTCGCATTACTTGCCTCCGTCAGTGTCTTCAGAGAGAAGCATGATGCTGAGCTTGATCTCATCTTCTCTCTTCTGCTTGAGGAAGATGCAGCCGTTCAAGTCGATCTCGGTCTCGTAGTCGCCCTTAGGAATGAGCGAGAAGATTGCAGCGTTGTACTTGGACTTGAATTCCTGTGTAGCTGGCTGATCAAGAAGGATCGGGTACTCAGCCGTGTCAGCAGACTGCATCGTGTAGATGAAGAGGTTGAGAACGTTGTCCTTCGGTTCTACGTCGATGTAGTTTCCGCCGATGATAGAGATCTTCTTCTGGATCTCGTTGATCATCTCTTCGGTGAAGACGGTCACGACGTGATTCTCATGTTCAGCGAGCTCATGGAAGCCAGGCTTGAAGGTCGGAAGTGAAGTGTCGCCAAGGCTGAGAGACAGCTTGTCAGATCGTTCATCGTTCTTGAAGACGATTCTCGAAGCTTCTTCCTTGACAGCAGATCCGTCCTCGAGGTTGAGCGGCTTTTCCTGAATCATCACAGAGAGACTTGCGGGAGTCGTCTTGGTGCTCATGGAATCGTAGAACTTCTTGAATCTGGTGAAGTCCAAGATGCCGAGCTCATCTACCGGAAGTCCGATGTACTTGAGCGGAGCTTCGATGATGTAGCAGAAGTTGCACTCTTCATTGTTAGAGCGAATGACTGCCTTGCCATCTTCTTTCGTGATGAGTATTCTGTGGTTCACTGGTGAGAGTCTTTCGACGAGGTCGATGAAGCTCTTGTCATATTCGATCTTTTCTTCTTTCATGGTAATTCCTTATGAAATTGTATCACTCAAAATTTAGTAACAAATTGCGGAAAGACAATTTCGTCTTACTTTCCGCACCACCAGTTAGACTGACAGCCCTCTTCGACTTCTCCTGGGCCTTCCCAATACGGATTAGTCTCTTCACTGGATCCAGCGAGCAGAGCAGTCTCAGAGGCGTAGTTTACGACTTCCATAGTCGGCTTCATGTATTGCTTTTTCATTTCTTCTCCTTCGATTTTCTGAATGAGGTCTTTGGATCAAATCCGTAGGCCTTGATTCTCGTGATGTCGTCACCAACTGGAACGACTGCGTCATCTGGACGAGCATGACTGTCTAGCCACTCGTTGAGAGTGTATAGGGTCATGAACGGATCCATGATCTTCTGGAATCCCACAGTCTTCAGACACGGGTTCTTGATCACGAAGATGTTCGGCGATCCCTTAGTGTACTTACCGTAGACTGGATAGATCATGATGAAGATCGGACCGAATTTTTCGAATGCTTCATCCTTCCAGAACTCAGCGAGCCCAGGGTACTTGTACTCGTCTTCCTTCTTGTTCTTGAACTTGAAGCCCATGTTCAGCTCCATGTCCGAGAAAGTGTTCGCGTATCTCTTGACCGTCTCGAAGTCAGAGTGCTCGACACTGAGCCTAGAGCCAGGGTTGAAGAAAAATCCCAACCACTTTCTGAGGTCTATGTTTCGATCATACTGATTCCATACAATCTCTCCGATAGTGCCAGACGGCGTGACCATCGGATAGTACTTTCCACAGAATCCGAGCCAGATGACATAGAGATTAGCTCTCCATGCAGCGTGCTCAGAGATGATCTTTTCCTTGATGAAGTACGGGTGAGACTTGAGGTAAGAGTTGACAGACTGAAGATGACTGTCAAAGTCTTCGCCGAGAGTAGCATAGCACGGCTTAGACACGGGAAGCGTAGTTACGCCAGAAGTTCTGTTGAACACGACATCGGACTCAAGGAATGAGCCAAGCGCCGAGTCGTAATAGTCTTGAAAGTTTCCGTTGATTTTCATAATTCGAATTCTCAAAATAAAAAGAGACAGACCCAACCCCTAGGCCTGTCTCCATGTCCTCCACTCCAATTACGGATTGAGAGTTACCGGTGCGTATCTCTCAGCGGTGAGCTGTTCCTTCAAGGCATCGAACGGATCGAGCTTGTTGGACATAGCCATCTTCAAGAGATTCTGGCTGAACCCAGACATGAGCTTGCAGCCATACTTGTTCTGCTGGATCGGGAACGCGTTGGTTCTCGAGTTCACGTTCCAGAAGATGACTCCCGGAAGTTCGAGACCGTGTGCCTTCCAGTCAGCTCCGACCTTGTCGAAGAGAGTTTCGTCGAGGCGACCGCTGAACTGAGTGCAGCTGTTGTCGCAGACATGGCCATCGAACTCCATGTCAGAGATGATGAGGATGTCCGGAATTTCGTTCTGCTTTGCCTTGCACTGGATTGCAGTCTGGAGCAAGAGTTCGAAGACAGCCTGAATGTTCGTGTTGGAGCATTCATCTTCGCGGTAGCAGACCTTCAACTTGTCAGCGAGTGACATGTTGTCGGAGAACTTCACGTACTTCGGACGAGCAGAGAAGGTGATGAACTGGTTCTTGTAACCAGACACGTTGCGCTCTGCACAGTAGATTGCGAGAGCCGTAGCAACTTCGATTGCTCGAGTGTTGCTGTTCGGGACATGGCAACCCATAGAGCCAGAACCGTCGCGGACGACGATGAGCGGCTTGGTCATCTCGATGGACGGCAAGTTCTTCCACATACCTTCAAGAGCGGAGTCCTGACGGCTCGGATACATCCCGTACTTCGAGACGATGTCATGCGGGAACGCGACAGAGGAGTTGATCTTGACTTCACCCTTGTCGAGCTTGCCAAGGAACTCACGACGGCGCTGTTCGTCATGCTTGAGGAAGGAGTTCTTGTACTTGAGGTTAGCCTTGGACGGCACAGCCTCGTAGTTCACCTGATCCCACTGATTTGCACAGATCTTGACTTCGATCACGTTGCTGTAAGCGCGAAGCTTAGACAGGGTCTTGCGGTACTGAGACGGATGCATTCCCAATGCATGGCAGAGGAAGTTAGCCTTCTTCACAGTCTCCTTAGAGGAGGTGTTCACAGACGGCATCCACTTAGCGAGCAAGCTGATAGGCTTGTTAGCCTTGAAGTTAGCCAAGTCTTCGTCGAGCTGCTTACGAATGAGAGCGACTGCTTCAGTCTCAGCGTCAGTTCCGAAGAGTTCGGTAACGACATCCCAGCGAGAGTATTCTGGAATGAGCTTGATGAGGTGCTTGAACTTCGGAAGAACATGCTTCACGAGAGTCTTGAAGAGGCGTCTTTCGCCAACGCCTTGACGGACGTCACCTACGTAGAACATCCACTTGAGTGCGAGTTCTGCATCATCTGCGAATGCAGTCAAGAAGTCTCGGACGATGACCTCTTCAGATGCGCCACGGTATGACGGAATCTTGAAGTTGATGTCCACGAGGTTCTTGCCAGAAGTCTCGTATGCTACTGCACCATTTTCGGTGAGCTTCTTAGCCTGAGAGAGGATCTTGTTTGCTTCGGTGTAGAAGTTGATCATTGGAAATTATCCTTCGGTTCAAATTAGTTCAAGATGGAATTTGATTGTGCGAACCATGCATCTTTCAATTGCTGTGACCATCTTTCGTTTTTAAGTTGACGCTAATAATTATAGAAATTGGTAGCGCTTTTGTAAACCTTTTATTTGTAAAGACTTATTTACAAATATCTTCGGGTTTGATTTCACCACTCAAGATTGCAGAGACTATTGGATGTTGAGGCAACAGCCAGATAGTCTTATATCTATCGTTTGTCATATTCTCTACAAAAGAGTAGTGCTTTTTGATTACGAGTCTTGGTTCTTTCATTCTTCCTCCGGATCTCTCTTCTTGAGATCGTCCACCACACGATGGAAGATTCTCTCGTTCACGTTCTTTCCGCAAGCTACTGCGACAGCGAGAGAACCGATGAGCTTGTTGCCATCAGCCATAGCTGCTTCGTAGCGCTCACGACCATCTAAGTGCTTGATCTTATCAGCCAATACGTAGACGTCATGCTGAAGTTCCTGAGTTCTTCTTTCGAGCTCTTCAGCGTAGTTCTTCATCAACGGGCACTCTTCCGGAATAGCCTTCTTGTACTCAGACTCTACTGAGAGGTTGAAGGTGTTGAAGTGAGCGCGAATGTCCTTCTTGGTGATTCCGTAGATCTGATGGAACTTGTCCAAGTATTCTACGCCCTTGACCTTGACCTTGAAGCCAGAAGAGAACGTGACTACGAATCCCTCATGGTCAACATCTAAGCCGCGAGCATACTTGATCATTTCGTCAACAGAGTCGAACTGCATCTCCTGAGAGTAGCGGACGCCCATCTTGTAAGCCATCTCTACGATGTCGATCATAGAGGCTTCGTTGTGGTACCAGTCGAAGTAGCCCAAGAGAACGAGTCCCTTGAAGTCGTAGTGACAGACATGCGGATCTCCGTCGTATACCACTTCGAAGCAGTAAGTGTAGCCAGGAATCATGGAGTCGGTGTTGACGTTCTTGTCGAACCACTTCTTAGCCCATACAGCCTGATCAGAGTTGAACGACCCGCCAGTCTTGCACTTCCAGTCGTTGTCGTAATGGTAGACGATGATGAGAGATCCGTCGATCTTGTCCATCGCGCGGAACTTCTTCGTCAAGAGCGGTTCATAGCCGTGTCCGAGAGAAGTAAGGACCTTTCCGACTTCAGCGAGCTGACCATCTTCAGTCCAGATCTCTTCGAAGTTGAAGAACTTGTTGAACGGATGAGCTACCTTAGTTCCAGTAGCTGCATCGAAAGCGATTCCACGGCACTGGAGAGTGATCTCGTCCCATGCGTGATCATAGACCGTCTGAAGAGAGTACTTGAAGCCGATGATTCTGCCGTCTTCTGATACATGCTTGTTCAACCATCCGAGCTTTTCGTATTCTAAGCACTTCTGTAAAGTAAGTTCGTTCATGATAGTTCCTCTAATTTAACATGTCAAATATAAGAAAATCTGGGCTTCTTGTAAACCCAGATTCTCAGATTTTCTCTCTATTTCGATTATTCGTGTTTGAGTGAGAGAGCCAGTTCGAGCTCCTTCATGACAGCTTCAACATCGCCCTGATAGTGGATGCCGAACGTTCTCGCCGGAATCTCCAACAGATTTTCACTCTTGTCGTCGATGAGCAGATCGCCCTCCAGCATCAACTTGAACTTGTTGACGCCCTTGTCCGTGATCATGATCTCATCAGAGTCGATCATCGGACAGTGATCTGCGATCCACTTCATCTTGCCACGCTTTCCGCAGCCCAAGAAGATAGCAGAGAGAATGCCGAGCTTCAAGTTGTGCTCCTGACAGAACGCATGGACACGGTTGAGGAGATCTTGACCATGTTCCGTCCATTCCATCATAGACCAGAATCCAGATCCCATCTCTGCCTGAATCTTCTTCCAGTCGCACTTGCCGTTCTCCTTTCGCATATTGTGTTCATCTGCCATCTTGTCGAAGTCGCAGAGAACGCCGTCCATGTCCAAGAGAACACGCCTGAGCATCTTACCGTCCGTCGTTTCCTTCTTACGCTGCTCACAGAGGATCGTTTCGTTCTCTACCGGTTCTATACCATCACGCATGCGCTGAACAGTCTCAGCCGGAACACGATGAACGTTGTCGAACTTGTTGGTGAGACGGAAGATCTGAACGTCTTCGTAGCCGTTGTCCTTTCCGATTCCGATGTAAGTGTCGACATCACGCTTTCTGATGTTCGTGTTAGCGACGATGACAGCATCTACGCCACGCTTCATAGCCTTGTCGACAGATTCACGACACCACTTGTGAGCTATGCCCAGCTTGAGCGGATCCCAGTTGTAGTTGCCGTCCTTGTCGAGGAAGAAGTTGTCGGACTCGAAGGACTCTGCTGTGCAGCCCTTAGCCTTGAACTGATCGATCAAGCGCTGAGCGAACGTTGACTTTCCGGAGCCCGGAGCTCCACGTAAGATAATGAGGGTCTTTTTCATTGTAGCACCTTTGCTGCATGTTCAGCTATGCGGTAAGCGATGTAGAACCAGCTGAGCAGCCCGTGTAAGATGTTCCACATCAGTTCATTTCCAGAAAAGTGAGAGAGGAAGAAAGAAGCTACGCATCCCAGAAAGGGACACTTTACAGTCACTGTGAAGATCGGACCTTTACTCTTCTGACTCTCGATCAGCTTCATAAAGACTTTCTTCCAAGTCAGCGTGTTCTGTTCTTCGCTCGTTCCAACTAACTCATCCATTTTGGTTCTCCTTAGATTTCAGAGCTTTGAATCTTGCAGGAATCACTTGTTCCGAATGGCACTTGTCACAGCAGTAACCATCCTTGACGGGCATAGCGTAGTTGCCATAGCCTAGATAGGAGTTCCCGCAGATACAGCATATTTTGAATTCATCACGCATTAGATAACCTCCAGTTCGATCTTGATCTTCGCCATGACTTTATGTTTTCCAATGTTGTAAGGAGTCATGAACTTGATTTCAGAGCTCGTCTTTTCGATCACGTCTTCGCAATGGCTAGTGAGCCTAAAGCCGCTATCGAGACCATCATCATGGGCACGAATAGCCACGGTGAGTCTCTCTAAGAGTCGTGCTGGAATATCAGTGAATTTCATAGTCGATCCTTTTCGTTTACACATACAATATAGGATTTTCTTTCGATTTTGTAAACGGTATAAACACGAAAAAGCAGATCTAACTTCTGCTAGATCTGCTGAACAACGGAGTTATATGGAATTTTATACGGCTTTTCTTTATCCTCACGCTCAGATTCGAACTGAGACGCCCTTGCGGGCACCAGCTCCTGAAGCTGGAGGGTCTACCAGTTCCCCCACGTGAGGTCATTGACATTCATTAGTCGTCAGGGAGGGACTCGAACCCTCACGTCCTTTCGGACACCAGCCCCTCAAGCTGGCGCGTCTACCAATTCCGCCACCTGACGATAGACAAGATTCGTTTTTATCGGACCGCCTCCTTTAACCACTTGGATATGCCTCCTCGTAAGTTACTCTTCGTGTATGGAGGCAGACAGGATTCGAACCTGCGAAAGCGTTAGCTAGCGGTTTTACAGACCGTTTGCTGCTAGAATCTTTTAGCAGGAGCACCAGGAATCGAACCCAGATTTCAGGATTTGGAGTCGCGCGTTTTGCCGTTAAACTATGCTCCTATATGAAATACTGCCTGAGAAAGCTCGCCTCATCGGCATGACGTATTTCAAGCTTCGCCATACTGTTTTGACCTCTGTTAAACGAGTGAAAGACAACTATCTCCTGATTTTCGACGGCTTCTCAGACCGGAACGGCGGATAGACATTTTCCGATTTTTTTCTATTATCGGGAAGTCAGACAGTTTCGAAAGCTGCCAAACAATGATGGGTTTATTAGCACGTACCTACCCATCGGAGTGGTCTGAATCATTGCTGACGCAGTCCGTGCTTAAATGGCTCAGAACTTTTCAACGTCTGTGTTATCGCCCGTCGACGATAGACGCTGTCTGGTGGTACTACAAGCAGATGAGATCTCATTTTCACTGCCGTAGAGTCCTGATGAACCTTATCATTCCAGTTTAGTTTATTGCCCGTGATGGAGTCGGACCACCGCTAAGTGATTCAGAGTCACCTGTACTACCGCTATACGAACGGGCAGAGAGCATGATACCGTTGCGCCTCCTACAGACCGCAGTCCTTGGCTCGCGCCGATCAGACTATCTTATTCTCTCCTAGAAGTCTAGATCTTGCTTTTGGATCAGTTAGAGATTCTCTCTGACAATATCAGTCGCTTAAACTAAAAGGCACTCGGTTGTTCGTCCGAGAACTATCTAGGGCGATCGTGAGCTATCGAGCAGTCTGCCCGAAAGTTAGATCGAAGCATCTGACGCATCATTTTACCTTACGACGGTTTGACCCGTCCACGGAATGGTACTTCGATCAAGTGATGTTCCGTAGATCATCACCTGTCCTCGTCAATCACGGCAATTCCTCGCTTGTCTAGAGCATTAGTCATTGGATTGTACAATAGAATTGCTGAGGTATCATATAGTAGCGGCGATGGGACTCGAACCCACAGAAGCGCGGCGTATGAGACCGGCGGAGGAACCATCCTCTCACCGCTAGTGGACCGTAAGGGGCTCGAACCCTTGACCTCCTGCTTGCAAAGCAGGCGCTCTACCAAACTGAGACTAACAGCCCAAATAAAAGATCCGGAGCGGATTTGATTCCCTTACTTGTGTCAGGATCAGGCGTTGAGCTCATTACCTGATTGACGACGTTCATTTCGTCTCTTCTACTCCTGAGACGCCGTGTTTATTCACGCCAGTGGTAGCAGGATTTGAACCTGCGTCCTCCTATCTCCACGATAGGCGCTCTGCCGTGCTGAGCTATACCAGTCGTCCTTTAGTCCCCCAGCCGGAATTTGAATCCGAACTTCGAGCGCCACAAGCTCGCGTGCTAACCAGTTAACACTACCAAGGGTGTAAAAGAAGAGATCAAGCCAAGTGACTGATGTGCTAACCCAGCACCACTCCGTTGCGAACTACCTCTTTACGGATGCCGAGAGTTTAACTCGACTTTCTTCAGTTTAGAGAGTGATCTCTTTACGATTTTCAAGATACGTAGTCTCTTGCCAACTGAGACTTGTTACAGCTTTCGCTGGTTGGATTCGAACCGACATTGTTTGTTCTTTCTGTCCGTATCTTTAGTAGTAGCTCCGTCGGGACTCGAACCCGAATTTCTAGCTTGAGAGGCTAACGAACTGAACCAGTTATTCGACGGGGCCAAAAGTCAAGATTCCTTTTATAACTGGGCTCGAACCAGCGACCTCCTGACACTATGTCAGGCGCTCTACCAACTGAGCTACAATGCATAGAATGGCTGCACAGGAAATAGAGTTGCTGAGGAATCTTTTAGAGCGTCCAGTCGGAATCGAACCGACATATCCAGTTTGGAAGACTGGCTCACTAACCGTTGTGGTATGGACGCGTGGTGGAGCATTTCGTATGTAAGCCCCCAACATTAGAGCCTCGCTCATCAGGCACTTTCTTTGACGGAGTAGTGTCACCTACCCGAGGCCGTGCGCCAACGCCTATATTTTCTCTCGGTGGCACATTCATCAACGCGTTGAGAATTTCCTTATACCACTCTGAAGGACGTCCGAAGCTAGAGGTCCAGATTTTAACTGAACATCACCGAGAAAATTTTTCGAGATCCGAAACCGTCTTTCGACGGGTTTGGAGGATTTGAACCTCCTGACTTTGATTTTGCAGATCATTGTGTTATCCATTTGGATTTGCTGGGTGGATCTCTTGTTAAGCGGCATACGAGGCTCGAACTCGTGACCTCCACCATGGCAAGGTGGCGCACTACCAACTGTGCTAATGCCGCGTGGTGCGGAGTTGTATCTTCTGTCTATTCCGGACTGACAGTAGCAGCAGTTCCACGTATGCTCATGAACGTTCATCTCCGCGAGCATCATTTTTGTACCGCAGTGGGGCCTTTCGGCCCATGAAAGGGTAGAGTTCATTCACAATGCTTTGATGAACTGCTGCAGATAAGGCGGGTGCAGGATTCGAACCTGCGGGGCCTTTTTGGGGCCCTTCTAAGCCTCTATAAACTTTCTAGCCTTATCGATATATTCTTTGGTATTTTCATAAAGACATTTCCAAGGAATACGTAAAACTGACCATCCTTCTTCTTTTAATTTTCTATCCTTTCGTTTATCAGATTCTATCTGAGCTTTGCATCTTTGATGTTGCGAACCGTCTATTTCAATACATCTCTTTTTCTTAACCCAAGCAAAATCTAATCTATATTGAAAGAACAGATAATTATATTCAAATTCTTTATCCAAAAATTCATTTTCTATCACTCTTGTGAAGAATTCTTCTGGATAGCTCTTTTTAGATGAATGACAGTTCATCCAGCCATGCCATCTGCCAGATCTATATCCTTCTAATGCGATTTTTCTTCTTAGTTCTCTAATTTCATCCGTAATGACATATTTCTTTCCAGTCATGATTTGACGAACTTGTTCAGCCTGAATTTTAATTCTTTCATCGTCTGCTTTTGTTAACCCGCGATTCCAAACATATCTTTCGCCAGGATGTTCGTCTCTGTGATGCTTAATTAGCTTTCTTCTGCTCTCAATCTCTGAGCCACAAATTTTGCATTTCCATACATAAGTCATAATCATTTTCCCTTTATTTTAATGAGGTTACGTCCATAACCTCATTTTATTTATACAGTTAGAAGAAATGATTAAATTCTTCAACAGGTGGACGCCTGCTGTCCTGTATTAGCGGAGGACCCAGGACTCGAACCTGGAAGCCTCTTTCGAGGCGCCACGTTAGCACCGTGGTCACTTACCAATTAGTGTAGTCCTCCAATTTGGGTTGGGGGCCGAGACGGTTTAGACCACTCACCCAACCCGCCGAAAGGCGAGGGTGGGATTCGAACCCACGGAGGACAGGGTTGCTGCCCTCGCCGGTTTTCAAGACCGGAGCCATCAACCACTCGGCCACCTCGCCATAAAAAAGCCGTAATTTCAAACATCTGATCATCATCTCGGATGATCAACTCAAATATACTTATTTATACAAGAGTAAAAATTCATCAAATGAATTTTATACAGAATTCAAATTTGTCAAGATGCCATACTTAAGGCTCCCGAGCTTGGACTCGAACCAAGAACCTTCCAGCGTCTTACAGAGGAACTTCCTCTTGCGATGGCCGTTCTATCCAGTTGAACGTACTCTGGAAAAGAGAGTTGCTGTTGACATCTTTACTGACCATTTCTGATCAGGGAGAAGAGTTTCAAGATAGATTTTTGCACGAAACCGAATCCTAGAATTAGATGACGTCGCCTCCGGCGGCGGTTGGACTCTCACCAACATGGCGGTATTGGAATTGGCAAATGTTGCTG